>ENA-ORMJ01000888-ORMJ01000888.1-human-gut-metagenome-genome-assembly--contig:-NODE-888-length-20300-cov-3.504174_pt1 | contig 20300 bp, 17 predicted proteins | sample MGYA00242100_ERZ508989 | MGnify/ENA primary metagenome ERZ508989 (study PRJEB26280, sample SAMEA2531403) | human gut metagenome | biome: human gut; feature: human-associated habitat; material: faeces...
CCAGCCAGATTTTATCCGGATAACGGCCTATCTCCCGGAATCCCATAAAAAAGATACACATCAATGTCAATACGATTCCCACCACAAGATGAATTGTTTTCATAATCAGTTTCGATAAAAAAATATTTGAAATAAGTTTTTATATCCCTGTTTGGGTAATGATATTGCCTGTTTGTAATGACAAATATAAGATTTTTATTCAGATAAAAGAATAGAAATAGACGAATCGCTTGTTTCATGCCTTAAAAATGGTACTTTAATCTGCAATTTATCTAATTACAAATACCATTAGCTGCCATAGCTTTACAACAAAAATAAATTTAAGAATATCCTTGGAACATCTTTGAGTATTCTCATTATCTCAAAATATGATTGTTATGTTATTGCACCACTCCTTTATGTCACTTATAGTTTAGAACGAAATATAGAGCAAGATCTACAGTATAAGTTCCTCTAATGAAAACATATTAAATAACCTTCTATTAACCATCTTTCAACATCCAGCTATTTATATGATTTTTTCCTTCATCATTTTTTGCTATTAAACTTTCCGAAACGCAAATGTTATTAGCCTGCTCATGAAATAAAGTTCATTCATTTTGGTGTATATTTAACCAATATTTTATAATTTTGCAGATGTATTTTTTGAATCTTTTGCGAGAAATATGAAAATATCTTTAAACATTAGACGAATTTTTCTTTTTACTGTCCTTTTCATCAGTAGCTCCGTAAGCAGGTGCCAGGTTTATAAATACATAGGACTGGAAAACGGCCTGAGCAACCAGAAAATATATTATATCCAAAAAGACCGAAGGGGATATATGTGGTTCCTAACCCAGGAAGGGGTAGACCGCTATGACGGAAAATATATCAAGCATTACAATTTTTCAGACGACAGTATAAAGCTGGACTCACGAATTGCTTTGAACTGGCTCTATATGGACAGCGGGAATATATTATGGGTAATCGGTCAGAAAGGTCGTATTTTCAGATATGATTCACAGCATGATAAATTCGAACTGGCCTACGTACATCCGGAACTGATCAGAAATAAACCACAGGCATTTCTAAATTACGGTTATTTGGACAAGAGCGACCGCATCTGGCTATGTTATAAAGATAGTATTACATGGTATGATATCCGTACCGGAACGACTTTGCATATGCCGACACCAGTCAACGGTGAAATAACTGCCATTGAACAGACGGATGACAACCATTTCTTTATCGGTACAGGAAGTGGCCTGTTTCATGCCAGGATAGAAAAGGGAAAACTGAATATAATGCCTGATAAAATGATGGAAGGCATCGGCACATCAGTACATGAACTCTACTACCATGCTGTTTCAAAACAACTGTTTGTGGGAAACTATAAAGAGGGAATACTTATATATGACGTGGGGAAAACAGGAAAAGTCATCCCTTGTCAATCACCCAACAATGTAGAGATAAACCGGATCGTTGCTTTGAATGCCCATGAACTTCTAGTAGCCACGGGTGGGAAAGGTGTATATAAACTGGATATGAATACATGCATGAGTGAGCCCTATATAACAGCTGATTATAATAGTTATAACGGGATGAACGGAAACAATATCAATGATATTTATGTGGATGAGGAGGAACGCATCTGGCTTGCCAATTATCCTACCGGTATTACCGTCCGTAACAACCGCTATGGAAGTTACGACCTGATAAGGCATTCCCTTGGCAACAGTCTTTCACTGGTGAACGATCAGGTTCATGATGTACTGGAAGACAGTGACGGTGACCTCTGGTTTGCAACCAGCAACGGTATCAGTCTTTATCAGACCGATACAAAAGAATGGCGCTCGTTCCTTAGTTCCTTTGATCCGGTACCGGATGATGAGAATCACATCTTTTTGGCACTGTGTGAAGCCTCTCCCGGAGTGATATGGGCCGGCGGTTTTATGTCAGGCATTTGCAAGATAGAAAAGAGGAAAGGATTTAAGATTAGCCATCTTTCTCCTGCTGCTATTGCAGGAGTACGCCCTGACCAATATATATTTGACATTAAGAAAGATTCGGGCGGTGATATCTGGTCCGGTGGATATCATCATTTGAAGCGCATCAATCTTGAGACAAAAAGTGTGCGTCTATATCCGGGAGTAAACTCCATCACTACCATTCAGGAAAAAGACACCCGGCAGATGTGGATTGGTACAAGAATGGGACTCTACCAGCTTGACAAGGAATCGGGAGTTTATCAGTATGTTGACCTACCCATTGAATCTCCCTATATATGCGCTCTATACCAGAGAAACGACGGCATTCTATATATCGGTACCCGTGGAGCTGGCTTGCTTGTATATAACATTAATAAAAAGAAGTTCATCCATCAGTACCGTACAGACAATTGTGCGCTGATTTCCGACAATATCTATACTATTCTTCCGCGTCAGGACGAGAGTCTCCTTATGGGTACGGAAAACGGAATTACGATTTATTCACCTAGAGAGCACTCCTTCCGCAATTGGACGCGGGAACAAGGATTGATGAGTGTCAATTTCAATACCGGCTCTGCTACAACCTATAGCAAAAATACACTTGTTTTTGGTGGAAATGACGGGGCTGTCAGATTTCCGATAGACATACAAATACCGGAACCGCATTACTCACGTCTATTACTACGCGATTTTATGATAGCCTATCATCCCGTTTATCCGGGCGATGACGGTTCTCCGCTGGAAAAGGATATTGACGAGACCGACCGACTGGAACTGGCCTACGGACAAAACTCCTTTTCTCTTGATGTAGCTTCCATTAATTATGATTATCCTTCCAACATTCTTTATTCATGGAAAATTGATGGTTATCATAAAGAATGGAGTCGTCCAAGTCAGGATAACCGGATTCTTGTCAGAAATCTGCCTCCCGGCAGTTATACATTACAGATTCGTGCCATATCCAATGAAGAAAAGTACAAGACCTATGAAACAAGGAGCATTCAGATTGTCATAACACCTCCGGCATGGGCCAGTGTATGGGCTATGGCTGGATATGCAATCCTACTGGTGTTGGTTATGGTTATCATATTCCGTATCATCATACTGCACAGACAGAAGAAGGTTTCGGATGAAAAAACACGATTCTTCATTAATACAGCCCATGATATACGTACTCCACTTACATTAATAAAAGCTCCGCTGGAGGAAGTCATAGAAAACCGTATGGTGAAGGAACAGGCATTGCCGCATATAAATATGGCTCTTAAAAATGTGAATGCATTGCTTCAGCTGGCGACCAACCTGATAAATTTCGAACGGGTAGACGTCTACTCTTCCACCCTTTATGTTTCTGAATATGAATTGAATTCCTATATGGATAATGTTTGTGCTACTTTCCGCAAATATGCCGAAATGAAACATGTCAGGTTTGTTTACGAAAGCAATTTCGACTATTTGAATGTATGGTTTGACAGTGACAAGATGGGATCTATTCTGAAGAATATCCTGTCAAATGCATTGAAGTATACACCTGAAGGTGGCAGCGTACACATTTATGCCTGCGAGGAAGGAAACTCCTGGAGCATCGAAGTGAAAGATACCGGAATCGGCATTCCCTCATGCGAACAGAAGAAACTGTTCAGGAATTGTTTCCGGGGTAGTAATGTCATTAACCTAAAAGTGACAGGTAGCGGAATCGGTCTGATGCTGGTATACAAACTGGTCAAGTTACATAAAGGCAGGATTCAGATTCAAAGTACTGAGCATGAAGGCACTTGCGTGCAGGTTACTTTCCCGAAAGGGAACAGCCATCTACATAAAGCAAAATTTATCTCCCCCAAGACACCGAATGAATGTTCGGAGACCATCGTACCTGATGGCACTTCAGGGTTATCCATGGAAACATCCCAAGTAAACGGCTCTTTACAACGTATCCTGATAGTAGAAGACAATGATGATTTGCGCAATTATCTTATTGATATGTTCAAAACGAGTTATAATGTCCAGTCCTGCCCGAATGGAAAGGAGGCACTTGTCATAATACGGGAGTTTAACCCAAATCTCGTCATATCCGATATAATGATGCCCGAAATGGGCGGAGACGAACTCTGCTCAGCTATAAAAGGTGATCTTGAAATATCTCATATTCCAGTCATTTTGCTGACTGCACTGGGAGATGAAAAAAATATGCTCGAAGGACTGGAAATCGGAGCGGATGCCTACATCACCAAACCTTTCAGTGTAGGGATACTCAAAGCAACGGTCAAAAACATACTTGCAAATCGTACTTTACTCCGTCAAGTTTATAACAGCATTGAAGATAGAGAACAAACTCTTCCAGTCAATTGCACCAATACCTTGGACTGGAAATTCATAGCCTCTGTCAAGGAATGCATAGAGAATAACATGGGAAATTCGGACTTCAATGTAGACATACTCAGTAGTCAGCATCACATGAGCCGTACAAGTTTCTTCAACAAATTAAAGGCATTGACCGGTTACGCTCCAGCTGATTATATCCGGATGATACGTTTGCAACATGCCGCACAATTGCTAAAACAAGGCGAACATACGGTAACAGAGATTGCTGACATGGTTGGATTCTCGGATGCAAAATACTTCCGAGAAGTATTTAAGAAATATTACAATGTAAGTCCAAGCAAATTTAATAAAAAGTCAGAAAATTGATGGTCAATAAAATTGGTTACTCAATCGTTGAGCAACTGACAAAAAATAGGTTCTTTATCACTCATCCATTGCTTGAAATATTAAAAAAATACATTTCAGAGCATACACTCAATATTAAAATTAATACAATATATTATAGGGCTCGTATCATTGATGAAAAACTCCTCAAAGATCATTTTTTAAGAATGCTTTGATATACTTATGCTATACACAAAAGAATCCCCGTAAAGTATTAATTTACAGGGATTTTCTTTGTTTTGCAATTCTTTCCAGCGGAGAGACAGGGAACGATTAACTTTCATCTCCCCTACTCATTATCAGCATCTTACCAAAAGACTCTACTCCTATGACACCGAATAATTCACCGCGTATATGCTGCAACTTTCTTCCTGTTACACTCTTACTTTTGCAAAAGTAGTAAAAAAGGGGCATAAATACAAATCAAACGCTTGATTTAACGAACATAACTTCTATAATTTTCTTCCAATAACAATTGCAATTTTGAAAGAGGATAAAGAAACTTACCACCTATGGCAGTATAAGCTATCCCCTTTTCATCACGCAACTTTTGCAAGGTTCTGCTCGATATATGCAACATGGCACATACTTGTTCACCAGTCATATAGACCTCATTGGCTACAGGAACAGGCAAATCCTGAATTGCAAAAATCTCCTTGGAGCATTTCTTGAGCATCTCCATCATCCCGATATACTCTTCTGACTGTTTTGTAATTACCCCATCCATATCCTATTTGCCTTTTTGAGTTAATATCCTAGCCAGATCACTTTCCTTGTACACATATTTTCCACCTATGAAAGAACACGGAATAATGCCATACTCCCTATAACTTTGCAAACTCCGCTTGGAGATATTCAGCACCAGACAGACTTCTTGGGCATCCATTCATTTTTCCTTTTCAACAGAGCCAAATTTCTTTTTAACGGCTTCAATCTGTGTGGACAAATCTTCAACCTGCTGTTTTAACCGCAAATACGCATTTTTTTCAATTACAACTAATTCCATAACAAATCTGATTTATAATTTTACTATTTGTGAAGCAAAGTAAAGCACATTTCCATATCCGGAAAAGCCTCCGGAATCAAAGTCACCCATTGACGCACATTGTCCCCCAAAACATACCAGAAAGTATTGCTATCCAATTTCTTTTCTCCATATTTACTCAAACCAAAAGCTTTCAGAAGCCCAATATAGAAGTGAAAGGCGCACCACTTACATCCGCCAGCAATACGCCTTCCACCCCTGCTTGTCTTCCGTTGTCCTCTACATCTTTATACCTTTACTGTTCCGTAAAACTTCTTTTTCCTTAGTCGCCACTTTCTGCCATGTATTGGGGAAATGCTCACGCAACAGCTTTCCGGCCAGTTTTCTCGCCTTCTCCTGCATTTCGTCATAAATGTTCCATCTGTTCCGGCCCAGCAGTGTTCCTTCTATCTTTTCAAAATTTTCATGAAAACTGAAATTGTCCGGATACTCATTTGTCAGCCCGTCCATTGGATAACCCTTGTCCATAATATACAGCAATGTCATCCGGTCATAATTGTCCATGCTTCGGAGCAGGCCAAGCCCCTTCTCACTATCCGTCAGCCGGGCGTAATTCTCCCATGTGGGTGAAAGGTCATACACCTCTTTGTCCGTAATGCTTTTAAGAGCCGATTTATCAAGGAAGGCATCTGACGGAATCTTCTCCAATGGTAACAGGTTATCGTAATCATCATAACAGCGGTTTATCTTCCCCGCCATCAACGAAGGCCATCCCCGAAGTTCATATACAGTCAGCGGCCTGCCTTCAAAATCCGGCTCAAAGAAATGCCTCTCGATATTCGCCTCCATAAAGGCCCCGTATTGGTGGTTTCCCTCATAATTCCGGCTGAAAAGCAATACCCCCTTGTCCGTCTCAACACCCGTATAGAACTTATTCCCGTGCTTCAAATCATCCAGCATATCCGCCACCGCTACGGGTGACGACTTTATTTCCGTCCATATCTTCGGCGTGAGCAGGCGAATATAAGTCTCATCCTTCGAAAACGGGTCTATTTCATTTCACAGGCAATACACCACTTCCGACAGACGTTGGTATCTCTGCAATATGATTCCATGCTCGTCCATTGCCTTTTCCAGCCTTTTCAGGTAATCCTCATTGTCCCCTTCCTCCAATGGCGGCACGATACCCATATCGGGCACATTATAATACATCAGGCCCATATCCGGCATTTCCCCGCTTTTCAATGCTTTCTCCACATCTTCCTGCATGAACTCCTGGTAACCCTCTTCTCCCGTACCCTTCATGCTGATATGCACGGGATTGAAAAATTTGTCCACAGTTATATATACGCTGCCGCCTTTTGTCGTTCCGTTCTGTTTATTCTCCATATATCAAAGAATTAAATGTTTATACCCTGTCCCTTCTTTTTAAACGGTATCCTCGTCTTCACTTCTGTCTCCGGGAACCGTGCATTATCAGGTCGTGTAACCAGTAACGAGACAATCCGTTCCTGTTCCTTTGAGAGTGGCGCACGCATCAGTTGCAGGTTTCTCAGCCGGTTAAAGTTCCTTAGTGTAGGTGACATGTCGCACCGCTTCGTGCAAATCCCGTATCGGAGTATATCCGGTGAAGCAGTCTTGCAATCCCCGCTTTCCGCCCGAAATTCCGCATCCAACGGTGCCACCTCATGGAATTTCAATTCCTCCGGCTTTCGTTTCCCGTCGAAAAAGTGTCCGGTCAAACCGTTCAGAAACTCTTCCAATGCCTTGTCCCCTTTGTCCGTTTTTCCCAGCAGCAACACCTTCTGTCCGTATTCCACTGCTGTGCAAGTAGGAAAAACGGCCAGTCCGTTCCTTATCACATCCCCATCCATTCCGAAACGGTGCCCCAACCGCTTGTAGTCATCATTTTCCAATAAGGCCGTATGTTCCGCCGATGATGACAGTTGCACGATGCCCCTTTCCTCACAGAATGCCGCATCCCTCAATCTTACCACCCCCGAAGGATGAATCCTTTCCCGTTCCAATACCGGCATGAGTCGTTCCAGATAATCCGCATTATCCGTTCCGAGTATGGGGGGAATCAGACTTTTGTCTCTGAAATCGAAACGGAACATTCAGTGGTCGGGTACAAGTTCCCTGCTTGCGGTATGAAACCGTACGTTATTGCTGATATATCGGGAGAATCCTTCTTCTCCCTGTCCCCGCATACTTAAATAAACGGGGCGGTAAAAAGCATCCAGCGTCATATACAGGCTGCCGCTTTCCCCCGCTTGCATTTTCTTTTCTTCCATAAATCCTATATGATTAGTTGTTTCTTTTCCTTTTTATCGGGAGTAATGGAAGCAACATGCTTCGCTTGCCGCTGACTGTTATTCAGTGTCAGTGTCGAAATCTCTCGTATATGGTCTGCCCCGGAAGATTTACCCCTCTTTTGTTCTTGGGAATGTTGACAAGAGGTGGGGTGTATTCTTTCCGTTTTTTCCACCCGGTTGATACTTCCGCTCAACTTGAATTCTCCATCCGTTATATGGAACTCCGATTGCAAAATATCTCTTGCCATTGCTTTCGCTTCCATCTGCAAGGCTGCATAGCCGAAATCATGTGACGACATCGGTGCCGATTGCCGTGCCTTGATACTGTCACCCAGTTTTTCTGCCAAGTCCCTGAACTCATATTCGTAACTGAACGGATGAAAATAGTCCGCCACTACATGACCGGCATACCCGTTTTCCGAAATATAAAGCAGAGAGGCAACATCATAATTGCGTGGAGAAATGCCCAGATTGAAATCTTTGGTTAACCGGTCAAAGTTGTTGTAATCCGGTCTTAAGTCGTATTTATCCGTACAGACAGCACCTTCCAGCATTTCTTTTCCTGCCAGTTTCTCAGAAGTGAAGCTGAACTCCGATTTACGCAGTTGCGTATCGGCACTGCGCAAATCGCTTTTCGCCAGTTTGTCGATGCAGTTGTCCGCCAATTCCGCCACTTGTCGGGAAGGTGTCTCCATCTCATACATTTTCAATGTTTCCGTCCCTTTGGCCATATTGAAAAATCCGTCTGCCAGATGTTGCAGATAGCTGTTACGTGCTTTCATTCCTTTTTCACTGTCCGAAAAAAAACAGTACGCCCTCATCCGTTGCCACGGCATACACCCGCCCCTTTTCACCGGCCAGTCTTTCATTGTTCCAGCCTTTAGCCTCGTTATGCCGGATAAACTCTTTATATTGCTTGTCTTTTTGCAGTGCTGTGGATGATGCCCGGCGGCTGAACAGTTTCAACCCCGTTTTTAGCGTATAGGCCGCATCCCTCAAAGGAATCTGCCTTCCCGTCACTGCCTTATGTCTATGGATAGTCGGAACCAGAGTATGAAAATACCAGTTCGCCAGTTCTCCCCGTCGGGAAGGTATCTTCCCTTTATCTGCGAAATCCGCTTTTAGAATCGTTCAGCCGGGTAGGTAGCCCCGTTTGTCGAAGTTCCTCACCGTCTTCCCGATATAATCCTCATACGCTTTCGGTGTGGCATCACCCGTGCGTACATCCACCGGAGTATTCTTTTCGTCCAGTGTGATGAACACGCTGCCTGGTTCGGCCGCCTTGCCCGTAAGACGAACCAGCCAGCGCTTTGTCCAGTCATTCAATAGTCCCATAGCTTGATTTGTTTACTAAAGTTTTTGACTGCAAAGAAAACATTCCGGCCGTCAGTACGCAACAATACATACATGCAAGTCGCCCGTTGGCGGCTGTTGGCGTGTAATCCTTACGCCAACCGCTCGTCCAGCATCCTGATATAGCTTTTACGCAGGGAGTCGATGAAGGGCGTGGAATCCGTACAGCGGTCAAACACCTTTCCTCGTTTAGTGTATAAGGCATTTATTTTCAAATTGAAAGCATCCTCGAATACCCTGATGACATCTACAATGGCAAGTTTCTTGCCTTCCACACAGTCCACAACCCCGGCGGCCATCAATGCGGCCACGAGTTCTATCAGGTCGCTGTCCGTACCGTTCCAGCGCAATGCGGATTTACGCTTGCAGCCCTGCGGGCGGATCTCCATTCCCATACCGGCATCATCTGTATAGTGACGCAAACACTCTTTCAGCATTTCTATCTCCGCATCCAGCAGGGAAAGGACCTTGTCGATGAACACGTCATAGAGCACGTGTCGTTTCTCCTTCAATACATCACTAGTCTGCCTCATGAAGGAAAGTTCTATTCTTGTGTAATTCAAGCGTCTTAATTGTCCTACCGTGTCCCCGTCCTGCGGCAAATTGGTAAGCAGTCCTACAAAATCATCATAGGCGGCAGGCAAGTTTCCCGGCATGAGCTCCGAACCTTCCACGTAAGAGGTGAACATTCCGAACAGCGGTGTATTTGTCAATGTTCTCATGGTATTGATATTTAAAAATTAAAACTGTTTCTGTTTTATTGTCCGTTATCATAACCATAAGGGCAAGAGATGTGCCATACCGGAACGCGTGAAGCAATCTTTTGAAAACGTGAATGTTATAATATCAGTGTATGATTGTGTGTCCATGTCCGTAATCTCCCGTCGGACACGGTGTGTCCAGAAATGTGGACAGTTTCAAATCAGGCCGTACTTTTTCAATTTCAGATAAAGCGTGCTCCGGGATATGCCCAGCAGCCGTGCGGCTGCTTTCCGGTCATTACCTGTGGTTTCCAGCGCCTTCTGTATCGCCTCCTGTTCCGTCCGCTCCATATCCAGCCTGTAATTATCCGAGGGGGGGACATCCACCGGAAGGCTGAGCTCCTTGAGAGTGATCCAGTCCCCCTGCGCCAGCACACATGCACGTCTCACCACATTTTTCAGCTCGCGGATATTGCCGGGCCACGGATAGGACACGAAAGCTTCCCTTACGTCCCGGTCAAATCCCCTTATTTTCTTTTCCAATTCCTCATTCGCAAAAGAGAGGAAGAATCCGGCAAGCGGTATGATATCCTCCCGACAATCTATTAGAGGCGGAACATGGAGCGGGAACTCGTTCAGCCGGTGGAAAAGGTCCTCCCTGAACCGTCCCTCGCTTATCGCCTGTTCCAGGTTCTCGTTGGTGGCCGCCAGCAGCCGGACATCCGCATGCATCTCCTCCGTTCCACCGACAAGTTTGTAGCGCTTCTCCTGCAGGGCACGTAACAGCTGCACTTGTGTCTCCATGTTCAGGTTGCCGACTTCATCCAGAAACAATGTCCCGTGGTCGGCGGCGGCAAACACGCCGCTCTTGTTCTCCACCGCTCCGGTAAAAGCCCCCTTCTTATGCCCGAACAGTTCCGATGCGGCCAGTTCCCGTGGCAGGACTCCGCAGTCCACCGCCACGAAAGGGGCGGCCGAACGCTTGCTGAAAGCGTGTATCTGCCGTGCCACCCATTCCTTGCCCGTACCAGACGCCCCGCGTATCAGCACGGACAGACCGTCCGCAGGAGCCACCAGACGTACCATCTCCTGAAGTCTTACAGCCGGCGGGCTTTTGCAGATGTAGAAGTTCTGTTCCATCGTCCTTTTCCTCCCACGCCCCAACAGTCCGCGGATGACACCGAGCACCTTTTCCGTTTGCACGGGCTTGGGCAGATAATTGTCGGCCCCTTTCTTCACGGCCTCCACGGCACCGGATATGTCCCCATAACCCGTCATGACAAGAAAGGGCATACGGTAGCCGTGAGCCCTCATCCATTCGAGCAGTTCCACGCCGTTGCAGTCACCCAGACGGAAATCCGAAAGGACCAGATCCACCCCGTTATTGCCCAGGAACTCCTTTGCGGCGTCCGCCGAAAGCACGTAACGGGCGTCCATGCCGTTTCGAGCCAGCCAGTTGGCGGTGGCGCGTGCGTATGTACGGTCATCCTCCACTATGAGTATTGTCTCCATCCATTTTCTCCTTTAATGTTACGGCCTTTCTTACAGCCTCCTCCACGGCCCTGACCAGCCTTCCGATCCGCCCTTCCGGAATATCAGCCCATTTTTCGGACGGCAGCGAGCCCATGTATGCCAGCTCCTGCAGGGGGACGTCTATCCGTATCGTCTCCCATACGGGGACGGCCTTGTGTATGATATTTCCGAGTTTTTTATAATCGCCCGAACTGACCGCATCGCGTATGCCGGCAAGTCCGGCCTCCGTATCTTCGATGAAAATATCCAGCAGCTCGTCCGCATGTTCCTCGCCTTCCATGACAGACGTAAAGTCAGGACGTTCCACACCCCGTGTGGCCACCATCAGTTCGTCCCCGGAGAAGGGTTTGTGCAGGCATCCGGCAAAACCGGCCTCCCTGAAACGAGCGGCATCGCTGTCGACACGGGCGGTCACGGCCAATACGGGGAGCGTTCCGGACTGGCCGATGTTACTGTTGCGGAGCAATGCCAGCACACCATAACCGTCCGTATCGGACATCCTCATGTCGGTCAGGACAAGGTCATATCGGTTCCTCCGCAATGCCGCGACCATCCCGTCGATGTCCGTGCAGCAGTCACATTCGATGCCGTGACGGAGATACATCCTTCGGACGGCATCCAGCTGCATCCGGTCGTCATCAATGTACAATACCCTGATATCGGGCAGAATGCCATTACCATAAGTTTCATACCGTATATCCTGCATGTCAGCCTCATCAAGGGGAAGCCGGACCTCGAAGGTGCTTCCACGTCCCGGCGTACTCTCCACACGGATATCTCCCCCGAGCAGGGAGACCAGTCTTGAGGTGACTGCCAGCCCCAGCCCGAAGCCGCCGTCCGTGGGGAAGCCGGCCTGTTCAAAGTCGGAGAATATCAGCTGCTGCCGCTCCTTGTCGATGCCCATGCCCGTGTCTCTCACGAATAATGACAGCCTGCCGTTTCCATACAAGGCCCCCACATGGATATAACCGGTACACGTGAACTTGACCGCGTTTGACAGCAGGTTGCCGAGAATCCGGACAAGCCGTCCGGAATCACCCCTGACAAGCACATCACACGATTTTATTTCCGTGGTCAGTCCGAGGCCTTTCTTTCCTGCGGAAGGAAGATAGGCACGCACGGCATTCCCGACAGTCTGCCCCAGATGGAATATCGTATTCTCCGGCTGTTCCTTACCCTCTTCCAGTCTGTAGTAGTGCAGCAGGTTGTTGGCCAGTCCGATGACATGACGGGAGGCGTGCAGGATGTTGGCGGCGAACTCCCTTACAAGCCCGGCATCCTTCTCATGCTGCATCAGTTCCGCAAACTCGCAGACCGTACCGAGAGGCGCCCGCAGGTCATGGCTCACCGACAGCATCAGGTTACGGCGGGACACCAGCAGCTCTTCATTCCGGGAGCAGGCGGCCTCAAGTGTCATCCGGTACTTCTGCCTCTTTCTGATGTCGGCATGGATAAGAAGATAGAGCAGGATTATCAGAAGAACGGAAATGACGGCTATAGAAAGGATGATACGGAACGACTGCCTTCTCAATGCCGCCGTCTCTTCCATGTCCTCCGTATATTGCGCGTCAGTCGCCCGTTCGAAATCATGTATCAGGCCATTGATACGCGCATTCAGTTCCCGGTTACGGCACCGAAGGCTGTCAGAGCAGGCATCCAGCCTCTTCCGGTAGTCCGCATACTGGTTATATATGTCCCTTTGCAGCCGTACGAACTGTCCGTTCACGGAGGATTGTCTTTTCATACTCCGCATCTCATTCTCCTTCCGGCTGGCATAAGCGGACTTCTTGTTTTTGCTTCCTGAAAAGATATTAAGGAGGCCCTGACCTTTCTTTGCCGGCGGTGTGTCCGGCTGCCCGGCATCCCGTAGCTGCCGCACGATTCCGGGAGCCTTTCTCAGAAGAAGGCTGTCCGCACGGGGGAAACAGGAAAGGGTATTCGTCACTTCATGCAGCAGCCGTTCCTTTTCCAGCAGGAGCATGGATATGGTGTCCATGGCAAAATGCAATTCTGCCGCATAATAAGGTTTCAGTCCGTTCAAGGCGTCCAGAGCCGCCGCACAACTGTTCCTGCATTCGTGGATGCCCGCACTGTCCGGTATCAGCAGGAAGTGGTCATAGAAGGAGAATTCCAGCAATTTCTCGAATGTCCGACTGACGGCCTTCCTTCTCATATTGGCCGAATGTTCCCTGGAATCCAGTTCCTCCATCTTTCCATGCTCCAGCCGGACAAGAAAAACCACAGCGCAGAGCAATGCCAGCAGCAGAATGTATCCGCCGGCTATCTTCAACTGGAGTATGGAAAGAAAAGATCTCATCTTGGAATAGGCTAGTATCAATTAAAACAAATAACAATTGCGTGACACAATATTTGAAAATTAGTAGATAATATATGTACAGCTAAAAGTACGACCAACAAGCCGACATACACAACCGGGCAACAAATGAGTCCCCCCCATTATCACCCGGTCAGCCTCCATATCCCCCTTCACACTCCGTTGTAAGCACTGAATCCACCGTCAACAGGCAGTAATGCACCGGTTATAAAACTTGCCGCATCACTGCATAGGAACTGAACCGCACCGTTGAGTTCGGTAATGTCCCCAAAGCGTCCCATCGGGGTTTTGGCCAGTACCTTGCGGCTTCGTTCCGTCAAAGATCCGTCAGGATTAATTAATACCCTCCGGTTCTGGTCGCCGATAAAGAAACCGGGAGCGATGGCATTGACACGAATGCTGTCACCATATTTCAAAGCCATTTCAGAGGCAAGCCATTGTGTGAAGTTAGCTACCGCAGATTTTGCGGCCAAATAACCGGGAACACGGGTTATGGCACTATAAGCGACCATGGAATAATCTTATCCTTCCTGCCAAAACACCTCCATGTCTTTTCCATTGATTCTATACAACATTAAAATGGGTAAACGGACACTTGATCCAGTATGATACTTTCATCAAGAGCCTTTAGCACAAGGCTATATATATTTTTTTCAAACCTGCAAAATCATTTTTCATATAATCTGGTTTCCAAGTATATTCACTTTCCATTCCTCACTACTTTCCCTTGGTCTCATAATAATCGTCTTTATAATTACCTACTTTCAGGATACACATTTCGGTTTAGTTCCACAGCAATTACTGTCAAATCATCTTTTACCGGACAGACACCGTTCAAAGTCACAGATCGACCTTTCTGCTTGAATCCGATCTTTTCGCCCGTATAAACATTATAAGACCGTTTCACCTTCATACTCTTATCTAATGAAGGCATCACAAAAGTATCCTCCAGATATTCACCAAGAAAATAGATATAAATCATATTGTCCTTATAACAAAAGCCGTACTGTCCATCTACCGGTTGCCACGGACCACCACGAGTACCATAAATCGCTTCGCGAGTGGCGTTTACCCATTCACCAAACTCCAGCATACGCTGTTCTACCAATGGGGCTATATCGCCATGACGGTCAGGCCCCACATTCAGCAGGAAACACATATTGCGTACCATACAATCGGCAAACAAGCGTTTCACCTTCTTCAGCGGCATGATATGTTCCGGATTTTCCATCTGCTTATTATATCCCCAACCAGGAGCCAGTGACACACACTTCTCTACCACACCACTGCGAATTTCACCTTTTACAGCTCCTCCACCTTCTTCACACGTAAAGTCACCTATCCATCCGCTACGCGGATTGGTAACAATATCCGGTTGATATTTTCTGACAATTCCCATCAATCCGAGTGGTTTTTCCGTCTTTTCATCATAATCACAAAAATAAGGGTTCACAGACCAAGCATTATCCTCACTCATATATTTACCCGATTCCCAAAACGCAGCCCCGTTCGCATCCGAACCTTTTTGGGCAATCCAGCCGCCATCCCAGAACAAATGGTCAATCTTTCCATAATTGGTCATCAGTTCCTTCACTTGACAGTAGAGTTCCTCTTTCATCAGGCGTGCATTTTCTTTATGCCAAGCCGCAGTAGTATAACCGAACCGATTATCCGGACGGCAATCAGTTCCGGTAATGTCATAATATCCTGGAAAGCGCCAGTTTATCAATGTCTTGTACAACCCCACTTTCAGTCCCGCCTCACGACAGGTCTCCACATACTCTTTTACAAAATCTCTGTTATGGGTGTTTTTCGAGGTAAAAGCATTCATATATTTACTTTCAAACAAAGCATAGCCGTCATGGTGCTGTGTAGTGAGACATACATACTTCATACCGGCTTTCTTGGCAAGTGCGATCCATTTATTCGCATCAAAGTTCTTGGCATCGAAATACTCGTCTCCAGATTCTGGATAAGCCAGTCTACGATATTTGTCAATACTGATTCCCTGATTTTCCATATACCACTCCCCTTTTCCAGGACCGGCATACAAGCCCCAATGAATAAACATACCCAGCTTATCATCCAGCATCCACTTCACCTTTTCGTCAGGTTGCATCGCTACACCCATATCAGTCTTTACTTCCCGTATTGCCGCAGGTGGAATGCCCTCGTACATATCTTCCTTGTAATCGCCAGTACGACGAATTTGAATTTCATCTATCCAAGCATGTGTCTGATTGATGTTTACGTCAAATATAACTTCCAATGCAGCTTCCTTCCGGTCTGCAGGCATATTGAAAGATTGGCTAACCTCTGTCCACGAGGCCAATGCTGTAGAAATGCTCCGATTGTTCTTCCCCAAACCGGTAATCTGCAAAGTCACATTGTCCGCTCCGCTTTCTGTACGCATGCGGGCAGTCAGCTCATAAGAGGATGCAGGGGATAACTCTACTTTAAAGCTCACAACAGTTCCGGGTTCCAACCTCATTGATCTTCCTTTCCAAGCACCTTGAGTCAGCAGTTCGATTTTTCCTTGTGCAATCTTCCAGTCTATTTTACCATCATCAAATGTATAAGTAACGTTATTCTGTGCCACCGCTGATGCGGACAGCAACAATCCTAGTAAGCAGCTTTTGAGTCTCTGTTCCATGTTATTTTTCTATCAATTGGATTCCATTTTATTAAAAAAATCATTAATTACCTCTCTTTTTACAGCACGCATGACTGCAGCACCATCACCTACAGTCACTTCCTCGAATAGAAAAGAAAGTCCCAAAGGACTGCCCGTATTTTCTCCGGCTAAAGCAATATAATAGGTTGAAGGTTCACGGCCATGAGCATCTGCTGGTTTCCCAATAAATGTACCCAAGTAATAATTCCCTTCAAAAAGGTTGTTTGTGGATTTTGTCAAATTGAATGCCGATGGCTGTAGTGCAGGCGCATAGAACACATTGTCTCTGAAAGTGGTGCTGTCCGCATATCCACCCCATGAATCGGAAGTGACGATCTTGCGGTCCACTTCCGCAGAAGGTTTCATTCCAATGTGCAGGATGTTGCGTTCTACCAACGTGCGCTTGCAGGGACCGGCAATATGGATGGTTGGTGAGAAGATGCCCACCCGCGTCTTCCGCTGACGCACGGCATCGCCAATACTGACATTGTAGCAGACCACGCTGCCTTGGTTACCTATGTTGTCGGCAGGATCAGTCTCTCCCTCCCCAGCGTTGCAGATGAGAATAAAACCTCCTTCGTTGTCGTGGCTATAGTTGTATCGGATAGTGGTGTTCATACAGTTGAAGTCAGAGTCGAAGCCTTGACCGTCCCACGGTGCCTTATGGTCACTTACTTCATTAAATTGAATCACCGTGTTGTCACAGCTCCATGGCCATATACCGGCAGCCGCTTCCCCGTCAGGCAAAAGAGCCGGACAATTGCGCATCAGATTATATTCCACCAATGCGCCATCACAACCGATAGGGACAATGCCGTCACCAGGCACTTCCTCTATCAAGTTCTTACGTACTACCGTATGGGAACTCAAATGCCAGTTTTTACGGCTCCATGGAGCACTCCAAATAATGGCATTACGCTCACAACGACGAATTACACAATTTTCTATAGTCAGACTGTCAAACACTGAAATAAGGCTATCGTTGTCCCATCGGTTCTGAATGAGAATTCCGGAACCACCACCTTCTTTTTTCACTAAGCTTCCGTTAACATCATGAATATCCAACGCATTAAGCACGATGTTTCTTGATGTCCCGTAATTCTCGCAGGCCACTTTCACCCCCGTACGACGGGGCAGACGTTCCGACCCTGTGTTCACAATCTCCAAATTCTGCAAGGTAATATAATCGGAGTTATGTATACAGACGGCATACAATGCACTGTCAGGTGCCGTAATGCAAGGTTTTGCTCCGTATCCGTAAGCATCAACCACAATACGTTGTACGGAAGTACCTTGCCCGCTAATGTCAAGCATTCCTATAAATTGACAACCACGACGAAACAACAAGCTGTCACCCGCCTTTAGCTTCACTCCCTTTATCCTATCCAAACTCTTCCATGCCTGCTGTACAGACATTCCGGAATTCACATCGCTACCATTTTGTGCATCAACGTAATAATTGATGCCTCTGTTACCGGATTGCAACTGGCAACTGAACAGACATGAACCCGCAATAATCGTAAATAGAACATTCTTAATCTTCATGATATATCTTTTAAATATTAATTTTTCAATTGAATTAGTATAGTGTTTATTTTGGAATGGCGTTATTGTTTGCAGTAGAATACAATCCGAGCATATTTCCAACAAAGCCTCCGGCAACATCGGTTGACAATATGTCACCAGACTGTGGTTTCCCGAAATCAATGTAAGTTTTTCCTCCGTCCAGACTGTAAGAAAATTGGTATTCGTCATTATGGGCGGAGACTTTCAGATTGATTCTCGCATTATACTCAAGAGGGTGTGAGGCCACAATATTACCGTTTCCTTTTGCATTTCGCTGGAGCACAAGCCAATACTCTTTTCCTTTACAAGTCACACCAAACACATAGTTGCACTTGCTGCTTTGGATGCAGGCTATTCCGGCAAGGTCTTTTTCGTTCCGTGGCAGATAGGCCATCTCTGCTGAAAAGCTAAAGTCTGTGTGAATCTGGCGTGTCCATGCTCCTGACAAGGGACGGTCATGCGTGATATTGAACTCGTTGGGCATGAATTGTAAACCGCGCTTTGTAGTCCTGGCCACACTGTCAATCGGTATGCGTAAACCAAACCAGCGGTAATCCAGCGTATCGGCGGTCAAATTGTCCTTGTATCCAAAATTTCCTTGAGGGATAAATCCGTTTTTACCAGTAAGATTCCTTACTCCCTGAGGAAGTTTCAGTATAGGTTCAATAGGAATCAGCCCGTTTTCGAATACCGGCCACTTTCCGCTCCAGTCAACGGGTAGAAGGAACGTCTCGCGTCCCGTAACGGTACGGTCATTCACATTAGGACGAATGGCGAGAAAAACGCCGTAAAACTTACCGTCGGGACCTTCCACGATATCGGAATGTCCAGCCCAGTCAACTTTATTTTTTCTTTTCGGATCAAGATAGCGCTGAGAAAGTATCGGGTTAGAAGGTGCCTCGATATAAGGCCCATACACTTTGTCACTCATAAACACCACTTCGCTATGATTTTCTCCTGTACCGCCCTCGGCACACATCAGGTAGTATTTGCCGTTATGCTTGTAAATATGCGGGGCCTCGACCCAGTAAGGCTTCTTATGGAATTTGGTACCTCCGTTGACTATGACATGGTCGGAACCGGGCACAAGACAGTCATTCTCAACATCATACTCCCACATTTTTATGGTGCGATGTCCTTTCCACAATCCTTTGCGCGGTGCATCGTTGTGAACAATGTAGGCTTTTCCATCATCATCAAAGAAAAGTGACGGATCTATGCCGTTGAACTTAAGCGGTATCGGATCGCTCCACGGACCTGCCGGATTTTTGGCTTTCACGATGAAGTTGCAATGAACGGTAGTTATCATGTAAAACATATCGTTGTCAGGGTTGTAGCTGATGGCCGGCGCCATCATCCCGCCGCTTGTTCCCCTATCAGAGACGTGAAGCTGCGAAGGGCGCGACAACACATGACCTATCTGACGCCAGTTGACCAAATCCTTGGAATGGAATATCGGGGCACCGGGCATCATCGCAAACGACGAACAGACAAGGTAATAATCACCACCTTTTCGACAGATAGACGGGTCCGGATAACAACCCTGCAGGATAGGATTGTAAAATTCTCCCTCACCCAGGGGATTGTTTATGTAAACACTGTCCTCTCCGAAATATTCAACATTTGTGAAGATCGGTTTATCGGAAGGTTTTACAGTTCCATTTTTCTTGGACCAGACACCTATGGGCAGCAGGAACACAAACGCTGTCAAGACAAAGATTTTGATATGATTCATAATATAATTTTTATTTTTTACTCCAATGCTTTTCCAAACGGCCAGCTTCTTCGGCTGTGATTTGAATGACCGCATCATGTTTGGGCGACGAGAAATTGGTGGCTTTCATGGGACCCTCGTTGAAACGGCCTAACGGAATGAAATGCTCAAAATCGGAGGTTTCCACAAATCCAAAATTATGTTTGGCGATGCCGTAACAATCGTACATCAGCACCCAGTTGTTCTCACCTATGCGTTTCCAAAGGTTGGGGGCCTCACATGATTTCGGCTCCGGGTCCACCCATCCGGGAAGGTAAGTGTAGCCTGCATTGATTTGAGCGGAAACAGCCTGCTTGACACCGGCTGTACCGTCGTGCGACACATAGAACAAATGGTATTGTCCGCCTACCTTCGTGATATCCCCGTCAATGGCGGGCATGTTCCTTTTGGG
>ENA-ORMJ01000897-ORMJ01000897.1-human-gut-metagenome-genome-assembly--contig:-NODE-897-length-20091-cov-6.651727_pt1 | contig 20091 bp, 19 predicted proteins | sample MGYA00242100_ERZ508989 | MGnify/ENA primary metagenome ERZ508989 (study PRJEB26280, sample SAMEA2531403) | human gut metagenome | biome: human gut; feature: human-associated habitat; material: faeces...
TGAAACTTCCGGCCAGTGGCCGAGAGTGATATCGATAACGCGGCCGTTCTGCGGTACGCGTAGAACCCAACTTTTAACACCCGATCGCTGGACCCTCAGCGCTAGTCCTCCCTGGTCGGTAATTTGATAGCGCCTTTCCCGAGGCCGTAAGGCCTGAATTTCTTTTGAGGTCAACATGACAGCAGCTCCTAAATTTTATCGTTACGACAACGACGGCTATTTTCATTCAGTCATTACCGCGTCCCGCGATCCGCTTGAATCAAAAATCGCTGGCCATGATGTCTATATCACCCCGAATAGCTCTACCTCTGTAGAGCCGGCGAAAAAGGAGGGCTATTGGGCGCATTGGAACGGTGAGGCATGGGATTACGTAGCACTGCCGAAAAATGCCGATGAGCTCATTGCGTTCGGAAAAATCAAACATGACCAGACTGTCCCGTTCTGGAAGAAAATGAACGATCTGCGCAACGAATTTTTAACCGACGGCTCTAAATATAAACAGGAGCTGGTTGAGGGCTACTGGGTAACAGAACGTCTCCCCGATCCGACACCCGAAGAAATCCGCAAACAAAAAGAGCAGGAGGTTCGTTCTAAGCGCGACTACCTTATCTCACAAACTGATTTCCTGGTTTCCGGGGATTATCCGATCTCCGACGCTGATCTCGCCAAAATCAAGGCATACCGGCAAGCACTGCGAGACGTACCTTCACAAGGAGGATTCCCGGACAATGTCGTCTGGCCGGAGGAGCCTGAGTACAAAGTTCTGCGTGCGTAGGAGTTGACCTATGTGGAATCAACTATTAGAAAAATTAGGCAGTCTCGATCCTGGAGTGCTTAAAAACGCGGCATTGATGATCGCAGGAGGATTTACCGGTTTGGTCAGCACCCTCATGGGTGAGCATAAGGTGCTTTTTTACTGGCTTTTTGCTTTTGTCGTGGCTGATTATTTGACCGGCATTATCGCCGCGGCCAGGACGGGAACCTGGTCGAGCCGCGTAGGCCTGAAAGATCTGATTCGGAAATTCGTGATTTTGCTCGTCGCTATCGGCTTCCATGGGATAGATCAAATTTTACAGGAGCCTTGGATCGGCGCATGGGCCATCGGAGCTCTTTCATTAAACGAGCTCATATCCATTCTCGAAAACGTCGAAAAGGCCGGATTCGGTTCGATTATTCCTCAACGAATTCAGGACATGCTAGAGCTTGTTAAAGAAGAGCACCAGAACAAAATCAAATCTAAATTACCCGCAGGAGTAAAAAATGAGTGAGCATTTTCAGCCAAAGGAGTTTGCCTCTAAGGACGGCCAGCCGAGCCCATATCCGTTAGTAGTGCAGCAGGGCCTGTATGACCTTTTGGAAATGCTCCGGGCGAAATTCGGAAAGGCCATCTATATTAATTCAGGCTATCGTTCGCCCGAGCACAATGCGGCCGTGGGAGGTGTCAAAAATTCCTACCACGTTCAGGGGATGGCGGCCGATATTCGTCCGCGCCATGGAAAAGACTTCGAGCACGAATTAGGGCGCCTAAAGATCATTGCTAATAAAGAATGTCCGGGAGGAGTTGGTTTTTATAAAAACTTCGTTCATGTGGACTTCGGTCCTTATCGACGCTGGAATGGCTAAATGAATCTGATCAACTTAATTAAATTTGGGGCGGCTGCGGTCGCCCTTCTTTTTGCGTACTGGATCGGCGTGCAGGACGGCCGAGATTCGGAGGAATTGAAAAATGCGCGCTCTCAAATCGTTCAGCTTACTGCGACAGTTAAGACTTACGAGGCCCACTATAAAAATCAGGCAATTGCGATGGCCGAGTTGCGTGTTTCTGAATCTGCTGCTCGGGCTGACTCTGACCGCTTGCGCTCCCGCATCACCAGTCTTGAAAAAAGAGCCAAGAGCGTTGCCGATCGAGACACAGTTCGATGTTTGCAGTTGGGAGCAGAGTGTCGACGACTACTGCAAGAGGTTCGAGGACCTATTGAATACTGTAGAAAAGCGCTACAGTAGCAAATAAACCAAGGAGGAGGAATGATGTCTGATATAAGAAATCTGCTGAAATCTCACCTGATGGGATGTATCGGTATTCATTAGAGCGCACGTGGGATCAGGGGAAACCGACGGTCCTTTTTATTTGTCTTAACCCGTCTACTGCGGATGCAGTAGAAGATGATGCGACAGTTCGCCGAATGGTCAGTTTTGCCCGTCAATTTGGAGGGGGTCGTCTTTTGGTAGGAAATCTATTCGCCTTCAGATCAAAAAACCGTAATGATCTTTTAACGGCTGAAGACCCTGTTGGTCCCGAAAACGACAAATATTTGGACAAACTGATTAAATCAGCTGATATTGTCGTAGCGGCCTGGGGAAACTTTGGATCCTATCTTGGTCGAAGTTCTCAATTCAAAGAAAATTTCAAGGACTACAACATTAAATGTTTAGCATTGAACAAGACTGGGGAACCGACGCACCCGCTTTACGTAGCTGATGGCACCAAGCTTCAAGATCTTTAGGAGGACAAATTATGACCAGCGATTTAGAACAATATGGGATTAAGAATAGCGAGCGCACTAGATGCGAAATTTGGACTCGTGTGATGGGTTACCATCGTCCGATTTCTTCTTTCAACATCGGAAAGCAGGGAGAAGTGGCCGAGCGCAAATATTTTGACGAGAAGAAGTGCAGCTGTCGCAAATAAATTTGCTCTTTCGGCTTTTATGCAACAACCGAAAATTTCCGTTAAAACCATTAAAAATTTCCGTTTTACATCCATATAACGGAAATCTAACGGAACCGTTAAAGTTATCTGATTGAATATTATTGATAATGTGGTGCTAGTCCCGGGCACCAGACCTAATTCTTAAGACCTCGTAGATTTACGGGGTTTTTCTTTTTCTAAGAAAACATCAGACTGAGCTCTGAGATTTTGCGTTTTTCAGTGATCTAGCCGGAGTTCGGCTCCGGCATCCTCGTTAAATTTCAATATCCGTACCTAATAACGGTTCGACTTCTGGTTCATCCTGCACCTCTTCCGGTGTCTCGGGCCCGGCTCCCGGAACTCCAACACCTAATGCTTCAAAGTATTTAATCTTTTTACCGGCAACTTCGTCGAAGTAGTAGCCGTGATTAAAGCGAGTTTGCATGACGTTATTTAGAACTTGAAGGATCTTTGAGTCGCTCTCGTAAACCAGGTTCAGTTTCCCTGCTTTCTTGTTTTCCTTCATATAGCTGCGGATTCTCGAGCGAACCATCAGCGACAAGCCCGTCGCAATGAACTGTACGAAGGTTTTCCCCTGCAGTGCCTTGTTGTCAGAGCACCTGATTCGGTTACAGCCAAGTCGGTCCTTGAGCGTTGCGAAGGCATCCTCTACGCGCCAGCGGTCCGCATAAGCCGTCCAGGCCTTAACCGGATCCTTCTCCGAGTCTGAGACTAAGACCCTAAATCCCTTGTACTTCAAGTATTCGTCTACCCGGCGGTTAACAATAACCAAGCCTTTTTCTTTATCGTTCCGGAAGAATTTTTCTTTCAACTCTTCTTCTTGTTCGGTGAGAGCTTCCTCTTCGATGAGTTTCTTTTTAATCGTGAGAAGCGATTCCGTGAGCTTATTGGCCGCTTCCTGATAGATAAGCGGATCGTAGAACATGTGGTAATAAAGCTCTGCTGATGCGGTGTTTGATGCCGGTTTTCCATCTACCGGCCGCGGATCGTATTTCCAATTCACCTTTGCTGTGGTGATGTTCTTTCTGATGTAAGGATCACCGCTGTTGAGGTCTGCAAACTCTTTCCTGTGTTCATCGATAAGCTCCCTGGCCAGACAGCCTTTAGTCCCCGGACGGACATTAAAGATGAACTCAACTTTATTGATCAGACAGTCGTTGATGTTCTTGACGCTGTTGTAGCCTTTGTCAGCAACCAGAACGACGTTCTTCATATTTAGAAGTGCTTGATCGGCAATCGTATGACGAATGGTGCTGACATCAGGAACATTTCCGTCATAAAAACGATAAAAAATCGGAAGTCCGGACTTCTGGTCTACCAAGAAGAGAACGTTTAGCTGCGGCAGCGCATCATCGTCTTTGTTTTTACCGTATTCAATATGAGTTAAGCGCGTGGAGTAAGAAGAGATTGAGGTGGAGTCCAAAGCAAGAATGATCTTATTGTCTTCATCTCCTTGAAGATAGCTGCGCATCAGCAAGAAATAACGCCGGGCATCGCGCAGCTCTATCCTCTGGAAGAGGCGAGTTACCGCTGAAGGGCTCAGCGGCCGCGGATACGGCAGCCTTGTCGTCTCTGCAAAGCTTTCATAGAAGCTAACGTTGTTGTTCTGATTAAGGATTAAAAAGTACGCCAAGGAAAGGATCTTTTTATAGTCTTTGTTCCTTGGGAAGCACTCCTTTAAGAACTCCCCGACAGGAGAATCGGCAACGATCTGATCTAAAGCCCAAGTAGCACCGGCGTGAAGCTTCTTTATGTTGCGAGCCTGTTCAAGAGTGATGCCTTCTTCGGAGATCTGCGTAAAGACATAATCTTTACCTCTTCTCTCAACCTGATAGTTCCGAAATTCAGGATGATCCTGAAGGAAAGCCTCATCAAAACGAATTTTTCCGTCCTTTTGTCCGCCGAGGATTGTCCCAATCTTTTTGGATTCGCCTCTTTTGCTCCGCTTGAGTTCTCTATCCCAAACGTTTTTATACGTGTAAACGTAATAAACAGAACCGGCCTTATTGATCAGAATCGGAGGAAGCTTGGGATTTGTCATTGATAGATCTCCATATATAATGATCTAGTTTAACATAAAAAATCCTCAATTTCAACATTAACCTTATGTTTTATTGAGGAGTTTTAAAATAATGAAGATCTAGAAACGCAAAAACTCAGTGTGATGCACGTAACGGATTTTTTATGAAACGCTTAAGCTTATCTCTCGCTGTCGTTATTTTGGCCCTTTCTTCTGCTGTATCAGCCTCGGACTTCGAGGAAGACGAGCAATATATTTCCTGTCGTAAAGGAGCAGTCAATGATCGACAATTAACGGCTTGTCAAGAGCGGTTACTCGAGCGTCTTGATATGTCCATTGCAAAGGCACTTGATAGAAATATGACGCTGTTGGCAGAGTCGGAAAGAATTACCGCCCAGCGTTACCAATCACAATGGGAAAGTTGGCGTCAAAGTCACTGCGATTATTCACTCCGCAAACAAAATGATCAGCAGCATCTTAGCTTGGCCTGCTACCTCCAAGCTGCAAGAGACCGCCTAGACATGTTGGAAGGTGAGAAGCTTGAAACAAATTCAAACTTTAAAGTTTGCTTACGGCGTGCAGGGAAAATAGAAAGCCACGAAATTCTCTGTCATCAAGAAGAGTATCAAAGACTTGAGCAAATTTTGTTCGGAACCGTCCAAGCCGCAGAAAATTCTAGCCCACAACCAAAAACAGTATTGGAAGATCAACTTTTGTGGGAAAAAGACCTCGCTAAAAAATGTAAGCGCCCACCATTTGCCTCTATCGAACAAGCCGCTAATAATTACCAGTGTTTATGTAATGAAATCTATAAGCGCATTCGTTCTTTAACAGGTACTGCAGAACGCCGCGTGCGTTGACGTAAGAACAATTGGCAATCTCCTTGTCATTTATGACAAGGAGATTGCCAAGAAAGCGCCGGGGCGATTTGCGAGGGCGTCTGTTTTTTCTCTTCTTTCGTCAGTCTCCGGAATCTTGTGAACGGATAAACTGATCGTTTTTAGTGAAATAAAGCTTTTGAGTCATCTGAATGCTGACCCAAGTCACGATCGCCGCTGTTGCGGCGATAGAAAAACAGATTAATAACTGATACCTGACAGCAGTTAAGGGCGATTCACCAGCTAAAATTTGGCCGCTCATCATCCCGGGGAGCGCCACGATGCCTAAAACCATCAACATATTGATCGCGGGAAGCATCGCGGCAGAAGCAGAAACCTGGACCGTTTTAAGCACGGCCTGTTGCTGCGTCGCCCCTAGCGCCAACAATGTCTCAATCTCCCCTGATCGCAATTCAAGCTCGCTTCTGAAACGTTCAACGCCCAAAGCAGCCGAATTCATAGCATTAGCAACAATCATCCCAGCTAACGGAACCAAGTAACGGCCTTCCCAAAGAGGTGTCGGACGAATTACAACAAATTCAAGGTAAGAAACCGTTAACCCTGCCCCCAAGAAAATCGCGGTAAACAGGATCCACCGATACTTTCTCCGACTTTTTGCATTCTGGAGACCGCCCAAGCGTTTTAAAGCGGACTCGGAAGCCGCCCCCACCATAAACAAGATAAGGGCAGCGAGCACCCAGGGATCTGATTGTCGAAAAGCCCAAAGAAGGATGTATCCAACAGCGACCAACTGAATCGTACCCCTGACGACTCCGATAATTAACGACTTAGAGAGACCTAGTTTGTACTTCCAGGATAAAAACAGGGAGATCCCAACCGGTAATAAACCGATGCCCATTTGCAAGAGCGATATATCGTTTGATCCGCTAATTGCCATCTCTTCCTCCTCAAGCCTCTAGTCGTTTTCACTGACTTCATGTGACCTATCTACGAAATCCATTCTACGAATCGACTTTCTTTAGGGCACGTATCTCAACTCAAAATCAGCACGTGTAAACACATGTGAACATGTTCACACTTGAGTTTTATTTTGAAAATATCTCGTCAAAAGCTTCTTCAACGGCTTTCTTGTCCACACGGTACGTTCCCTGAACCATTCCGTCGCGGCCTCCTCCACGCCCATTTAATTTGGCATTCAAGGATTTACTGATTTTCGGGAGTTCCGGATCTGATGACGCAATAACATAATTAAATCCGCCCTCTATCGGACTGAAAACTCCGATTGAACTTTCGGGAAATTTTTCTTTCAGCATTCCGGCAAAACGTTTTAACTCAAAAGGAGACAAATCCTCTTCAAAAACTTTCACCAGACCGTTCCTAGACACAAGGCCGGAAGCCACAAACTGAAGATATCTTTCAGTTCTTTGGGCACTCTTCTGGTCTTTCGCTTTTCCTTCTTCAATGAAATTTGCCGCTGCTTTAGCAATTTCATGTGGCTTAGCGGAGAATAAAGCAGAAACCTTTGCTATCTCCTTTACCCTCCATCCGTAATCTCTCCTAGCCCGTTCACCGGCTACAAAACGAACTCTTGTTCCTCCTCGGTGTTTGGACGCATCCAGGATCTTGAACATTCCGATTTCTCCGGAACGACGAACGTGGGTACCGCAACAGGCACAGCGGTCGCATCCCGGAATTGTCACGATGCGAACTACGCCACGCAATTCCTTTTTACTGCGATATTCCATCGCCTCTAAGACTTCTTCAGTTGGGAACTCAATTTTAAGATCAATATCCTGAGTGATCGCCTGATTCACCAGTTGTTCTAATTCAGGGATCGATTCCATCGGGATTTCACCGCTGAAATCAACGGTAATATCGTCCGGATCCATATGGAACCCGACGTTTTCCAATTTATATTTTTGGTGAACAAGTCCGGAGAAAATATGCTCGCAAGTATGATTTTGCATATTGTCAAAACGGCGTTCCCAATCGATTTTTCCAATCACTGTAGACCCAACTTCCAGAGGCTTGTCTATGTAGTGAACAATCTCTGGACCGAGCCTTTTTACAAAAATAACCTTAGCTTCTCCTAAAGTCCCCTCGTCAGAGGGCTGGCCGCCGCCCTCAGGATAAAAGGCGGTGTCGTCCAACACAACCTCAAATCCTTTCTTGCCCTCGCGACAGGAAGTAACAGTTGCTGAAAATTCTCTTGCGTATGGATCACGATAAAACAATTCCTGCATTGTTTCCATTGAATGTCTCCACTGCTTTTAGTTGGTTGCCGAAGATTATAGGCAGTCAAGAGAAAAGAAACTGTTTTGCTGAAAGCTTTCTCATCCTTGGATTTATTCTCACTTTCGGGATCGACCTGGGTTGTCTAGAACTTAATCCGCCGTCACCTTCCTATAATGATGAGCTAGGCAATGGTTTTATATTTTGAAAGATGAGTGCATCAAGAGACAAATTTCACTTTTGGGTCGGCATGAGCATTGTGATTGTGATCGCAATACTCATAGGTCTGCTTTGCACCGTCTTTACACCAAATTATTTCCGGCCTAAAACGATCGTTGAAACCTATTTCACAGAATCGGTAAACGGCCTTTCCCCTGGGGCACCGGTCAAATTCAAGGGCATCGATATCGGAAAAGTCACCGAAATTTCATTGTCGAGCAAGGTATACCCCGATGACCACATCAGTTTGTTTTCACCTGATGCGTCTGTAGCAGTCGTACGAATGATTGTCTACATAGATGAAAATCAGCTCAAAGAACAGCTGCCAGATCTCATTCAGAAAGGATTGCGGTTCCAAACGGAGTTGGCCGGAGTCACCGGAACAATTTACCTTGCGGCTAATTTTTTAAACCCGACACTTTATCCGCCCGAAATTAAAGATGTGCCTTGGAAACCGAAATATATCTACGTTCCGGCGACCATCAGTCTGACTAATGAGATTTTGGAAAATATCCAGCATTTCCTGGCAACGCTGCAAAACATTAAGACCAAAATTGATGATGTAACTCCAGATGCAGTAAAAACTCAGTCCACAAAGGAGCTCCTCACAACACTTAACAATACAGTCAGTATGCTGGATCCGGATAAACTGCACACGCTGCTCTCAAATGCAGAAAATTACGTCAACTCCAGCCATTCGATCCTCTCAAAAGTAGATGTTGCGCGCGTTAATTCATTGCTTTCAGAACTCACTAAAACAACGGAAAAATTAAACACTACTCTTCATGAAACTAAAGGATCGGGACTCGTTACTCAGCTGAATAAGACAATTTCCGGTGCGGACCAAGCGATTGTAGATAACCGTTATAACATCAGAGAGTTGATTCTCAATTTGAAGGACATTTCGGACAATCTCAAAATTTTGTCTGAGAGCCTCGCGCAGGACCCGAATTTCTTAGCTCCCCGCGTTCACCATCCCTCTCCGGTCAGCTCAGAGCATTAGAAATTTTCTCTCGTACCTCCTAGTCATTGAAACCCACACAAACACAACGAGGAGCCGACGCTCCCCGTTTTTCACTTTCTATCCGTTTTAGGATTAGAAGGTATGAGTCATGCCGATTGTGGCATTCCAGCCGCGGAGATCGTCTGTGTTATGCTTCAGAGCCTTCCCTGCTGTACCCCAAGCGGCCTGGGTATACATCAAAGTACGCTTTGAGAAATGATAGAAGTAAGCCGCGCCGATAGAGACGGTGTTGAATTTATCTTCCAAGCCTGCTTCAGAAGCGTTCTTATTCTTACCGAAAGCAAATTGAGACTGGAGCATTACTTCACCGCCAAGTGCATTGGTTGAAGCAGACAGTGCAAAAGCGTGATAGTTATTCGCTTTTCCATTGTTGTATTTATTGTCCAAAGCCTTGCCGTCTAAGTCGTCTTCATCTTTTTGGAAAGTAACAAATCCAGGTAATGGTGCGTGCATCGCATACTCATAAGCACCGTACAGAGTGAAAGCTCCGAAATTATAAGAAGCACCGAGGTTCAACAATTGAGTTGTCTTATTCTTGTCGGCCTCTCCTTTGTAGTCCAAAGCCTCATAAATCAAATCAACATTCAGAGGTCCGTTGCCATAGGTCAGGCCGGCACCGTAGTAGTGCTGGTTGTAAGACCATTTGTTTTCATCACTGTCACGTCCATTGGAATACATGAAGGAACCCTGAAAACCGTTATATTCAGGAGTGAGGTAAATGATGGAATTGTTGTATCTGTCTGTCAGATAGAAGGCGCTATACATGCTGCCGATTGTCTGGAAAGATGTCGTATAGGGAGCACCGCCTAAAATGGAATATGTTCCGCAGTCAGAAGACAAGCCCCCCAAACGACCGAAAGCTACCGTACCCCAATCGCCTGTAACTCCGAGAGCAGCCTCACGGCTAAATGCTTTACCTGCTTTAGCTTCATTGCCGTTGCTTAAACTAAAACCTTGTTCCAGTTTGAAGAAAACAGAATTGCCGTTCCCAAGGTCTTCAGAACCTTTAATGCCCCAGCGGTTGCCCATCCAATTGCCGTTTGACATCTGAACTTTTGTGGAGTCACCGTGTAATTTGCTAACCGTAACGCCTGCATCTAAAACCCCATACAAGGTTACGTTAGAGGCTGCTGTTGCATAAGAAGTTGCAGCAAGAAGAGCAGCTGCTAAAAGAGTTTTTTTCATTGCGAATCCTAGAGAAGTAAGTTAACAACGCTTTTATCTTATAAATAAATGTTTCAAAATTTAGCTTTGTCAATAGTTTTTTAAAGCTTTCAATTAAAAACTTCCGAGCCTTCCGTGTTTAAAACAGTAATTTCAGGGTGTAACATCCCAGTAAAATCTCTCTTTTAGGGGAGTGTCTCAAATTTTGTGTCTGCCCTAAATTCATAACTTAGGTTGCTCTTCGGAGGGGCGGTTCGCTTGTGGAACGTAGTGGAACAAGCGAACCGCCCCTCCGGCGCTTTCGCTCATCCCACCATTCTATCCTTGCTTGAACCGATCTCCAAACATTACAACGAATTGAAGCATCGCCTGACGCCATCTAAAAACTGATTTGCTCCAGTCTTTAGTAGCGTTTTTTATTGCCAGGTAGACGAGTTTGTAAACTGAGTCATCCGTCGGGAACATTGTTCGGGTTTTAATTACCTTCCTAATCGAACGGTTCAAGGCCTCTATGCTGTTTGTCGTATAGATTAGCTTGCGAACTTCCGGTGGAAAATTGAAAAGGGGAACAACTTGATCCCATTGGCTCAGCCACATCTGCTTTATGACGCTGTATCGCTTACCGAGGTCGGATTCTGCGAAGTCCTCAAGTCTGTTTTTTGCCTCTTCGGCATTATCGGCTCCGTAAATTCCTTTGAGCTCCTTCATTACTTGCTTCAGATCCTTGTAGGAAACAAAAGCAGTGGAATTTCTGAGCAAGTGCACAATGCATGTCTGATGCATTGTCTTTGGGTATACGGTTTCAATAGCCTTGGTCATTCCTTTGAGGCCGTCTGTTACTGCGATCAGAATGTCGCTGCAGCCTCGAGCTCTGATTTCATTAAATACGCTTGTCCAGTAGGCGGCGCCTTCATTGTCGGAGAGCCACATTCCGAGAACTTCTCGGGAACCGTCCGCTTTAACTGCTAATGCTAAATACAAGGCTTTAGGCGTAATGGTGTTGCCGCTTTTTACTTTTACCCGCAGTGCGTCAAAAAAGACAACCGGATAAAAGTCCTGCAATGGACGACTCCTCCAGGTCCTGACATCCTCCAAAACATCGTCGGTTACTCTGCTTATAAACTCAGCACTTACTGAGACACCGTAGATTTCTTTCATATGCGCGGAAATTTCACGATTGCTCATGCCACGTGCATACATACTAATTATTTTGTCATCAAGACCTTTCAGGTGCCGTTCATACTTGGGAACTGATATCGGATCAAACGTACTTAATCGATCGCGGGGGACGTCTATGCGTACTTTGGAGTTGTCAGTTAAAACGGTTTTACTGCTTGTGCCGTTTCGCTTGTTTATCGCTTCCTGAGCCTCAGGCTCAGCCTTTTCTCGAGGAACAATTTCCCCGTTTTTCAAGTGAAAGTCCATTTCACTTTCCAGGCATCTTTCAAGAAAACGTTTCATAACTTCTTGAACCATGCCGCTTACTTCTTCTGACCTCCAGCCAATTTTGCCGGTGTTGCCTAACGTTTGGTCGATGTAATTAGTTAAGAGAACGTCTGTCTCACTGGGCGGATTCTTCGTTTTTCTTGCCATTTTCGATTCTCCTTTTCCCTTGCCTAGGAGTTTAACTAACCTCTAAGTAGGAGAAAATTTTTAAATCAGGCAAGACACAAAATTAGTTACATCCTCTATGCTTCTAAACCATCAAGCCGCTTTGGACTACGTCCTCAGCCACCCTGATTACTTTGGTGAGCTAAAAGTTGAAAACATCCTTGAGATTCACCGCTTTCTTACAAAAGGACTTGGAATACCGAACAAAATCCGATCCGGAAGAGTCGGTATTACAGGCACAAATTACAAGCCGTTAAGCGATGCACGTCAAATTCAAAAGGCTCTCCAAGATGTCTGCGATCTCATTAATTTCAAACAAAATGTTCTAGAAAAAGCCTTAATCACTCTGCTCTTAATTGCCTACATCCAGCCTTTCGAAGACGGGAACAAAAGAACGGCAAGAATACTTTGCAATGCTTTGCTGCTCGCAAACAAATATTGTCCAATTTCCTTCAGAACCGTTGATCCGGACGATTATCGGTACGCCACATTGCTCTTCTTTGAACAAAACTCTCTTCCTTCTTTCAAGAAAATGTTCATCGAACAGTTTGAGTTTTCAACGGCTAATTACTTCTAAAGAAAGCGCCGACAAGAGCATCTTTTGATTTCGCTTACCAAAAATCTGCAACGCCGCTCAAATTTCGTCCAAAATTTAGACATTCTTACGGCGACTCAACGATCATGGCGAGAACTGAATACGGCACAACCTGGTGGGGCAAACAATGGCTCGAGGCTTTAGGTGATATTGATTACGACAATCGCATACCTCGCGGCAAAACCTACGCCAATACCGGCCGCGTTTTATCCTTCAAAATAGACTCCTCCCGAAGGGTCATCAAAGCCAGAGTTGAAGGCAACTACGATCCTTATTATCGCGTCACGATCGGACTTCCGCCGATCACGCAAGAACAAATCAGCGAGCTGGTAAAGCGAATTGCGGCCTCTCCCTTAATCCTCGCAAAACTGGCCACCCGAAAGCTCGATCCGCAAATACTTTCAATTTGCCGTGAGCTTGGGATTCGCCTTTTCCCGAGACGCTGGTCGGATATGGAGCTTTCTTGCAGCTGTCCTGATTTCGCCGTTCCTTGCAAACATATGGCTGCAGTGATCTACATCATGAGCCGCGAAATTGATGCCAATCCTTTCATTCTCTTCTCTTTGCGTGGAATTGACCTCATCAAAGAATTAGAGAAGGAAGGTGTATCCATCAAAAGAGCTAAGAAAGCCGAGATACCCACTTGGCAGCACTTGCTTAAGAAGAAATATCCTCCTGTAGAACACCTTGAACTGGATACATACACGGTTATATCTGCTGAGGGCCGCAAGGACTGGCTCGAAAAATTTAAACCACTGGTTTTTCAAAAAATCACTTTCGATGCAGAATCTTTGTTCAAAATTTTGACAGAGCAGCCTGCCGGCTATGTCCAAGGCGACTTAAGAGCTTTGACTGCCAAAGTGTTGAAAAACGCTGCCAAGATTGCCAAAAAACAGATAAATGACGTATCAGAGCGCACGCCTCCCCTATTTGAAGGCGAGCACGAAATGATCTGCATTAACTCCTGGGGCCAAGCTCGAGTGAGCTCAGATCTTTTTTGGAAAGAATTCGACTTAGACAAGAAAGGTCTGGTCAACAGAAAGGTCGGAGAAAAAAGACCGGACGGATCCGTTGTAAGGTATCACGAAATGTTCTCCGGCTACATTAACAGCAAACGACTGGAAGACTCGCCGGAATCTGTTGAAGCACTTTATTACTGCTGGGTGCTCGCATCAAAAATCACTTTGGCCGGCGCCATTGTTCCGCAAATGTATGAACCCGTTCCAAAATGCTTTGCTGTGCGGTGGATTCCGGCGACATCTGATCTAACGATCAAGACTTTAGTCGTCAAACTTGGTAATTTACTCAACGGTATTGATCGAGAAGTTTTTGACATCCTCAAGTGCCCGGACGAAATCGACGAGCAAACTTTGGGAGAAATTTTCTTAGGAAGTTTCATCCAGAGCTACGTCACCGCAGCTTTCCAGTCAACCTCGGGAACAGATTTGAATGTGTATGAACAGTCTGCGCTCCTCGGCGGCGGCTTTATCGACACCGAAGATGAAGTATCTGCTGAAGCCGCTCGTTTGAGACTGTCTGAATGGCTCAGTTCTTTGACAGTTGCGCGCTCGGAACTTCAGCCGGTGCTGACAATTTCTGAAGACATGCGGCAAAGAAGTGATTTCCCCGGACGGGAGGGACTTCTTTCTGTCAATGTTTTCGATAAAAGTATTACTGAAGAAGAGATTGTCGATGCAGAAATTCTTGATGATGATTTGCTTGAGCCGGAGGAAAAATTCGAACCTCATTTAGCAATTAAGCTGGGCTTCAACCTAGAAAACACGAAAGGACGTAATAAGGAGCGCGGCTACTATTCTTTCAACGACTTCCTCACCAACCCGAAACTGTCGGAATACAAGTTTGATGCTATGAAAGTTTCGGCAAAACTTTCCGAACACTGCCCCGAAATCTATGGAATTTTAGAGAATCCTTCAACAGATTCCTCCTTAACTGCGAATAAATTAACTCCTCTTCTTCTTGAGTCGATACCTGCGCTGACGCTTCTCGGTGTTTCTATCATCCTGCCGAAATCATTGCAGAATTTACTTAAGCCGCAAGTTCACTTAGAAGTCGACATGGACGAGGAATGGAAGGGCGGAGGCTTCCTAAGTCTTCTCGGCTTGCTCGACTTTGATTGGACTGTTGCTGTGGGCAACAGAAGAATCACGCCAGAAGAAGAATCCAGCCTCTTTAGCCAGGCAGGCAAAGTGGTTCGTTTCCATGACCATTATGTCTATCTTGATCCGCAAGAGCTGGAAAATATCCGCAAGCGCCTCGGAGGAAAACTTCAAGAGCCCAACAAACTTGCCCTCTTCCGTGCAGTTCTTGCAGGGCAAGCAGAAAAGGCACCTGTATTGTTAGGCGACAAGGTCAAAGAAGCCATCAAAAATCTCTTCAAAGATGTCGATGCTCCTTTGCCTAAATCTGTCAAAGCAAAACTCAGAAACTACCAGGAACGCGGATATCGATGGATGCTGAGAAACATTCAGATCGGTGTCGGCTCCATTCTTGCCGATGACATGGGTCTTGGTAAAACGCTTCAGGTTCTTTCGGTACTTGAAAGCATGCGGACAAGGAAAGAGTTTGATTCGAAGCCGGCTTTGATTATCGTTCCTACTACGCTTCTCACGAACTGGATGAGAGAAGCAGCAAAATTTACGCCTGATCTGCAAATCGTCCCCTTCTATGGTCCGAACCGAAACTTATCCGTGGATGGCGCAGATGCTTACCTGACGACATACGGAACCATTCGGCGTGAGGATGCATTTAAGAAGAAAGATTTCAAATTAGTGATCTTAGATGAAGCTCAAGCAGTAAAGAATCACAAAACTTCTACGTGGAAGTGCGTAAAGGCTCTAAAAACCGAACATCGCATTGCGATGAGCGGTACGCCTGTTGAAAACCGTCTGCTCGAGTATTGGTCCATCATGGAAACCGCCAATCCGGGACTTTTAGGAACCGAGAAAAAATTCAAGAAGGAATACGCAGACCCGATCGAGGTTACCAAAGACAAGGTTGTCGCTGATCAGTTCAAAAAACTCACAGAGCCTTTCATTCTCAGACGATTAAAGTCAGACAAATCCATTATCCGAGATCTTCCGGAAAAGATTGTCAAAGAGGAATACTGCGTTCTCACGCCGGAACAAGCTGCGCTCTATCAGGCTACCGTCGACAAAAATTTAGCGAAATTGAACGCCGGTTTAGGCCAACTGGAAAGAGCCGCCATTGTTATTCAAATGATTCTTCAGCTCAAACAAATCTGCAATGCGCCGATTCAATTTGAGAAGAACTCGCCGTTTAAGGGACCGGAATATTCCGGAAAGATGCAGCAGCTTTTCGGCATCTTAGATGAGTTATTCGAAGCAGACAGAAAGGTTTTGATTTTCACACAGTTTAGACAAATGGGCACCCTCCTGCAAAAGTGGCTGGAAGAAAAGTACGGAAAGAAACCTCATTTCATTCACGGTGGTTTGCCTGTCAGGGAAAGGCAGGAATTAGTGGATTCCTTCCAAAACGACCGAAGAGAAAAAATCATGATTCTTTCGCTGAAAGCAGCCGGTACCGGTCTCAACCTTACCGCCGCCAGCGCCGTGATTCACTACGACTTATGGTGGAATCCGGCGGTTGAAAATCAGGCCACGGACCGAGCTTTCCGAATCGGTCAAAAACAGAATGTCACGGTTTACCGATTCATTACGGCCAACTCCTTTGAGGAAAAGATTAATGACATGCTCGAAAGCAAAAAGGCTCTGGCCGAAATGACGGTGGCCACCGGAGAGCATTGGATTACCGAACTTGACAATAAGCAGCTTCAGGAAATCTTTACGCTCAGCAAACAGCTGTCGGAACCGGATTGACGGAAGCCTAAGACTGAAGTGTCGGGGTCATTAGTAAATTATTGCGGAAATGACTTTTTCGTTGCGATTTATATTAACCGAAACGAAAAACGCTTCATTTTGAACGATTATCAATCTTGAGGGTGCCAAGCCCTTCCATCTGAACAGTTCCGAACTGTTCATCAACTTCCAAACTCTTTGTGGGAGGCACAACTGACCACTCTGTAATCCGCCTTTCGCTTCCAGAAAAAACTAAAGCGATTCTGAGCAGTTCTTTTTCTTCTGTCTGCATTCCGTGGCGGCGTTTCTCCATTTGCTCTACCATCTCTTTCAATAGACGCTTTGGGCCCGAGGCTGAGATACAGCCACCACAGTATTTGAGTTCTAAAACAATATGCCTTTCCCCCGACGTAACTCCTTAATCGCTTCTGCCATGGGCACTTCAAAGTGAAATTCCTGACTTAGCAGTTTGAGGTTAATTTTGAAATTTTCAAAATAAATTTTGAAACTTCTCTTTCTGAGAAGACAACTGACGGCTTCCAGAGGATCATTAGAGGATCAAATCCCAACCACCATAAGGAGCCACCATGGACGAGAACCATCGCGGAAAAATCAAAAAAGCACCTGCACCGGAAGTTGTGAAGTACCTTATCAACCCGGCGATTAAAACAGACCTAGAAAGAAGTTATCAAACCATTCTTGACATCAACAAAGCTCATGTCTTAATGCTTGCCGAGGAAAGCATCATCAGTGCCGACGTTGCTAAGAAGATTTTAGAGTGCACGCAGAAAATCTCTGCGATGGAAGGCCATCCGACTTTTGAAATCAATCCGAATGTCGAAGACCTTTACTTCAACTTAGAAAAGTATCTTCTCGAGCAAACAGGCGCCGAGATCGGAGGCCAGCAGCACACCGCCCGATCCAGAAACGATCTTTTTGCAACAGAAGCAAGAATGGATATCCGCGGTTTCTATCTCCGTCTCTGCGGAATGTTCAATGAACTTCGCCAGAATCTCATTAATTTAGGCAAAGAAAATATTGACGCCGTCATGAGCGGCTACACACACCTTCAGCCGTCGGAACCGATCACTTTCGGTCATTACTGCGCCGGTGTGCTAAATGCTCTGGAACGTGATTACGAAAGAATCCAAAACGCTTGGAAAGCGTTGAACATTTGTCCGCTCGGAGGCGGTTCCATGGGTTCTACCACTTTCATGATCAACAGAAACCGTACGAGCGCCCTACTCGGTTTTGATGAACCCATGCAAAACTCTATCGACTGCACGGCAAGCAGAGATTACTGCCTTGAGATCATCGGCACGATGTCTGTTGCTTCCTGCACGCTTTCCCGCTTCGCTTATGACTTGTACATGTGGTCGACGCCTGAATACGGTTATGTCGAAGTCGATGATTCCGTTGCCGGTTGCTCTTCCATCATGCCTCAGAAGAAGAATGCGCTGACGCTGGAATGCTGCAAAGGCAAGGCTGCTCACATGGAAGCCTTCTTCGTGTCAGTTTTCAGTTCCCTGAAGAATATTCCGTTCACACACTGCAGAGATTCTTCGACAGAGGCCATGCGATTTGTATGGACAGCTTTGCAGGAATTTGAGGCTGACTTGGCATTGTTAAATGTCACGATCAAGACATTAACGCTCAAGAAAGAAAGGATGCTTCAAGCTGCAATCCAAAACTACTGCACGGTAACTGAACTGGCCAATTACCTCGTCCGTCATGACGGAATCTCCTTCCGCAGTGCGCACGGCGTTGTCGCTATGTTAGTCGGCTACATGCAGGAGCATAACAAGTTAGCCAACGAAATCACCGTGGACGACATCAACCCGATCTGCGAGCTCCTTCTTGGTAAGAAGACCGGCCTTACCGATGACCTGATCCGTGAAGCGCTTGATCCAACGAGAAATGCTCAGTCAAAGAAGACGATCGGCGGTTCGAATTCTGAAGAAGTCACCCGTCAGCTCAATCGTCTGCAGGCAAACCTAGACCGAGACAACGTGATACTAGAAAGCAGAATCGGCCAACTTAAAGGCGCCAAAGAAGAATTAGAGCGCAAGGTCGCCGAAGCTATCGCATAAACTTTAACCTCCCGTTTTTCCAACCAGGCGGCGTTCCCTTTGGAGCGCCGTTTTTTTACGGCTGAAAGACAATTGACAGACAAACCTGTCTTGGACTTTCAAAAGAAGAGCGGAGTGCCGGAGCTTTTTACAAGTTCTGTGTCTAAGGGGAAACCTTTCGTAATGTCAGACGGTCCCTAGCTAAAGATCCTTCATATAATGAGCAGAGAACAAAATCAATCAGGCTAGTTTAGATAGTTAATGGATAAAAAACAGTGGTCGGAAAATTCCGGATTCTTCAGTACCGGCACTCAGGTCTTCCTAGTAATGGCCGAATGCGGCAATTTATCGGAAGCTTCTTCCGTCTTGAATATGCATCCTTCGACCATTTCTTATCACCTTTCCGAACTTGAAAAAAGTCTTAATGTCCCTCTATTTGACCATTGCAAGAGACCGTTAAAGCTGACTTCAGAGGGATTGAATCTCTACAACGAACTGAAATATCATTTTTCTTCTCTTAATATTCGAGTTCAAAAGTTAAGACAGAAGAACTTTCTTAAGCCTGTTATTCGCATTGGCATCATTGAAAGTCTCTCTCGGAACCTCGGAGTACATCTCATCGAAAAACTTTCGCCTTTATCTAACGAAATTTCTCTTTTAACGGGAACATCTGAAAGATTAATCGACTTGGTTAAAAATCAGACGGTTGACATTGCTATTGCCTGTACCAAGAAAATTGACGAGTCTTTCTTTGCACAGAAGTACCTGTTTTCTGAACCGTCGGTACTGGCGCTTCCAAAGGAGCCTCGTTTTGAAAAGGATTCTTTCTCTTGGGAAGAACTGAAATTTTGCGGGTTACCCTTCCTTCGATACAACCGTTTTTCAGGCGGCAGCGAAATGACGGAGAACTTTCTCAACTCTCTGTTCATTCATCTGCCTAATCGAATTGAAGTTGATGACGGCGGCGTCATGCTGAAACTCATCAGCAAAGGCATCGGCTGGAGCTTGGTCCGCCCGGCAACATTAGTCCAGCATCCGGACTTGGCTGCCCAGGTGCACTTCTGCAAGATGCCTGATCCTGTTATGCAGCGAGAAGTCATTCTGATTTTCGGGAAAAGCGTCAACCCGGAATTGGTTGATACCGTTGAAACCTTAAGTAAGAACTTCTATGAAACAGAACTCTCCGTAGAGTTCGAAAAAATCCTTCAACTAACATAAAAATAAGGGCTTAAGCCAAAAACCTAAGCCCAAAAATAATTCCCAAAAAGATTAGGGTACTTTGAAGTTGTAATAATGGCAGCCGGCACAGTAATTCTTGCCGGGTTGGTGGCCTTTGTGGCAAGTCGTGCAAGGCAGATTACCGTCATGCTGAGAATGCGGGTTCATCTCTTCAGGATTTTTAGGAACAGTTCTCTGAGCTACTTTGTCATAGAAACCATGACATGCAACGCAAGGTTCATGTCTATCCTTGTCTTCCGGAAGAGCTGCCTTGGGAGCATCCTGTCCGTGACAAGCCGCGCACTGAACGCCTCTTGCAACGTGACGATCTGCCAAATACTGGGGCGTGGTCTGAGCAGCCGCCATGCTCATTACAAAAGCACCTAGGATTGCGGCTAATAGTTTTTTCATTTTGTCATCCTTGGAAATTTAAATTAGAGAGCAAATGGAAAAAGCGACCAAACCTAGGAGTTTGGTTTGGCCGCTAACTCGTTAGTACAAGTTATGCACGATTAGGAAGTTTTGCAACTTCTTTACCGCAAACCTGACCAAAT
>ENA-ORMJ01000905-ORMJ01000905.1-human-gut-metagenome-genome-assembly--contig:-NODE-905-length-19994-cov-16.253022_pt1 | contig 19994 bp, 22 predicted proteins | sample MGYA00242100_ERZ508989 | MGnify/ENA primary metagenome ERZ508989 (study PRJEB26280, sample SAMEA2531403) | human gut metagenome | biome: human gut; feature: human-associated habitat; material: faeces...
GAATAAGGTCATCATTGTTCTGGCGATTGAAATAAGGCATGAGCCGTTGCTTGCCAGCAAATCCTTGATTGATGAGCAAGTACTTTTCATCATGGCGCATAGGATTGCCCAAATACACATCTTGCACACTCCAGCCGTGGCGTTCAAACTCATGGACGACCACCCAATGAAAGTCTTGGTCGTTCACGGCATAGTTAGAGCCAAGAGCGGTAGCATCATAGTAATAGATGACACTGTGGTTGGCATGAGGCGCATAGTATGTGCAGGAGTCTGCAATGAGCGCAGGAATCTTGCGCTCAAACTTTACGTAAAAAGATTTGAGCACATTAAGTCGGTTGCCGCGAGGCTGACCGCACACAATCCAATTGATATTGGCATTGTAGTCCATGCCGATACAAAGCGGAGCCATCGGGTCGAGATCCGCATCAGTGCTGCAGTCAAGAGACGAGTGAAGCGAGGAAAAGTTGCTCAGCGAGCGTATGGAATACCGCTCCTGCTGCGCTTCTTCAATAATGCGGTCATAGCCCAAACTAACCAAGTAGGAAAAATCCGAAGCATCATACTTGTGCCACTCCTGCATAGAAGAGTAAAAGCCATCGTGCGAAATACCAATCTTCTGGCAGAGAATAGAAGTTTGGAAAGTTCTTGGCGTAAGTGATGCCCACCACACGCGGGTCGGTGGTTGGAAAGAAAGGCTGCACCACAATCATGTGGTACGGAACACTCTGCTCGTCCTCAATATCAATGCGGTTAAGATTGCGCATATTTTTCAGCAAGTTCCTCTTTGTTCGTGTAGAGATCCGCCTTGGCAATCTTTACAATATTCGGCAAACTCATTTAATAATGCGGATAAAGTTATCTTACCACGAACGATGTACATGCTTACCTCGTTCGTTCAACGTGCTTACTTCGGTCGAAGTAAGTGCTTACACCGACCGAAGTAAGCAAATTTTGTTGGTAGCAAATCATTCATCGTCCTCCATGTCCAACAAATTGTTGCGTGTATTCTCAAGTGCCAGCGGACTGCCTACATAAGCCAGCTGCATCTCCTGGTGCAGCAGTTTCACACGTGAAGCCGCCTTGCCACGGTGGTATCGCCTTGATACCTCCGTGCTCTTGTCGGCAATATCCTCGCGAAGCTGGGTTGCCGATATGCCAAGCATGACCGCCATATCAGAGATTTTAAGATAGATGGAACGTACTGTTCGATTTGGGTATTTTTGTTCTGTAAGCATCCCATGCGGGCCGTGTTGTATAAAACAAATAAGCCAAAGTCAATCTATCAGGACTTTGGCTTATTTGTTTTATGCAATAGGGCTATGGGATGCTCACCAAGGAACAGGAAATCAAGACTTACAGCAAACCATTGGGACGACCGCCGAAACAGCAGCCCCCTGATTTTGGTAGAGATGGCAAAGGCCGTCAGCGAGAGAAACGAAGTCGAATGTTCGTTCGACTCTGGCAAGAGAATATATCGTGCCAACAACATAAGAGCAAAACAGCCAGAAACTGCGAGATGTTGGACTGGTATGTGCTACTTTGTCAAAAACGTGATGAAGTTCCTTAGGGAACTTTGTCTTTGCATTCGCCAAAGTTTGCGGTTCTTATGTTCAATATGGCGGATTACCCACTCCTACAAATTCTATTCAAATTGCGCTTGAAACTTTTTTCAGCGAACACTAATTAGAAACCAAAAACATACGAAGTGTGCACGCCTTATATATTTCATTGCACGACCCTGCCCAGCCTGCATTCATTCAACAGAATGGTCTAACAGATACGTCTACAAATAAAAACAGTCATGGGAACAAGAAATGTCAATTGCCCCGACTGATTTTTCTTACTCCCATGACTGGTTTCGTTGTCAAGTACAACCATTTAATGCAAAAGGTTGTGCTGACAATACTTAGCTGCATCTACACTCACACATGCGCTGATTTTCAATACAATACATTCATTAGTGTAGAGTGCAGACAAAATATCAAAAAACATTTTTGGCGCAAACGTATGCACTATAGTATCACGATCACGCCTACGTTTGTTATTTACTATACAGATTGACTACATCATCTACGATTTCCGCGGGAACCAATGGGCTGATGTCTGTCTTATTTGCAACAAAATCCCTTATCATTGTAGAACTTACAGGCAGCATTGTAGCATTTAAGACGCTCACCCCTACAGGCAGGCTGTCCGCTTTTATATCGTATCCAGGACGCGGATATATCAACAATCTATAATTCTGAATAATAAGTTTGTAGTTCGCCCAATGATCAAAGCATGTCCAATTATCGGCACCTATCAAAAGTAGGAACTCTGTTCGTGGATAAGCAAGCGATAATGCTTGCAATGTGTTCCATGTATAAGATGGACGAGGCAAATCAAATTCAAAATCACTTGCCAATATATGCTTTTCATTTTGCAGAGCCTTTCGAGCCAGATTTAATCTACAATATTCAGGTTTAAGCCCTAACTGTTCCTTTAGAGGATTCTGTGGTGAAACTAGCAACCATACATCATCGACTAAATTCTGCTCTAATACGGCATGTGCAAGTGCTATATGCCCATTGTGGATTGGATTAAATGACCCTCCAAACAAGGCAACTCGTTTGCGCAACATATCGATCTATTGGATCACTTCTCTAAGAAAGTCTTTATCAACGACAATGCTTCACTCTGCGCATCTTCCAAATTATCATTAACAACAACTTTGTCAAATTTGTCTGCATATGATAGTTCGAATTCTGCACGAGCAAGGCGATCTTTAATAACCTCAGGGGCATCAGTACCTCGCGACTCTAAACGTTGCTTCAACACCTCTATTGAGGGTGGTTGAATAAATAAACTTAAAGCCTTGTCCCCGTAATATGCTTTTATATTTTGTCCGCCCAACACGTCTACATCGCATACGACATTTTCTCCACGTTCAAGCTGAGCGTCCACCTGCGATTTCAAAGTGCCATAGAATCTATCCTTATAGACCTCCTCATACTCCAAGAATTCCCCTTTTGCTATAAGCGTCTTGAATTCCTCTGGTGATAGGAAGAAATATTCTACACCATTTTTTTCTGTGCCACGTGCCGGGCGGCTTGTGGCCGAAATTGAGAAATGCAAATTCAAATTTTGCGCCATCAAGTAGTTTATTATTGTACTCTTACCACTACCCGAAGGAGCCGAAAATATAATAACCTTTGCCATATTTCTATTTACCGATTTTGAGCAAGCAACCATATAGCATAGCCGCCCACTCGTATTAGAATCACATTACGTTCAACACCTGCTCTTTTATTTGCTCGAGCTCGTCCTTCATCTTCACAACAATATTCTGCATTTCGGCTTGATTGCTCTTCGAACCTGTCGTATTGATTTCACGTCCCATTTCTTGGGCAATAAAGCCGAGTTTCTTACCCTGGCCATGCCCCAAGTCCATAGTTTCACGGAAATAGCGCAAATGATTGGCCAAGCGCTGTTTCTCTTCACTTATGTCAAGTTTCTCAATATAATAGATGAGCTCCTGTTCCAGGCGATTCTTATCATAGTCAACCCCTTTCAATTCTGCCAAACGGTCTGTTAAACGTTGACGAATTTTCTCAACACGATTTTTCTCAAAAGGCTCGATTTCATGAAGATAACGCTCAATGTTATCAACTTTTTCTGTAAACTTCTTATAAAGCGCTTCTCCTTCTTGCTTCCGGAAGTCTACCAAGTACTCAATAGCTTCATCGATGGCGCCCCGAACGACCTGCCATTCTTCGTCTGACAAAGTCTCGGTCACAGAAGTTTGCGTCGTTTCTGGCAAACGTAGCACAAGTTCCCACAAATTTTGCGGGAGTTCCATGTGTTGTTCCTCACAAATATTCTTTATTTGCGCTACATAGCTTGCCACCACGGCGCTGCTTATACAGCCTGCAGCCGAAGTTTCGTCCTTTTCAATCCATATTGTGAAGTCTACCTTACCACGTTCTATGGCAGTCGCAATAATTCTGCGAACTTCCATTTCCTTTTCACGATACAATGGGGCAACCCTCGTATTAAGATCCAAACTCTTACTATTCAAAGATCGAACCTCTACGTGAATTTTCTTTCCGTTAAAAACGACATCGGCTTTACCGAAGCCAGTCATTGATTGAATCATTTTAGCTTGTATTTTTTTGTCTTTTGCTTGCAAAAGTACCATTTTTTGCGCAATTTTACCACATGAAACAATATAAAGTATGCCTTACGATTGCTGGTTCCGACCCCTCCGGCGGTGCTGGTATCCAGGCAGACATAAAAACAATGACTCTGCTTGGTTGCTACGCACAAGCAGTTCCCACGTGTTTGACGGTACAAAATACATTAGGTGTGCAACGCAGTATTCCCATTGACGCTGAATTGGTTTTTGACCAGGCTGCAGTTACCATGGAGGACTGTATGCCCCAATGTGTAAAGATTGGCATTGTGCCCAACCTAGCTATAGCACATGCCATAGCAGAATTACTGCGTAAATTCAAGCCAAAGTTCTGCATATTCGATCCTGTTTTAATTTCGTCATCAGGATTATCTTTCGTCGACAACGAGACATACGAGTTCATGCTTGAAGAACTTATGCCGCTATGTCAACTTATAACGCCCAATTTACCTGAGGCACGTCATCTTGCCCAATTGGGTGATGCTACTGCCGATGAGTTGGCCCAGTATTTATACAACAAATTAAAAGGCACACCTGTAATGGTTAAAGGCGGACACCTTCCAGGCTCACCCACTGATTATTTATTTGATGGCGCATTGCACAAATTTGAAAGTGAAAGACTTAATAGCCATAACACACATGGCACGGGTTGCGTCCTATCTTCTGCTATTGCATCATATAAAGCCCAAGGCTTAGAACTTAAAGATGCCATAGCTCAAGCCAAACAATTCCTGTTCAATGCCATAAAACAAGGTGCGAACTACAAACACGGAAATGGTTGTGGTCCACTCTATCTCGTTCCTTGAATAGTAAGAAGATTGATCAAGATTCAGAATGAGCAACAACGTTTGCTCTTCTACTTCTTCATCTGCATATATAGTTTTAAGCTTTACACATTATTCTGATTGACTGTACATACAAGCTCAACCTTCAAAATAAAGCAACGAACTATTTGCTATATTCCAATTTTTCCTTACCTTTGCACCGAAAACGGAGGCCTCGTAGCTCAGTTGGATTAGAGCAACGCCCTTCTAAGGCGTGGGTCTTGGGTTCGAACCCCAACGAGGTCACTGAGTGATTTTTAAGGAAATCAGAAATCAAAAAGTATAAGTGGTATTTACATTGATGTAGATACCACTTTTTTCGTTTTGATTATCAAGCAGATACGCACTATATTTCAATATGGTGCGATACGAAAAAGTAAGGTTATGTGGTCTAATTTTGAGAATGCGAATGTTTCACTTCGCAGTGGGATATTTTGCCAAAGTGGACAAAAGAGGACATAACGATATTCTACGATACAAAAAAGTGATACCAAGGTGATACCAATTTTTTGATGGTGATACCAAAGCACAACTTTTGAACTGCTGAAAGAAAAAAGTTTCCTTTTTTGAAAAAAACTTTTCCACTTTTGCGCTATTCTGCTGCACAAAAGCAAAATCTATGTTAGATTCAGCAGTAAGAGTCGTATTCGACAGAAAAAAGCAAGCAGCTAAAAAGGGATGTGGTTGTCTCGATGTTGTGGTTAATCTTGGCAAGAAGGTGCGTAAATATATAATGGTATGCACCACCACTCCTGAAGAATGGGAGAAAAAATCTTGTTCACTCGACACTTTGCAGGTCATTGACCATTGCAAAAAGATTCTCACCACAATGGAAATTCTCGGTGAGGAATCTACAATTGAAAACTTCAACCGCCACTTCTTTGGTGAGGAAGAGGAGGAACAGAAGGACAGTTCCAACAAAGATTTCATCGCCTACTGCGAGGAAGCTTTGGCAGCCGAGGACATTAAAATCGGCACGCGCAAGCACAAGCAAGTAGTGATTGATGCTGTCAAGACCTACGGCAAACTAAAGACGTATGGCGACTTGAGCCCCAAGAACATTCTTGCCTTCGACCGATGGCTGCACAATGGTGAGCGGAGTGACGTCACCATCTATGGCTACCACAAACGCCTGAAGAAATGGGTGGGCGAACTGGCACGATTGGACGAAATACCGCGCAATCCTTACAAAATTGTGAGTGTCACCCGTGGCAAGAGCAAAGAGCGCCAACCTCTGCTCGAAAGCGAATTGAAGAAAATGCGCGACTATCCCTTTGAAGGAAAGTTGGAACGGGTGCGCGACCTCTTTATCTTCTCCGCTTATACAGGTCTTGCTTTCTGCGATGTGCAGAACTTTGACTATCAGTCTATGACGGTGAAGGAGGGTGATTTGGTTTTCATTGATGGGAATCGCATCAAGACCGATACGAAGTTCTTCACCCCTATCCTTGCCCCTGCTATGGAAGTGTTGAAAAAATATGACTTCAAATTGCCCAAGATTTCCAATCAAAAGGCAAATGATTACCTTCACTTGATACAAGCACAGCTTGGCATCAAGAAGAATCTGACCTTCCATTGTTTCCGCCACAGCTTTGCCACACTCGCCTTGGCGCATGATGTCCCCATCGAAAATGTAGCCCGAATGCTCGGACATGAGGACATTCGGACCACACAGATTTACGCAAAGGTTTTGCGTACCACCATCGAGCGCCATGCCACCGCACTCCAAGGCGCCATCATCTAAACTTTATTCATCATCTAAAACACGATAAAACGTGCCTTTCAATAGCTGCGACATTCCACTCTCCTTGAATGTCGCAGTTATTTTTTCGCAAACATACTTGCCTCCCCTTATATAATATAGGGCACGTGGATTGGGCAAAGTATCAGACAAGAACGAGAACTGATACTTTTTCTTACCATCAATTTTGTATAACACTTCGCGTTTCTCCTCCCACATTCCCTCATTCAAACGAAGTGAAAAAGGTGTGACGAATGCCTGGAAGTCATCTGAGACTTCCACAAAATCCACCACAGGGTGCGGCATATACGGCTTGAAATACTGCACCCCGTTCCAAAAGCCCATATATATTTGGTCAAAGTAAGCGTCCGTGTTCTTGTTCTCCCCCTTGGCAATGGTACGGCTTGCCGCACCTTGCGCCAAATCACCTGCATCGTAGTCAATGGTGTTGGCTGACGTTGAACTGCCAAACACACGATCAGAACGACTACCACTTGAAGAACCGCTCCCATCTTCTGTCAGTGTCCAATTCTCACTGCTTCCCATCTCGCCACAATTCATGAAAAGCATATTGCCGTGACTGTCTCCCGTCCCCTCAATCCAAGCTGGCACAATTTTCAGTTCCAAGTCCTCTGCATTCTTGTCCGCAAAGCGTTCCCCATAGGCATTGACAGGGAGCAAACGATTATAATAGCGATACCACTTCGTTTTCGTCTTGTCTGAAAAGCCCGAAGTACTCTCCATCACAAACTCCGATTTGTAGCAGTACATGACAAAGAATGTGCGGTTTTCCTTGACATAAAACAATTTGTGTCCATCAGAGCCATATTTGTAGCCACGCACATACTGCGTGCTGCTGGCGTTCGGTCTTGTTTGCCTTGTGTACACCCCACTTATTTTAAGCGACTTTGCCGCCTCCAACAAATCTGCCATTTTATCATAAACCTTGGCATCCTTTCCATATTTGCGAATGTACCAATCACACGAATAGTATGCCCAAAGCAAACTGCCATTGTCCTCATACTTCACATTCACGCTACCCAAGTATTCCGACTTATCCTCCTGTGTAACTTGGGTGGTATAACTATCCACCACCTTGTCCAACAGAACCTCATCTGCTTCCGTGGCAATGGCATCAGAGAATTTGAAAGAAATCGTTTTCTGCTTGTGGTTGATGGTGAAATCCCCAAACAGGAACTTCTCCAGCTCTTCAAAGAACTCCGTCAGCGTCCAATGTGGCAAGGCAAGTGCAAAGTTATAAGCGCCCCATGCAGCAGGCAGGGTGTTGCATATAAGGAGATTAACAAAGACAGAGTTTTCCAACGCCATGAAATCCCACTTATAACCCACCTGTTTGCATATCCTGTAAAGGATATACAGCAAGTAAGGCTGAAACGACAAAGCCTGTGCTCCCGTTTGCGCATTGGTTTCATGCGGCCAAATAAATTCATTCTTGTCTGCGCTCCACACCATTTCATTCTGAATGTTCCCCGAAGTGTTATTCACCCAGGGCAACGGGATCCAGAAATTATCAGGGTATGGGCGCATATCGTCCATGCAATGCCCTGCAATCGCCACTCGACTTGTAGGATAGCCCAAATCCAGCTCATTCAAATAAATATCGTCGAATGTCTCATCAAAGTTTTGCTCACTGCGTCCCTCCAAAAATTGCGTTTTGACTTCCACATCGGATATTTCCGTAATGGTGATGGTGCCACTCCGATAAAAGTCACGATCCCGAATTTCGCAATCGAACACCACCTTGTTCTTAGCCACATCTGCGCGGTGGATATGCCCAAAGATCGCTATGTTTTGAGTACACCCTCGCAAAGGGAAAGTGATCGTCAGCGTATAGCTGTCACTTCCCGTAAATAATCTATTCTCGGCAATAAAGTCAAAGGACGTTCCTTCCTTCAATACGGCTTGTTTATTGTTGATGATGATTTCCATTTTTATTATCTTTGCGAAATGAAACGTACCATAATTATAATACTTGTAAGTTTAATACTCTTTTTGGCAATTCTTGCCTTGGGGTTCTTTTGGAATCTTCCATTATCGCTTATATTTCTGTTTATTGGAAGTATTGCATTGTTGATTTCATGCATATATGTAAAGGAAAAATCCACAAGAAGAGTTTTTGCTGCTATTTTATGCAGTTTGCTTATCACATGGTGCTTGCTGCTGTTATTCTTTTTTGTTGCAATGTATATGATGATGGATTGCAAAAGTTATTGAGCATTCATTTTCTTCTGCTTTTCGGAGATTTATTTCTAATCAACGTATCGTATTCCTCTTGCGCCTGTTTGATACCCGTGTCCCCTGTCACTGTGTTCACGGTGACAAAAGGTTCATTCAATCGTTTGCTCAACTGCGACATGGTTCTCTCATAACGGCTGAGCACAGCTGCACTCTGTGCCAAAGCTGCCGAAGCGACATTGTCCGTGGGCGCTTGAATAATTACAGGTTGCGGTGAAGACGAAGCCACCGCACCTGTTCCTATAATTGTTCGTGAAACATCATCGGCTCGCAAGGATCCGATGGTGTTCGTTCTTTGTGCATAGTCCAAAGCGTTAATCAAAGGTCTTGCCACAGGTGATGCGAGCAATTTCTGCGATGCCACCCATTCCCCGGCATGAACTACGCCTACTTCTTCATTTACTCTGCCTTGCGGAGTAAAACCACCTTGCGCACATCCTTGTGCCTCACTTGCCTGTTGTTGTTTTTCAGATGCGCAGTATAAGTAGCCGCTCCCGTATCCATGGCACGCCCTTCACGTCCACCCACAAAATTTGATGAAGCATTGATTTGCTTGTCCTTCTCAATCGCATCATCAGCCTCTTTCAATTCCATTGCAAGTTTTGCCTTCTCCTTGCCAATCTCTTTGAGCAAATCCTTGGCACCTTCCAACTCATATTTCTTGGCAAGAGAGTTCAGATAGTCGTCCAAGGCTTTCTTGTTCTCCATGTATTTCCCCGTGGTCGCGTCCAACTGCGCATTGTAATTCGGGATAATTTTGTTCAGCGCATTGACCGCCTTTTGGCGATCATCAAGCGACAATTTCTCATCCTTTGCCACCTTAATCAAGGCTTCAATCTTGTTTTTCTCCTCTACTATGCCCTCCTGACCTTTCTGTCTGACTTCTGCAAGCGCTTTCTCTGATGCACTCATCTCGTTCATCTTTGAAAGGGTCTTGTAAATGCCATATCCCAAAGCCACAGCAGCAGCGAGCAAAATGCCCCAACCACTTGCCAACTAATGCTCATGCCGAGCGTACCACAAAAAAACACGGAAGCGGGGTGAAAGCTCCGTGCCTTTTGTAATAAACGAAAAGTTCCGCTGACTATTCCTCGCCCTCTTCCGAGCAGAAGTGAACAAAAAAAGCATGGTACAATCATCTATTTCAGATGAGCATACCATGCTCTTTATTCCTTCAGACAATCTTATTTTTTGTCCAAAAGTCCATCGAATGTTTTGATCAGCGAAAATGGGTCTGCATAGAAAGACTTTGAGTCAAGTTCCTTGATAACGGGTTTCATTACAGGGAAATCCTTGAAGACCAATTTGAGTTCTGCTCTCCAACCAACAGCCGCACTCATCCAGAAAGCGCGAGCTACATCTTCGTTCTTCAACTTGAAGTAGAGCATACCTCCCGTACCTGTCAGTTGAAGGGTCTTAGTGTTGGTCTGCGTGGAAATGTTGTGAACATATCCCGTGACGTTCTTACCTTCATAAACTACCTGCAAAAACACAGGGTCGCTATAAGGTTTCGGATTCTTGTTCCACACATTGGGTAACGCTTTTTGCGCTTTCAAAGCCTCAAAGGTGTACCATTTCTGGCTTTTGTCATCGTAAACACGAAGATTTTTTACCTCTGTGGATTTGTAGGTTTTCTTTTCCCCCTTGGCGTCTTTCACCTTAATAGAGTTTGCATCATCAACAGAGAACAAGGTCCTGGTAGTACCTTTCACGACCTTGCCATCTGTAAGTGTGACCTCTACTTTAGTCTGTGCTTGTGCAAAGACGCAAAACAAACAAGCAAGAAGCATGAATAGAGTCTTTTTCATATCATAAAAATTAGTAGTTAAACATGCATTTGCAAATATATAGATATATTTCTACCCCCCCAAAAAAAATAATGATATTTTTTTTGTCACAGATTATTCCTCTTCATCATCCGAGTCACCCGTTATCAGATTGACGCCGAACTGGTCCACCAACTTCTGGTAGTCAAAGCAATAGCTGCGTGCCGATTGAGAGAGTTTAAAAGTGGGCGCGATTTTTGAAGAAATCCGCGTTTTGTTAAGTAGTAGCAAAACAAAAGCCTTGATACAGAAGTCTTTAGGGGATTGTTAAGGGGTTTCCCCTTAACCCCTCCGTCGGAAGCCCCCCCGACCGCCCTACAACGTCAAACCACGCCCCCCCACACCAAAGCGGGATATGTAAACATATCTTAAATAACACCCTCGTTTGAGTTCCTTTACCCCGACAAAAGTCCCCAAAATGCACAAATGCCGAAAAGGTTGAACACATTGAAAAGGAAGAAAAGGCAAACAACGCACACACCGCACCCACACAACGAAATACCCCCGAAGTTTCCACGAATACCCCGAAGTTTCGCAAATACCACGATTGCACACTCCAAGTTTCTCATGTGCATAGATGCCAAGTTTCCGCACGCTCTAATTTGCACCCCGAAGTTTCACAATGCGCCCAAATCCAAGGTCTCGGACTATCTAAAACGACCCTCCGAGTTTCGCAATGTCTACCCCAATCCCAAACTTACACTTTGCAGTTTCCAAGCCTTCAAAATCACCTTTTAAGTTCTCAAAAAGTAATAAAACGACACCCCGAGGTTCTTTATGCTCATGAGGTTCGGGAGTTTCGGACAATCCAACGACCCAACGCACCCCAACCAAACACCCACACCACACCCCCGAAGCATTTCGAGGTCTCTGATTGCCTTCAAAATCCGCACCTTTCAAGGGAAAATTTTACACCTTGGGAGCTCGATCTATCCACCGCCCGCGCCACCGCGAACGGGCACCACATTCTTCTGACATCATCAGTTTCTGCGCCTCACGCAGTATACAATGTAGCCTTGCGGCTGCGTCGGCGCGGCACTTGCAGCTGCACCAGTTCACGCCCCAGAACCACGGCAGTGAACTCCTCCTTTGTCCGTCTGGTCGCGCCGTTGCACTTCGGGCGTGCGATCAAACACATTATAGCGAAAGTCGCATAGTTCGTCCATAAGGCTGAAGGCTTGTTCTGTCAGACCGAGGTTCGTGGTATTGCCAGTTGTTTGCGGTGCACAGTCGGTGTCGTTGTCCATGCTTTTTTGCGGGTGGGGTGTTTCAGCGTTTTTACTTTGTGGTTCCGGACTATGTCCGATAGCGTCTATCAGTTTGTCAACGCCACGTTTCACAATGGCATCGGCATAGCGCAGCATTCTGTTAAGCATTCGTTTCATGGTAGTCAATACAATTTGGTTTTGTACAAAAGTGCTGCAAAGGTAACACCAAGGCACTGCACCCATCAAAAAAAGTGTACAATTTGTACACAAATATTTGCTTCCTCCCCGTCTGCCTACTTGTAAAAGAGTGTGTGCACTTTTACTGCCATCTTACACTTTTTGTACGTAACAAGTTGATACACAGATATTTCAAGAGTGTAAGATGATTTCAAAGTATCTTACACACCCTTGCACACATCTTACACACCTTACCCCGCAGCCTCGCAGTCAACATGGACGTATGCAGTAGATAATACGGCACAGGGACATAGAACAATCTGTCGGAGTAACAGACTTTTCTGTTCCCCTATGCCGTGATACTGTTCTCCCGTGCTTATGTCGTGTGGCAGTGTGAGGGTTGTGTAGGTCGCGTGTAGGTGGTATTGGTAACATCTTACACTAAGTAAAATGTTGACAATCAATGAGTTACAACGTGTTAGTGTAAGATGTAAGATACTCGGCAAGTAAAGCTTTTGTAGTATTGTAAAGGTCCCGTAAGCATTAAACGCTACCACCAAATGCAAGCACTAATGGGGGCGACGCGCCCCGCATCGGGCATTAAGGCAAAGGCTCATACACTAAACACAAAGGCTCTGCACTAATTACATGCCTGTCTGTGAATCTTTGCCTTGATGCCCGACGCGAGACGCATCGCCCCCATTAGTGCTTGCGTTTTGTGGTAGCGCTTAGTGGTAGCGTTTAGTGGTAGCGTTTAGTGGTAGCGTTTTTTGCAGACTTCGTCAATGCGTCACCCAATCAAATGACACAACTCATTGATTTTCAATATGCGCTATGTGATGGCACAAAAAAGTGATGAAGTCAGGTGTGGGAACATACGGATGAAGTTCGCTTTAACAGAAGCGAACCAATAGAATACAGAAAGCAGTTCTGCTTTCTCCAAACAAGCTTTGTCCGAATGTTTCGGATAAAGCAAATGCGCCATCTCCGCAAGGCATTCCATGCTTTGCGTGTGCAGGAAGCCTTGGTAATAGTTCTCGCAAGCGAGATAATCTTCAAAGCGGACGGCTTGCAAGTCAGCAGCGACTGCCGATGCATCGCAAATAACAGAAATGCGCACAGGCTTGGGAGCAAAGTTTTCCAAGAAAGCCAATTGTCGTACTGCAAAGGTGATTTGCCAATCGGCAAGCACTACTTGACATTTGCTCTTCCTGTCCTTGACCAAACAGGAGTGTTTGTCTGCACAACAGAGCACAACAAATTCAGCCCATTTGCAAACGCAAAGGGCTAACACCTCGTTCATCGGCAAATCGCGTGCAACTTGTCGGAAGAAAAACAGCAATTGCTGGTCGGACAGTTCCGACCATGATTTGGGCAGAGAAATAGAAAATGCTTCCATACCGCGAAAGTATGGAAGCATTGTGTGGTGAGAAAAGACAAATAACGGATATCAATATTTACTTTCGATACTTTTTGTGTAATTTTGCTGTTGAATATGTATCATTTCATCTTAAGTAAATAATTATGGTTCTACACCCTATAATATTTTGGCTGTTATTTGGATGTATCTTAACTATTGTCATATATCCTTTATCGCTTCTCTATGCGTATATAATGGATTCCTCTAACTTTAAGAATTTAAGAGCGTTTATTCCCTATTCAAAAAAAATATTCTTCTATACAATCCCCTTTGGTGTCCTTTTCACACTCTTCAATTTAGTTTTCGACTTAGGAACTTTGTTCCCTCATCTTTATATTATTGAAAATGACAATAAAGTGAAAGAGCAATACCTCGTTTTTGGAAACGAAGAAATTGGTGAGTTCCCAGGGTTTAAGGATAATTATGTATTGAATAATACTGAGGATACTATTTATGAGTATCAACAATATTATTCCAATACATTTAGTTTTACATCTGACAATGGAGTGCTTCAATCAATAGAGCCAGGTCATGTTGCAAAACTAAACAGTATTCCACAGGGTGTTATGAAAGGAATCCCCGAAAGAATAGTTATTCGCTATAGAAATTTTGCTCCAAATTCAACTAAAAGAACTTTTATTATTTCACAAAAGGATTATGATAATCTTCTGAACTGATATACATATTCAGAACCAATATCCACCGCTACGTTTCTGATTCTTGAAACCATGATTTTCAAAGAGAGCAGCGGTTTCCGACTGCTTCCAATCCTCAAAAATGCCATCGGGAGCATTGCGGAGGGAGTTCACGACTTCTATGCAAGATGGTATGGGGACTTCTCCTTCTTCCCGTAACATATACAGTTCTACTGCGAAGATGTGCCTCCATGCACGCTTGTAGTGCGGTGCAGATGGGGGCTCGCCCCATTTGCCCAATAGCTCTGCTTGGCGCAGAGTCGTCAAGAGTTCACAGGAGAAGAAATCATGCGCCAATCGTTCCTCGATGGCGATGAGTTTAGAATGTAGTTCCTGATAACACTGCCAAGAGTGGTCGGTGCTGCCGAGTTTCCGAGGCAGATCCAACCACGGGTAAAGCGTCTGGCTCCAGTATTGGCATGGGTCGCTTGTCGCCCATGCTTCCGTATTTGCCAACAAGGGAAGCAAGATAGAAAGCGTGTCATCACGCATTTTCTCCAACGACAGGAGCAAGCGTTCCACGCGCTCCTTGCTGGCAGGGGCTATATTGGTGTTTGAAACAACACCAAAACCATTTGGCGTAAGCACCAAATCCAGCTGTGGCACGGCATGAAGCATGGCTTCTGCCACCACAGCCATACGCGCGTAATGCAACAACTTGTTGTTCGCATCGCGAGTGGGCAGTTCCGCAAGGACTGCCTCAGAGAGGAACGTGGTCGTAAACCACGCTTCCGCCACCTCCAAGTGCGGAGCAATTTTATCAAAGAGCAAGGTCTCGCCTTGCACAGACTTCAGCACATTCGGAACGAATTGCAGAAGCACATTGTTATCGGGTATCAACTGGCTCATGCGTTTTCAGTATTAGGGGTTACACTCACCTGTTTGGCATCCTTGTTCTCGTCCAACGTGGTAAGCTGGATAAACGGACAGTCGGGATAAGCCCCGTCCCATTTGTTAAACCTTATAATCAATCGGTGCACATTAAACAAAAGGTCGTGATACAGCTTTTGCAGGGCTTGTGCAATCGTATAAAGTTCGCGCTTGTCGCTGCCCGAATTGTTCGTTTGCGATTTGCCCGGCACAGAACCCACAAGATTTGAGTGCACACGCATGGTAAAGCACATCATGTTCACCGCCTCGATAATGTCCGTAGCCCAAATGTCGTACCAGCGAGAGCAAAGTCAAGCTTGCTTGAACTTTGCCGAGCGCAGCCGACATTCGCGAAGCAATCACCACCCTCCTTGTCCGTTTCAATCTTGTTGATCACCACATCATGCTGTTCCTCCCCATTAGGAGACACATAAAACTCTGAGAAAAGCACCTTGCCCGAGTTCTCCATACCCGTGAGAAAATTGATGATGTTGTCCTTCTCCTCGTTCACGCGCTCCTGCTGTTTCACACGGTCGGTAATACCCTCCGCCTTGAAGATATTGCTCCAAAAAGATTTGGCAATCTCAATGTAGTACTTAATCGGAGCAGAGTTTTTCAACTTCGCTTCCTTCGCCACCCCGATGAGTTGCTTAATGTTGTACCACTTGCCCTTGAAGAGCGAGGCATAATAAGGAATGGGTAATACGTGCTGTCAGGCGTCGGCACACGGCTGAGCACGGCAAACTTGCGTTTGCCCTTCTTCACCTGTGCTTGCAAGTCCGTCCAAGGACTTTGCGGGTTGAGCAGTGGAATGACCTCCACCTGTTCCGCCCGCACCGAGTTGCGCCAATTCGCGTACAACACCTGTGGTATCACGCCCTCCTTGTTGGCAGGGGCAAAGCGAACATAGCAAGCCTCCTTGCGCAGCACCCTCACCACCTTGTTGCCTTGTTCATTGAGAATTATCACGCTCACGGCAAAGCCGAAGTGCTTGAAATCTTGGCAAACACCGAGGAAATAGCTCGCCATGTCGTTATCCAAGAAGAACTCCTCGACCTCGTTCACCACTTTCTGTTTGCACATTTCATCAGTCTGGTACACCAAGCCGCTTCCATAGCACACCTCTGCATTGAACATCTGGCAAGTACTAAGTGTCTCGTCACTCTCAATCAGATTGATAATGTCATACGACATTTGGTTATCCGCTCCCCAAGGCATATAGCTCACCTTGTCGCTCACATGGCGCGGTGAAATCTCCTCCGCTTCCTTGAAAACTTCGCTGCTCTTTGTGGTGAACGCTGCCGCGGCACGATAGCCGGGCAGATCGTTCACGCCTGTTATGTGTAAGTAATTGGAATCCGTCATTTTTGTAATGTTTTGAGACAAAGGTATCATTAGTAAATTCATTTAGAAAAGACAAAAACTAATGTATATATTCCGTATTTTATAAATTATACATACATAATATGTAATAAAGAACAAGAAAAGACATAATAGAACATAACAAGACAATTACAATCTCTTACAAACCAGACTAATTTATTATATTTGCAAATTTTATATAGATAAAAAAGAAAACAATACGCAATCAACCATCATGAGTCAGTGCTATAAATTTATAGATTTGTTCGCCGGGTTAGGTGGATTCCATAAAGCTCTCGAAGCATTGGGGTGCGAATGCATCTTTGCTTCAGAATTGAAGGAATACCTGCGGAAACTATATCAAATAAAATTCCCAAACACTCAAATTGAAGGAGATATTACAAAGATCGATCCCAAAGATATTCCAGCGCATGAAATTCTATGTGCAGGTTTTCCTTGTCAGCCATTTAGTCAAGCTGGTAAAAGGCAAGGATTTGATGACGAAAAAGATCGAGAAAATCTTTTCGATTACATATGTAATATGCTTGATTTTATGGTCGGCTGTCTATTCAAGAAAGTGTCGTAGAAGGTGAAATAAAAGAAGAAACATTATCTAACGGTGACAAGTTCGTCCTCTTCAAAAGAGTTGATATCATTCCTTTCTTTCAAATGATAGATGAACATTTCCCAGAATTGTCAAAAACATCTGAGAATATTTTGAAAGAATACCCACTACAATATGGAAAGAAAGTAGGTAAGGATCTTATCGGAAAACTTTCAAATTTGGAAGATGATGAGTCTGTTAAACTAATTGTTGATGAACTGAGTGACAACAACGCAGATAGGTTTACAATCATTTCTAAATGTATGAACCAATTTGGTACATTTTATAACAAAATGACTCTCACCGATTGGCTCAATATTGTATATAAATATCTTGACAAAGTAGAAAATAATTTATGAATATGCCAGATACAAATTACAACAATCTTCCTCAACGAATTATATGCTTCAACATAACGAAGTCTTTTTGTGAATGGAAGAGAGAAAATATTTATGAGTGCGTACGAAAATACTGGAGACTTTCAAAATCAAAAGCTTTACAAGCTGAACTGTGTCTTGCAATAAAGCATGGTAAATGCGTTGGCGTTTTTCGCCCTTATATTTGGCAAACAGTGGAAGATGGAGATTTTATAGGCAGACTCACGTTTGAAGGTGAAGAATTAACAGATTCTGAATACTTAGGAAAAGATTTCAGTTTAGTCTTTGATCACCTGCAAAACCCTGTAAGATATATAGGAAATTGGTAACTAACAAAAAAACAATTATGAAACAAAGAACAAAGTCAATCCTCATTTATATTGGGGGTATTGTGACAGGATTTATATTGATGTTCCTGTTTGCTTTTATCGTCAATGCTACTTCTAATCGGTTTAATGAAGAAGTTGCTCTTTTTGATAAGCCAGGGCAAGCAATCCCGTCTCCAGAATTTTATGTAATTCAAGTGGACGAAGAAGGAAATGCTATTGCGCAAGGTCATTTTGGAACATTTGTTCTATTCCAAGCAAAAAATGGGAAGTCATTTTATGATGGACAAATGATAAAAGTTCCAGCAGGCAAGGTCGTTCGTCAAATTGGAACCTACCGATATGAGAATACTGAACAGATGATCAAAACAATACCTATTGTCGATTTTTTCAACAAGTAAGAATAAAGGCTTCCTCGCTATAACTTAGCTAGAGGAAGCCTTTTCAATTACTTTTCTATTTTTCTAATAAATCTCTTTTATGCCAATTTCTTTGAGATAGTTATAAATGCCATCATACCATTCGGGCTTTCTCGTTTCGTCTGGCGGTACTCCATGGTCACCATTTGGCACAACAATGACCATTCCTTGCCGTGCTCTTGTAAGCAAAACACGGTAAGCATTTAGTTGATATTGCTGATTGATTCCTTTATTTATATTTTGCCATTTCGTGCCACTTCGTAACTGACAATGTTTCCATTGGGTATGCTTATCATTTAGACGCAGGTCCGCGTCCCAAGCAACACAAGCCCAATCTATTTCAAGACCTTGCACTTTGAACTCTGTTAGCGTATCTTCAAGAGCATTGCTAGATCGTATGTCATTTTCGTCCTCTAAGAACCAATGCACAAAATCTGGTTGATAGCGAACATTTATAGAAATAGCTTTCAATCTTTCAGCTTTACTGCTTGCAAGTATTCCATAGCGTTCGCTACCTCTTGCATGACTTTTGAGCCACTTTTTAGCTACATCTAAAGAACGTGTCAAAACAATGGGATAGTTGTTTAATTCCTTTAGAGTTTGTGTAGCCTCATCTTTTTTCAAGTCCAACAATTGATGTACAAACAAGCTAACTTTTTCTGCTCGGAATGAGCGCATACTCATTGACAAATGTAAGGAAGCCTTTATGTGCAGACGTTCTTGGTCCTCGATTATATCAAGTGCATTACCCTCAGCATATTCTTTATCAACAAGTTTATCAGACATATAGATGTCCCAATCAGTAAAATGCTCGTTCATGGCCTTTAGCCACTCAGCAATGCCCGCTTCTCCTTTGTTTATTTCTTGTCCGCCACCAATAAGACAAACCACTAAGCCCCAGTCAGACTGTCTGTCCATACATGAAATGAGGTATTCTGGTTCTGAAAATGGGAAGTTTTCAATCTTTTTCTTCTCTTTCATGAAACGAGCAAGTTCCTCCCTTGTCCAAGCACGTTGTGCTTCGTCAAATATGGCAATATGTTCTGCTGGTACATAAGCTTTATCTGTGTGACTCTGGAAATAGCCTTCAATAGGTACAATTTGTCCATTCTTCACTTCCGTACCCTCCAAATAGAGATCACGATAATGGTGAATCATCTGTATAAAAGCCTTGACCTTGCTCTTTGCTTCAGCCTTAGTACTAGGTTTCTCGTCAGTTATGCCTTTTTTGTAGTTGTCCCTACTTCGTTTCACATAATCACGTGTCAAAGCCTCTTGCAATACTTCAACAAGAGGGAAGTTGCCAGAGAGATAGACAGCCTTATTCTCTTTCTCAAACTGCTTGATAGCAGTTTGTAAGCCGATAAGCGTTTTACCAGCTCCAGGTACTCCAGTTATGAAACAAATAGCTTTGCGCTTTTTACTTTGGCATTCATTGATGATTTGGTCTAAACATTTGGCTGTAACCTCTATCTCTCCATCATGCTTAGTGATTTCCTCTACTGTATGATGCTCATAAAGCGCAACAGCTGCTTCAATAATCGTGGGGGTTGGGTCGTAACCACTTTTTGCCCAAACATCATCTTCTTCTTTAGTAAATGTATGTTTAGGAATAATATTACTCAACGCTTTATTAAAGCATTCACTCAACCTTTCTGTTAAGGAAAGTACGTATTTTTTATAAGTGATTGAGAATGAGATAAGTTTTTATCTCATAA
>ENA-ORMJ01000907-ORMJ01000907.1-human-gut-metagenome-genome-assembly--contig:-NODE-907-length-19942-cov-62.802333_pt1 | contig 19942 bp, 17 predicted proteins | sample MGYA00242100_ERZ508989 | MGnify/ENA primary metagenome ERZ508989 (study PRJEB26280, sample SAMEA2531403) | human gut metagenome | biome: human gut; feature: human-associated habitat; material: faeces...
AACTCAAAATAAAAGCATCATTCTGCTATTTTTTGCTTTTTTAGGCGTTATTTTCTTCTATAATCAACTATGACTTTTGCGTGGTATGACAACACTTTTTGACGGCACAAAGATAAGACTTTTATTTGAATAAAACAAGAAAATATGGTGGTAAGTATTTATTTTTTACGACTTACCGCCATACTTCAAGCACTTTCCATCATACAAACAAAAGACAAACCGCTGACGCTGACGCTGACAGTCCAATTTTCCGAGCCTTATCTAAGAGAGTGAAAGAGTGTTAATTATTTTTTATATTTATATATATAAATTATATACATAAATATAAGCTTCTACCCTTACCCTTTTTACCCTGCGGAAAATTGGACTGTCAGCGAGTACAATCTTTTTTCTTACAGAAAGGCTACCATATGAAACGCACGGCTGCCTCATGTCTTAGGAGATGATACCGTATGAAACGTACGGTATCAACTCATAAGATAACGAGGCGTAAAATTTAGTTTTCTTCATCACAAAACTATGAGTTGCAGAAAACAGCCCCTTCACGCACACTGAAATTTGGTGGTTACAGAAAAAAGCAGTACTTTTGCAACTGTAATTACAAAAATACTGCTTTGTGAAAAGCACCTCGATTCTTTGCGAAAAAGAACCATCCCGCTTTGTGAAAAGCACCGCTCTTGTGAAAGAGTTTAAAGCTCCACTTTAGACAGAACCTTATCGGTAGCACCCGAAAGACTCGCTACGAAAGCACCAGCCTTGTCACCGGCCTGCTTCAGGAAAGCCTCATCATTCATCATAGAATTCATCAAGCCCTCAAAACTCTCATAGTTCTGAATCTCAAAACCACCACCCGACTTGAGCAAGCCCTGGGCTTCCTGGAACTTCTTGTTGTTAGGGCCAAAGATAACCGGCATATTCCATACTGCAGCCTCCAAAGTGTTGTGAATACCAACACCGAAGCCTCCACCTACATAAGCCACATCACCATAATGGTACATGCTGCTCAGCAATCCGAAACAGTCGATGATCAGCACGTCAGCCTGAGCTGCCTCCTCGGGAGTGGTCTGTGTGTAGCGCACCACCTTTTTGTCCTTTATCAGAGAAAGAATCTGGCGCAGATGATCCTCGCCTATGACATGAGGAGCTATCAGCAGACGCCAGTCCTTATGCTCATTGAAGAACGGAATGAATATCTCCTCATCAGGTGGCCAGGAACTGCCTGCCACAAAAACCTTATAGTCCTCTTTAGCAGGAGTTTCTCCAGCAGCCGAATCCTCTGTAGCCTGTCCCTTGCGGAAAGCATCACATATAGGCAACTGCTTGGCAGCCTCCTTGATCTGGAGCACACGGTCAAAACGAGTATCTCCCACCACGTCGACAGCAGTTATGCCAATACTTTCGAGCAGGCGCTTGCTTTCCTCGTTCTGCACGAAGAAACGGGTGAAGCACTTCAGTACTCCGGCATAGCTCCTGCCATACCACTTGAAGAACACCTGGTCCTCGCGGAAGATGCTGCTCACACTGTAGGTAGGAATATTGCGATGCTTCAGAATGTGAAGGAAGTTTGACCAGAATTCATACTTGATGAAGAAAGCCATCACCGGGCGCACCAGACGCAGGAAACGGATGGCATTCAATCGAGTATCCACCGGCATATAACAGATAATGTCAGCTCCCTCGTAGTTCTTGCGCACCTCATAGCCCGATGGCGAATAGAAGGTAAGCAATATCTTGTACTGAGGGAAATCCCTGCGAATACGTTCCATGAGGGGACGCCCCTGCTCGAACTCGCCGAGCGAGGCTGCATGAAACCACACATACTGAGCAGTAGGGTCTACCTTCTGCTTGAGCAGTCTGAATGCTTCACGCTCGCCACGCCACATCTTGCGCACCTTATGGTCGAAAAGGCTCGCAATGGCTATGCCCCAGAGGACCAAATAAATGACTACGTTGTAAATCATGATACCGGAAGTTTGATTGACACTTTATCCTAACACTTCGATGGCCTTGCGCAAGCGCTTCAGGGTTTCCTCCTTGCCAAGGAAGGCTGAGATGTCGAACATGCCTGGGCCCTTGCCCTCGCCAACGAGTGTGAGACGGAATGCGTTCATCACGTCGCCAAGCTTATAGCCCTTATCCTCTACCCATTTCATCACGACAGGCTCCTGTCCCTCGATAGAGAAATCTTCGATACCTTCAAGCACCTCTGCAAGCTCGGTCATCTGCTGAGCCGAATACTCCTTCCAGCGCTTCTTGGCTGTCTTGGCATCGTACTCGGTCGGTGGAATAAAGAAGAAAGAGCAAAGAGGCCACAACTCATAGACGAAGTTCACACGGTCCTTCATCATGTGCACAACCTGCTTCACACGATCCATCGTTTCCTCCACACCATTGTTGGCAACGATAGGGGCAAAGAGATTGGCTATTTCGTCATCGCTCTTCATCAGTATATACTCATGGTTGAACCAAATACCCTTCTTGAAGTCAAACTTGGCACCAGCCTTCGAGCAACGTGAGATATCGAAAGCCTTCACCAACTCATCGAGCGAGAAGATTTCCTGTTCTGTACCAGGATTCCATCCCAACAGAGCCAGGAAGTTGACCACTGCCTCGGGGAAGTAACCACTCTCGCGATAGCCTGATGACACCTCGCCGGTCTTGGGATCGTGCCACTCCAATGGGAACACAGGGAAACCCAGACGGTCGCCATCACGCTTGCTCAGTTTACCCTTACCCTCTGGCTTGAGCAACAAAGGAAGATGGGCAAAACGTGGCATAGTGTCTTCCCAGCCAAAAGCCTTATAGAGCAACACATGCAAGGGAGCACTTGGCAGCCACTCCTCACCACGAATCACGTGGGAAATCTCCATCAGATGGTCGTCCACGATGTTGGCAAGATGATATGTTGGCAACTCGTCTGCGCTCTTATAGAGCACCTTGTCGTCCAAGATATCACTCATCACCTTCACGTCTCCTCGTATCATATCGTTGACATGAATCTCCTCGCCGGGCTCAATCTTGAAGCGCACAGTATACTGCTTGCCGTCTGCAATGAGCTGGTCAACCTCCTCCTTGGAAAGAGTAAGCGAGTTGCGCATCTGCATACGGGTATGGGCATCATACTGGAAGTTCTGTATCTCGGCACGCTTTGCCTCAAGCTCCTCGGGAGTATCGAAAGCGATATAAGCCTTACCCGCATCGAGCAACTGCTGCACATATTTCTTATAGATGTCGCGACGCTCACTCTGGCGGTAAGGACCATGCTCTCCACCAAAGCTTACACCCTCGTCAAACTTGATACCGAGCCATTTGAATGACTCCAGGATATACTCCTCTGCTCCTGGCACAAAACGATGTGAGTCAGTATCCTCAATACGGAACACAAGCTCACCACCATGCTGGCGAGCAAACAAATAATTATATAAGGCAGTACGAACACCGCCAATGTGCAATGCACCCGTAGGACTGGGGGCAAAACGCACTCTTACTTTTCTATCAGTCATGTCTGAAAATAGCTATTTTTTAAATTTTCTGCAAAATTACACTTTTTTTTGCGATTTTAGCAGTTTTTTTTCGTATTTTCGCAGAGTAATCTAAAAATAGTGGTATAAAATGAGCATATTCAACAACACAGAAGAGAATTACTGGCGAAATCTCGCCACCAAGACCGTACTCGTATGTATCACCGTAGCCATCATCGTGTGGTTCCTGCCACGCAACGAGGGCAGAATGTATCGCTACGATGTAGGAAAGCCATGGATGTATGGATCGGTCATTGCCAAGTTCGACTTCCCTATCTACAAAACAGACGAGGCCATCAAGCACGAACAGGATTCCCTGCTCAAGCACTTCCAGCCTTACTACAGTCTCAACCCGCTTATCGAGAAAAAGCAGGTGGAGCGATTCCTGCACGACTACGAGCAGGGCATCAACGGTCTGCCCAAAGAATATGTGGGCATCGTGGCAAGACAGATGCAGGAAATATACCAGATGGGCATCATCAACACCAACGAATACAACAACATCTTCAAGGACTCCACCAGCATGATACGATTCGTGAGTGGTAAAAATGCCAAGAGTCTCAAGGTGAGCAGTTTCTACTCCACCATAGCTGCCTACGAGCACATCTTTGCCAACGAGAAACTCGCAGCCCAGCGAGCCATCCTCTCACGGTGCAACCTCAACAACTATATAGAGGCCAATATCGTGTACGATAAAGAGAAGAGCGATGCCGAGAAAAACGATCTGCTGAGCAGCATTCCTTTGGCAAGTGGCATGGTGATGAGCGGACAGAAAATCATCGACCGTGGAGAAATCGTCAACGATTACACTTGCCGTGTGCTCAACTCTTTCGATAAGGAGATGAAGCGCAGAAGCTCCACTCAAGACGAAATCATGACCACCTTCATCGGCCAGATTCTCTTCGTGCTGATACTCGTCATGATGTTCACCTCCTATCTCACGCTCTTCCGCAAAGACTACTTCGAGAAGCCACGAAGCATCACCATGCTCTACACGATGATCACCCTCTTCCCTATCCTCGTGTCGATGATGATGAAGCACAACTTCTTCTCGGTCTATATCATCCCCTTTGCCATGGCTGCTATCTTCGTCAGGGTGTTCATGGATTCCCGAACGGCATTCATCACCCATGTCACGATGATTCTTATCTGTGCCGCAGCAGTAAAGTATCAGTACGAGTTCATCATCGTGCAGTTAGCATCGGGACTGGTGGCCATCTACTCGCTCCGCGAACTGTCCAAGCGGTCGCAGATATTCATCACAGCCATACTCGTCACCATTTCGAGTTGCATCGTCTACTTAGCACTTCAGCTCATGCAGGACAACCAGGTGTTCAACATCGACCCGAGCATGTACACCTATTTTATCATCAACGGCATCTTCCTGCTGCTCTCCTACCCGATGATGTACCTCATCGAGAAAATGTTTGGATTCATCTCCAACGTGACACTCTTCGAGCTTTCCAACACCAACAAGGGACTGCTCCGAAACCTGAGCGAGATAGCTCCTGGCACCTTCCAGCATTCCATCACCGTGGGAAACCTGGCTGCCGAAATTGCCAACCGTATTCATGCCAACAGTCTGCTGGTACGTACCGGTGCGCTCTATCATGACATCGGCAAGATGACCAATCCTGTATTCTTTACCGAAAACCAAGCTGGTGTCAATCCTCATGACCAACTCTCTGACCTGGAGAGCGCACAAATCATCATCAGCCACGTTACGGAAGGACTGAAGCTTGCCGAGAAATTCAATCTGCCAGGCATCATCAAGGACTTCATTTCCACACACCATGGCAATGGACTTACCAAATTCTTCTATATTAATTATTGTAATGAGCATCCCGACGAAAAGGTAGACAAAGAGCAATTCCAGTATCCGGGTCCTAACCCTTTCACGCGCGAACAAGCTATTCTGATGATGGCTGATACTGTGGAGGCGGCATCACGTTCGCTCAAAGAATATACCGAAGAGAGTATCAGCGCACTGACCAATAAGCTCATTGACAGTCAGGTAGCAGGCGGTTTCTTCAGGGAGTGTCCTATCACCTTCCGCGACATAGCCTTGGCCAAGTCTGTACTCATTGAACGACTGAAATCCATCTACCACACCAGGATTTCCTATCCACACCTGAACAAGTAATATTTTTGCATAAAAGAAACGAGGGTGCGTCATTGACTGCTGACGCACCCTCACTCTTTTCATCTCGATTTATCAATTAAGTTTTTTTACTTCACAACAACCTTCCTCGCACTTCCGTCGCTATACTTCACGATGTTCAAGCCCTTAACAGGAACAGCCAATCGCTGACCATTTACAGAATAGCGAGATACTTCCTCAACATCAGTAGAGGTTGTAGTCTTGTCGATACCTGTTGCATCGAATTCTACTATATTCTCAAAGTAGCCAAATTCAGAGAGCCTGTAATTATCATAAGTTCCCTTAGGTACATAAAGTGTACATTTCCTGGAAGCACAACCTTCGAATGCATAACGACCTATTCTTGGTACTTTCTCTGCATATACATATATACTCGTTAATCCGCTACAGTAAGAGAATGCGAACTCGCCTATTGAAGTAATACCAGCAGGAAGGGTTAAACTCGTTAATCTGCTACAGCCAGAGAATACGTACTTGTCTATTGAGGTAATACCAGCAGGAAGGTTTAAACTCGTTAATCCGCTACAGCCAGAGAATGCGTACTCGCCTATTGAAGTAATACCAGCAGGAAGGGTTAAACTCGTTAATCCGCTACAGCCATAGAATGTGTCATCGCCTATTGAGGTAATACCAGCAGGAAGGGTTAAACTCGTTAATCCGCTACAGCCATAGAATGCGCGACTGCCTATTGAGGTAATACCATCAGGAAGGGTTAAACTCGTTAATCCGCTACAGTCCAGGAATGCGCCATAGTTTATTGAGGTAATACCAGCAGGAAGGGTTAAACTCGTTAATCCGCTACAGTATGCGAATGCGCTAATGCCTATTGAGGTAATACCAGCAGGAAGGGTTAAACTCGTTAATCCGCTACAGTCAGAGAATGTGCTCTCGCCTATCTCGGTAATACCTGCAGGAAGGTTTAAACTCGTTAATCCGCTACAGCCATAGAATGCGTACTCGCCTATTGAAGTAATACCAGCAGGAAGGGTTAAACTCGTTAATCCGCTACAGTATGCGAATGCGTCATAGCCTATTGAGGTAATACCAACAGGAAGGGTTAAACTCGTTAATCTGCTACAGTCTGTGAATGCTTTCTCGCCTATTTCATCATTAGAAGTATAACAATTATCACCAGGATAATAACTATCCCCACCTTTTACAATCTTCGCCTCAGACAAATCTAATACAGAAAGCTTTCCTTCTGTACCATATCCCCGATTATCTCTTCCTGCCATCTCACGAATCATGTTCCAATCCGTACCATTTATCTCACCAATAATCTTCAGATTCGTAATTTTATACATCTCACTACTTGCAATCTTGTTAGGTAAAGTACCAGCCTTGTCCAAGTTGATTGTAATCTGCTTGGTAATCAAGTCGTCATTAGCTGCTTGAATTGATAAACAGCCAAGCAACATAAATACCGCAGTTAAAAGCAGTCCTTTAAATGTAAAATTTCTCATAGTTCTATTATTTTAGTATATATTCTTTTGAAACATGTGTACAGACATAGTCAGCTACCGCTTTCCTCTTTGCCCTATTCTACATCAAAGGGTCGTACCATAATCGTACTTTTTAATGTGAAACAATTGATTTATAAGCAACAAAGAGCGAAAGCTTCAACTCGGCGTGAGCAGAATGGGTATCTGTCTGCAAAGGTAAATAAAATATTTTAAATGTAACACCTTTATCAGAATCTTTTTTGATACAAAGTAGCGAAAAAGATAAATGATCTCTTTAGCCTATAAAAAGTTCTGTTCCAACCTTTGCAATGTTCGTTCAAAGGCTTTGAATGTCCGTTCAAAGGCTCTGAATGTGCGTTCAAAGGCTCTGAATGTGCGTTCAAAGACTCTGAATGTGCGTTCAAAGGCTTTGAACGGACTTTTTATAGTTGTTTAAGAACAAATTCATAACAAACAGGAAACAATTAGTATGCTATTAAAGTAAAAACACATGGCTATAGGGGTGCAGAGTTGTTACTTGCAAAAGTTGGGTAATATTACCAACTTTTGTCCCCCTATTTCTTATCCCGAACAGAAGTAAAACTCTGCACATATTTTAAAATCTGTGCAACAAAACCTTCTTTTTCTGTTAATATGTTTTAAATAAGCGCACCTTTCTGTATCCAAATAGAACATTCTTCTTACCTTTGCGGACGTTTTTATTTAAAATTATTAAAATGAAGAAACTAAAATTAGTTTGTGTTGCCATTGCGATGGCCTGTGCAACACCTACATTGGCAGGTGGTTTGCTCACAAACACAAACCAGCACGTAGCATTCGACAGAATGATGAGCCGTGAGGCTTCAATCGGTATTGACGGAGTTTATTACAATCCGGCCGGAGTTGTATTCATGAGTGAAGGTCACCATCTCGCCATCAACTGGCAGTTGGCTTTCCAGACACGTACTATCAACAATGACTATGCTTTGTTTACCAACAATGTAAACAATCCCATCACTCCTCGTGATTTCAAGGGTACGGCTTTTGCTCCTGTTATCCCTTCTTTCCAGTATGCCTACAACAAGGGCAAATGGTCTTTCCAGGCAAGCTTCGCCCTCACTGGTGGTGGCGGTAAGTGTACCTTCGACGACGGACTGGGATCATTCGAGAAGATTGTAGCCGAGACTGCCATTGCAGCTTGCCAGTTGGCAGGTGCTGTTGACCAGGTGGCAGGTGCTTATGGTGTACCAGCCATATTCTCAAGCAACCAGTGCTTCGGAACTGAAGGTAAGTACAGCTACAACAGCTATATGCACGGACGCCAGTATTACTACGGTCTCTCTGCAGGTGCTGCTTACAAGTTCAGCGACAACTTCAGTGCCTTCTTGGGTGTTCGTGGTGTTTATGCCCTGACCAATTACTATGGTTATGTAGAGAACATTCAGGTAGGACAAATGCCTCTTTATAAGGTACTCAACCCAGCTAAGGAAAGTTCTGCCAATATCGAGTTGAGCTGCGACCAGAGTGGCGTAGGCTTCACTCCTATCATCGGCATAGATTACAAGACCGGCCGTTGGAACTTCTCTGCCAAATATGAGTTCAAGACCCGTATACGTCTGAAGAACAAGTCGGTAAATCAGATACCAAGTATCGGCAACCTGCCCGACAATCTGCGCAATGCCTACATCGCTAATGGTGTGCCAGAGGCTGCTGCAAACGCTATTCTGAGCAACCCAAAAATTCAAGGAGCCATGGTCGCATTGAAAACTCAGTTTGACTCAAAGATAGACAAGGCCATCGGTGAATATGAGGACGGCAAGAAGATTGCTGGCGACATTCCTGCTTACTTGGCTTTGGGAGTAGGCTACAGCCCTGTAGATGCAGTAAGAGTAAACGCAGGTTTCCACTGGTTCGACGACAAGAATGCCACATCTTACAACAACCGCAACAAGGAGTTGAAGCGTGGTACTCTGGAGTATAATGCCGGTGTAGAGGTAGACGTCAACAAGAAGATAACTCTGAGTACAGGTTGGCAGAACACCAACTATGGTTTGTCTGACGAATATATGGATGACAAGTCATTCGTTGTAAGTTCCAACTCTGTTGCCATCGGTGGTGTTTATCACATCAACAAGAAGATGGATCTCAACGTGGCTTACTTCCACACATTCTATCAGCACAAGAAGACTACCGAAACGGTACAGCTCACAGCAGACATAAGCAGGAACTACTCTTCTGACTATACCCGTAACAACAACGTCTTCGCAGTTGGTCTCGACATCAACTTCTAAGAGCAACTTTCCAAAAACATAACTACATACTATCGCAAAAGGCTATCCCAATCTTTTGAAAGGGATAGCCTTTTTTATTTTTATGTTCATTGACTCCATACAAAGACAAGATCATTGCCATCATATCAGTCTACATGGGGTCGACATCATAGTAAATCTGCAATGCGCCATAGCGAGGGTCCTTCGACATTTTCTCCTGGGCATATCTCAGATATTCTCTCACCTTTGCCTGATTGATGCCATTCTCGAGTTTGATAACAATCTTACGGATGTTCATGGTCTTCACCTTTGCCACCGCAGGCTTGTCGGGTCCAAGGACCCTGTCGCCAAACCAGGAGCGCAAAGTCTGTCCCAACTCCATACTCGCCTGATGGCATACCTGCTCGTGCTTATGCTTCAGGAAGACATAGACAAGATGGTAGAAAGGAGGATAATGGAAAGCCCTTCGTTCCTCCAACAAGTCTTGGTAGAAGCCTGTATAATCGTTATGAACCACCTGCGAGATGACAGGCAACGTGGGCGACTTGGTCTGCAATATCACCTTGCCTCGCTTGCCCTTTCTCCCGGCCCTTCCGCTCACCTGAGCCATCATCATAAAGGCATGCTCGTAGGCTCGGAAGTCGGGATAATTGAGCATGGAATCGGCATTCAGTATGCCCACCACACTCACCTTGTCGAAATCCAGTCCCTTGGAGATCATCTGGGTGCCAATGAGCAGATTGGTCTTACCCGACGAGAAATCATCTATCAGCCGCTCGTAAGCATTGCGGGTACGAGTGGTGTCCAAATCCATACGGGCGATACGAGCCTCGGGAAAGATATCCGTCAGTTGGTCTTCGATGCGCTCGGTACCCAGACCTCGCCCCATGAGTTCTGTACTTCCACAGTTGGGGCACTCCACTGGCACAGGATAAGTATATCCGCAATAGTGACAGGTGAGCAGGTTGATATTCTTATGAAGTGTAAGCGACACATCGCAGTTCTTGCACTTAGGCACCCATCCGCACACCTTACATTCCACCATCGGTGCAAAACCACGACGGTTCTGGAACAGAATGGCCTGTTCGCCATGCGACAAAGCCTCGCGTATGGCTGCTAAAAGTTGAGGAGAGTAGGCTCCAGTCATCATCTTGCGATGCCGCAAATCTTTTACATCCACCACCTGGATTTCGGGCAACTGTATGTCCTTGTATCGGGTTTTGAGTTCCACCAATCCGTACTTGCCTTCCTGCGCATTGTAATAACTCTCCATAGAGGGTGTGGCTGTACCCAAAAGAACCTTGCAGTCGGGATACATACCTGCCAACACAATAGCAGCACTGCGGGCATGATAGCGGGGGGCAGGGTCTTGTTGCTTAAAGGATGTTTCGTGTTCCTCGTCGATGATGACAAGTCCGAGATTCTGAAAAGGGAGAAAGACTGCACTTCGAGCCCCAAGAATAACATCGTAGGGATGAGCTGACATCTGTTTCTGCCATATCTCCACTCGTTCGGCATCGCTATACTTGGAATGATAAATGCCAAGACGATCGCCAAAAACTTTGTGCAGACGTTCCATGATCTGTACCGTGAGAGCGATCTCGGGCAGAAGATAAAGCACCTGCTTGTGATTGTCGAGAGCCTGCTTGATGAGGTGGATATACACCTCGGTCTTGCCACTCGAAGTCACGCCATGAAGAAGCACCACGTTTTTCTTCATCATCTGAAGGAGAATCTTGTTGTAAGCTTCCTGCTGGGCTATGGAAAGTGGTTTGATCTGTTCGAAGTGACTCTCACCTGAGGTATTCAGTCGTCCCACCTCCTCCTCGTAAGTAAAGAGGATGTCGCGGTCGATGAGCGATTTGACGATGGCAGAAGTGCAATGAGCCTCATTCATCAGCTCTTCCTTGGTGACCTTCTTGATGCCTTCGCGAGGCGTATCGTTCTCAAGACTGTCCCAATGGGAAAGGCTGAGAAATGTTGTAAGGGCTTTAGATTGCTTCAGGGCACGCTGCAACATGTTAAGAGCCACATGCAGGGAAGCTTCGTTGCGGTATTTGCTCGTAAGCTCCACATACAATTCCATCCTGGGTTTGAACTTCTCTACAGACTTCATGCCTGCAGGCATTGCGGCATTATATACATCGCCCAAAGGTGACATATAATAGTTGGATATCCACGACCATAACCTGTACTGTCGGTCAAGAAGTGTGGGAGTAGCATCCAGTACCTGCTCTATCGGCTTGACCTTAAAGGACGGCTTCTCCTGATGCACCTTTACCACCATGGCAATGTACTTCTTGCTCTTGCCCAATGGCACAAGCACCCGTTTACCAAAAACAACACACCCTTCCATCCCTTCGGGGACAGAATAGGTAAACATGCCAGGTAGCGGCAAGGGCAATATGACATCGACATACTTCATACCCTGCAAAGGTAACAATAAAAAAGCAGATACCCAACATCAGGTATCTGCTTTTATATATTTTAATATGTATCTCCTATGCTTAGAACCAATAGCCAAGAGAAATCTGCCAGGTATTGTTTCTTCCCTTCACGACAATAGGATTGCCATTGGAATCAAGACTTCCTGTATCCATTTTGCCGGACTTATTACATTCTATATTATAGTTGACAGAAGCCTGTAGATGACTAAATAATGTCACACCAGCGCCCACATTCACACTGAAGTTTGCCTTTTTCAAGGAATAGCTGCTGGATTTATTCCATTTGAAATTCTTATTTCCTACATTGATTCCCCACTGCGGACCTGCAAAAAGGAAGATATTAGCCAGACTGCCCAGCCCAAAACCATAACGGACATTCACAGGAATATCAATGAATTTTTGTGTAACTGTGGTTGAATTATAAGTTCCGCCCACAACATCGTCGGCAACTTTCACCTTAGCCTCCTTCTGATCATATAAAGCGGCGACGTCAAAACTTAAGCCTGTAACAGGCACTGTCACCTTAACCATAGGACCAAAGAAAAATCCTGCACGGTTTTCCGCATCCCAGTTGTCTCCACTGAGCTTCAAATTGCTGACATTCAAGCCACCCTTCACACCTAACTTAATCTGTGCCTGAGCAGGATTAGCAAAGAGGACAGAAACTGCCAACACAATAAATAATAATACTTTCTTCATACCTTATATTATAAACCTATTATTAATGACGCTGACGACGAACCGAAACTCGGGCTGTACTGGATCCTGACGAACCGGAACTGCGCTGACGACGGGTCTTGACTGTAGACGAAGAACCAGAAGTTCTGCTTCTGCGATTCTTCTTCACACCCTTCACGCCCTTCGCATTCTTCTTGTCGGCATTGGCAATACTGTCAAGAGAATCTTTGCGCGCCTGATCGCCCCAGATATTCTTCTCGAAGGCAGCCAACTCTGACTCTATCTTCTTCTGCTCCTTGCTCAGAGCTGAATCGGTAGGACAATATTGAGCCAAGGTTTTACCCAGCATATTGGTCGTCTTGTATATCTTGCCCTTATACTGGTTCTTGACAAAATAATCGTCTATACTCATCATGGCAGCATTATTGAGATTGCTCGTCATTATCTGCTGCTTGGAGAGATAGGGAGCAAGGTCAGAATACTTCATCCAGAAGAGAGGATACTTGGTTCCGGCATCACCAAAATCGTCTTCACGTGTCATAATAGGACACAAGGCGATTACCTTGGTATGGAATGTGGCGGTATGCTGGTCGTAGTATGTGGCTTCTTTCACATAGTAAGACTTTACCTCACGAGAAGGAATATCGCTGTCATCGAGTGTCAAAGCTCCATTCTTTCGCTCGTAATAGATATGATAATTGTCCATGAAGGCCTTAGGCACAACACGATCCTCGTAGTTGAAACTCTCATGACCATCCAAGCGATACTGATAGGCACGAACACGACCGCTCAACATCAGCTTGAACATATAGGTAAAGAGATTCATCTGACCACCGACAGGCTCCACAGGATAATACAATGGTGCATTGGCATCATCATTTAAGTCGAGCTCACGATAGATATCACGTCTCCATACCACATCGTCGCCCATGGTGGCCGATGTAGGGAACATTATCTGCGCACGAGTCGTCATGTTGTTGGCATTCGACTGCTGCTTGGCTTTCTGCTGTGCCTGTCTACGAGCTTCTGGCTGGGCATTCGCACCGATTGTCAGCCCCGCAAGCATCAATAACAAAAATATCTTTCTCATTATAATATCTTTATTTCTAAACAATAAGATTCTTCACTCTTTGCATATCTCTACCTCACAATCACCTCCATGGCTGCAGGGAGGTTACGGGTAATTCCATCAGGCCCCACAGCCTTGATGTGAGAGATATAGAAACGACGGTTTCTCGACAGTCTGCGGAACTCCTCACGCTGACGCTCAGAGAAATTGGCTCCAGCCGAAGCCAAAGGTACTGCATTACCCATATTGTCGAAGAAAACAGTCTCAAAACTCAATACACGGAAAGGAATATCCAATAATCCGTCATCAATTGCCGCATGAATACCTGAAGCGCCCATCAGGGATGCTTTCGACAAGGCGCCACCACGGAAGCGGTTGGTACCCAAAGCCAAGTAAGCTGTTGGATCGGGTAGTTTCCTTACATGGAATACAAATGGAGGCATCGTTCTCGTCTGCCCCTTGTCACGGGCAGTAACATGTATCGTCACGTCCTTACCCACTGCTGATGGTACTGCCACAAAACGTCCGTTGCCCTTCGATATGAACGAGCCACCTGTCATGGTTGCAGATACAGCATTGGCAGGAACTCCGGGCACACTGATGCTGACAGGGTTTTTGAAACCTGCATACAATACATTCATCATATCTGCTGCCACTGTGGCTGTATTAGGTGCTGGAATTACAGTATACTTCTGCAGGAAGTTTCGACGCATCACATCGCCTCTGGCATTCCGCATCAGGATATAGCCACCAAACTGGTGCTCGCCAACTCCACCTGCTGTGAACGAATACTGACCATGAGCAGTGTTCACTCTCACTCCATTGACATAGATCTCAGGCTGCTGAGTTGTATCGACTGCAGCCATCACGATGTTGGCATTGAAACGCTCGCCAGGATAAAGAGTTGTCTTCTCGGGAATAACAAAGGCATCAAGCTTGTTGACTCTTATATCTTTCATGTCGATATTGGAAACCAAGGTATGCAACACTTCACCCTCGGCATAACGAACATCGCTCTGCAACTTAGACAACAAAGTAACGGCTGCTGCCACGGGCATATTCTCAAACATGTACTCCTGCCAGTTCTTGCCCAAATTCTTTGCATCCTTAGGCACACGGGTAGAAAGATTGCTCTGGATGATTTTCTTCTGATGCTCATCGGTGACCATCATCAATATACGATCACGATAGCTGTTGATGGCACGATATAATTTGCCACCCTTACCAGAACCAGGAGCCAGCATCACTATACCTGCCGCCTCAAGATTATCCTTATTCTCTATATGCAATACATCTCCATCGCTTCCATCAGCTTCACGCACGATGGCTTCCTTCAGCTGCTGGGCAAAGTTGTAGAGCGAATCGCTCATTTCCTTAACCTGTGTCGCCTTCTCAAACCATGCCTTTACCTTGGCAGGATTCTGCTTCATCTGATCAGCAAAATTACTATATAAGGCAGCATTCTCGGCAGAAGAGTTGGCTGTTGTACGGTTCAGACTCTCCTCTACTATAGAAAATCCATTGAGCACCTCGGTCGAGATGTTCAATGCCAGCATAGCCATCAAGACGAGATACATCAGGTTGATCATCTTCTGGCGAGGCGATATAGGTCTTTTCTTAATTGCCATTCTTTAATTTGCTTATTTCACTTGTTTTCTCCCTCTTCGTCCGTAGAGAGAGAGTTCGTATCTCTATGCTTTTTAATCTTCACTCACATGGGGTGCGGCTGCCCTCATATTGACAGTCATCGCCTCAATCATACGAGTATAGATCTTGTTGAGTTGCTCTATCTGCTGAGCCATCTTGCGACTCTGCTCATTTATCTGGTCGATAGTGCCAATTTGCTGACTGGCACCCTTCAACTGCATTTCATAAACCTTACTGATACCGGTAAGAGTACGGTTCAGATTCTCCATCTCCTCGCTGTCACGAGTAAGTCGAGTACTCTGCTCATTCACCTTCTCCAAGGTCTCTACCAACTTCTTCAACTCTTCCACATAGTTGCTTTGAGCCTCGGCCATCTCGGGAGTAGTATTCTGCTGACTTCCTATCCAGACACCATTGGCTACAGACTGCTGCGTGCTATCATCACTGCCACAGGCCACTGTCTGAACAGGCTTCTCGAGAGAATCACTTACCTCAGGATCTGCCATACTGATAGTTGATGCAGAAGAAGAGGCCTGAGGATTGCCTACGACAACGACAGAAGGCTGAACATTACCAACAGGTGAAGCCTGAGAGGAAGCTACACGTCCTTCTTCATAGGTCACCTTACCTGTCTCGAGATATTCCTCAGTCACATGAGTAGGGATATCTCGCCCGTCAGCAGTCTTGTCGAAAGGACGGTCGAAGGCGGAAAGAAAGAATACCACAACCTCGGTTCCCATACCAAGGAACATCATGAAATTAGCTCCAGGCAGGTGGGTCAACTTAAACAACGCACCAGCAATAACGACAGAAGCACCCCAACTGTAAGCATAGTTCAGAAAGGTCTGACCAGGCACACTGTCCATCCATCTTTGCAGACGGTATACGATATTGAATTTACTATATTCGCCCATGGCTATTATCTCCTTTTCTTTGTTTTTATTGTTTTTTGTTTAGCACTCGATGTGGTAGCAAGACTTCTCACACATCTGAATCCTATATAAGACCGTGGTTGATTCTGATATTCCCAAGAACGCCATGCCGAACGGATAAATGACTCTGGATCTTTCCATGACCCTCCGCGTACACTCTTCTTTTTCAGCCGATAGGGATCTTCCTTGGCTGCATTGTAGACAAGAGTAGGATTCAGGTCGTTCATAGCATCAACTCCAGCCTCTGTAAATACTGTGCTGGTCCATTCTGCCACATTACCGGCCATATCATACAAACCATTGGAATTGGGTGAATATATAGCCACCTTGCTGGTTATCAGATTGCCATCCTTGGTGTAGTTACCACGATCGGGTTTAAAGTTGGCATAGAAACAACCATCGCCGTTCTTTACATCCTTGTTGTCCCATGGAAACTCGTTCTGATCCTTGCCTCGAGCGGCAAACTCCCATTCTGCCTCAGTAGGGAGACGATAACGCTGAACGAACCTTGCCTCAGGGCCTAAGCCTTTCAGCAGATAATCTGTACGCCATGCACAGAAGGCATTGGCCTGTTCCCAGGTAACACCTACTACGGGATAGTCGTTATAAGCTGGATTGCTGAAATAGCTTCTCAGATAAGTCTCATTGTCTGAGTTTCTGAAATCGTTGACCCAACAAGTAGTATCGGGATATACATTAACAATGTAGGTGTTGAGGAAATCCCAAGGACCCGACAACTGACGGTTAATGGTTTCACTGACGATTTTTCCTTCATCATCCACATAAGCTGTATCCTTGGATATCATCACCACCTCGTTTGGATCAATATTGATATCTGTATTCAGGTTTCGCTCCTGTGGATTGATACGGTTGCGACGCAAAGCCGCAGCTGTATAGTCATAAATCTCATATTTATAGTTCAACTGGCGACAGTCTATCAATTTCTCCCCCGTAACAGGATTGACAGCATAAAGACTCTCTATCGCCCGCTGCTCATCTTCGTTAGGTTTCTTGGGAAGTTGTTTCTTCCAGTTGACACGCGGAGTTACAGGATTACCCTGCTTGTCCTCAGTAATCATATAGGTTTCATCGCCACCATAGGCGGGATCTGCCAAACGGGTACGAAGAATAGAATCCCTCACATAGGATACAAACTGCTTGTACTCTGAATTTGTGATTTCGGTATCATCCATCCAGAAACCATCTACAGAAACTTCCTTGCGAGGTGTTTTCTCTCCCCACAGCGAATCTTCTGTTTCTAATCCCATCTTCAGGAATCCTCGATTGATTTTTACCATTCCATAAGGTGCTGGTTCTGCAAAATTCCTTCCACCGACGCCCACTACCTCACCGCCTCTACCGGAGACCGAGGCTGACTTGGCTCCAAAGCATCCAGTTAATGCCAAGAGAGCTACTGCCGAACAGAGGGATAATATACATTTCTTCATATTCATGTTTGCTTATAATATTCTTACGCTTTTGTGCTTGTTTCTTCCTTTTTTAACAAGATTGATATCGGTCTGATAACCTACAAAGAGTTCGTGGCTACCATTACCTGGTGAGATGGCTGAAGTATAGAACTCATAGCTATAACCTAACACAACACCATGAAAACGGCCACCTATGAGGCCGGTCACAGAATTGGTGGGACTATAAGAGACGCCTCCATAGAGCATCTTCTTCTCATGAGTATACACCAGACGACAACTAACATCTCCTCGCCAAGCTACTCCGTCATACTTCACAAGAGCAGAAGGCTTCACTGATAAAAACGGATTTCTCAACTTAATATTGTATCCTCCAGTCAAATAATATACAGGAGAGATGTCTATTTCATTGGTTTCACCTAACTCTATCTTGGGAGAAGTGAGGTGCTGGGCAGAAACGCCTACGTACCAAGCGCCATGCATATAGTAAACACCCGCACCAATATCAACAGAGTTTCCATTGACCTTCGTCTTCGGTAAAGCAGGGTCGTTGCCTTCCTCTACATCCACCTTGCTTCCATCGAAACTTTCAGAGATAAAGCCTGCCTGTATACCTGCACTCAACATTCCACCAAAAAGTCTTCGCTTGAAGGCATATTGGGCTGCCAGGCGCTGATGGGTGAAAAGGCCTATCTGATCGTTCATCAGTTGAAGACCTACGCCATGATAGTTTTTCAAAAGATAAAAAGGCATGTCAGCCGATACATACATTGTTCGTGGGTTGTGTTCATAACCTGCCAGGTCTATGGCATAAGCGCCCGTTACGTTCAATTTAGCCTGTTTTCCAACTGAAGCTGGATTAAAAGAAGGCTCCATATCAAAATAATGACTAAACGAAGGATCGTACTGAGCATTCACAGACAGAACACCCAGCAACAGGACGTATAATATAATGAGACGTTTCAACACAATTAAATAACGAAATAATACGATTTTTATTGTATATAGGCAATATTCGATTTACCACATATCATTATAAGGCAAACTGAATAATAATAACCACACTAAAGAAAGATTACCTTTTTATAGTAACAACATGTCTTATATACCTATTTATATATATATTATATACGGGAAACACAAGATAGTACAAAGTGCAAACGATAAAGGCTGCCCAAAATGAGCAGCCCTATCATCGACTTTTTTAATATTCGTCGTCATTCCACAAGAAGTCATCCTTTGAAGGATAATCGGGCCAAATGTCCTCAATGCTTTCATAGACATCACCCTCATCTTCTATCTCCTGCAAATTCTCCAGAACCTCCAGAGGCGCACCCGAACGAGTTGCATAATCTATCAACTCTTCCTTTGTAGCAGGCCATGGTGCATCTTCAAGCTTCGAAGCTAATTCAAGTGTCCAATACATAGCTGTCTTTTTTTAGATTTATATTTGCGTGCAAAAGTAATAAAATATATTTTATCTGCAAGCATTTGGAGCATTTTTTCTTAATAAAACAGAAGAATAATGCAATTATTACATTATTTTATCCATATTTGCCCACAATAATCAAAAATTCACCTCATAATGCTGCTTGTAAACGGACTTATCGAAAAACACAATGCCACAATAATATAGATGGTAAGTAATACCGACATGTTCATCAGCCTGAAGTTTTTTCCACAAAGCATGATTCTTATTGTTAATACCATTAACTACCAACAAGGTTTGAGATGTGCATTTGGTCAACAATTCATCAAGCACATCAGCTGCATATTCCAGGTCAACCCAAATCAGTATGCGGTCCGTGTTAGGAACGCAACGAATTGCACTTTTTTCCAAGAATTCTGAAATCGCACCTGACTTCATACGATGAGATCCGGCCTGAGCATACTTCAAAAACTGAGGTTGATCACAGTAACAGAAATCTGGCTGCCAAAAATTAGCTAAACGAAAGAACAGCCTCCCCAACTTATGTTGATGTTTGGACAACATATTCATATGCTCCTTCAATTCTTCATAAGCATAATAAGGATAATGCTCATTTATGACGTAACGGATAAACCGATACGCCGAAGGAGACTGAACACCAAAACCGCGACAATGAGTACATCGTTTCAGCCAAATCCATGAAGATTTCAAAAAATAAAGCATAATCACTTAGAATGAATAACAAATATATAATTTCAAAATTGAAATGTCACAAAGATCGGTGTAAACCCCAAAAGAGATACACCAAAGAACGGACATCACTCATATACAGAATGAACCAAAGATTAGAACGAATCAAAGATCAAAATGTGACAAAGTATGGATGCAAAGATACAAAAAAAACCTCAATTATCAAAAG
>ENA-ORMJ01000916-ORMJ01000916.1-human-gut-metagenome-genome-assembly--contig:-NODE-916-length-19840-cov-3.747789_pt1 | contig 19840 bp, 6 predicted proteins | sample MGYA00242100_ERZ508989 | MGnify/ENA primary metagenome ERZ508989 (study PRJEB26280, sample SAMEA2531403) | human gut metagenome | biome: human gut; feature: human-associated habitat; material: faeces...
CCGACGATCCTGACCTAGATCCTGACGAAGGAAAGGGGTGTGGATTTACCTCCCCATCCGCTGATTGAATGGACATTTCCCAAAGTGGGAAATGTGAGACACCCCTTGTGGTGTATTGTCGTTCGCGAAAAAATCATAATGCTTCACGAAAATGTCCATTGCGATTTTGTATGGCTCCATAGATTATGTATAATTTTGTACACGTTTACTCTGAAAAAAGAGGTCTATCAAAGTCTCTTTACTTTATTATATATATACGGTAAGAGCAACTGAAAAAGAAAACAATTTATTTGTACAATAAAATAAGATTATGAGAATTGGCACACCCCAAAAAGAGGTGAAAAAGCCCCTCTTCACATTGTGTTTTATGCTGTTCTCCCTAATAGTCTCAAATATGCTTTGCCAGAGACTATTTTATGGAGACACTGTAAGTGTGCCTATCACATCTCTACCAACTCTATCCATTATAATGATGAGTAACACGGCTATTGTCTTCCTTGTGATAAAACAAGAAGTACTTAAACTATAAGCTACGGGGTTACAATTCATAGAGAAAGTAGATAAATAGAAACCACAACAACAAATAATTTTACAACAATGAAGAAAACATGCTCGTTTATCTTAATGGCAACAACAATAGTTGGGGCTGTTATTGCGAAAGGTCTTTCTCCTTTTAGCGTGCCAACTCAGGAAGAGGCTGTTGGCAGTGCAAAAACGGAGAGCGTACCTGCTATGCAGGTTGAATCAGAAGAATCTTCTGCTGATTCTTTGTCAGTATTTGTATCTGACAAATCCATACCACTAACATTCACTAATGACAAGAAATTCCCTTGGACAATTGGAGAGGGCTATCTGCAAAATGGCAATGTTGGAAACACAAACAGTGCTTCCACACTGTCATTTTCATACAATTGTGACAAACGTACAGAGCTGAGCTTTGATTGGGCTTGCAACGAGTATAGCTGGCACAAGTTGTACTTGTATATTGATGGGGTTTTGACAAACACCACAACAAACTCTTCGTTCACTTCTCCACGATATTTTATAGACAAAGGTAGTCATGTGATAACGTTTAAGGATTCCATCGGTAACTATACAGGTGACCGATATTATCGTAGTGGGATACGGAACATCTGCGTGAGATCCATCTTGCCATTAGAGACAATAGCTCTGACTGAGAAATCACAACCGCTGACGTTCATCAATGAATCAGAATACCCATGGACAACAGAAGATGGGTATATTCAAAATGGAAACTATGGACATCGGAATAGTACGTCAAAGTTCTCAACGACTATTAAAATTGACAAACCTTCGAAATTTTCATTTTGGAGCTCGAGTTACCCTTATGATTATAGTAATTACCACTATTTCGGTTTTAAAATCAATGGTAAAACCTATATGGATAGAGAAAATGGTTCTGGACTGACTTCTGTTTTATTGGAACCTGGTGATTATACATTAGAATGGTGCGATTCTATATATAATAATACCTCTGAAAATGTAAAGACCAAAATTCAAAACATAGAATTGTCTTCCAATTGGGTTGACGTAGAGCTTACCAAGGCTGGAACTCTTGGTGTAGAAGTGTTATATAAGGTTGACGTGCTGAAGGAAGTAGAACTTTTGAAGGTTTCTGGCAATCTAAATAGTGATGATTGGACGGCTATCAAGAATATGAAGAACCTGTTAGGCTTGGATTTATCGGAGGCTAAGTTTAACTCTGTACCAGGCTATGCGTTTGATGGATTGAGCAATTTGTCATATGTTGTTTTGCCTGAAGGACCAACAAGTATTGGACAATACGCATTTAAAGAGACGCAAATACTAAATATTGATATTCCGAACACCGTGACATCCATTGGCCGCTTCGCTTTTGCTGGCACTAGAATAAGAAGTGTTCATTTTAAAGAGGGTTCTGAACTGACGTATATTGGAAACAATGCATTCGGAGGGTGTACCTCTTTGGAGCAATTTATCATGCCCAATACGGTAATATCTCTTGGAACATACGATGGCAATGTTAACAGTGCGTGTGAAACTTTCTACAACTGCACTAATCTCGAAAAGCTTCATTTCTCAGATGCTTTATTAACTTTGGAAAAAAGTGTTTGCTATAAATGTACCAAGTTGAAAGAAGTTCATCTACCACAAAATATTCAGTCTATACGTAGCAATGCATTCCGCCAAACGCCATTTTTAAGAAAAATAGAATTGCCTGCATCGTTAAAAACAATAGACAACGAAGCATTTTGGCAATGTGGACTCGACAGTGTTAAATTACCAATAGCCCTATCCACATTGGGCTCCTACGCTTTCCGAGAATGCAAGAATCTGAAATATGTGGAATTGCCATCTTATATAGGCAATTACTATGAAAATTTCTATGAATGTAATTCCATCCAGAAAATTGTGTGTAAGTCCGCAACACCTCCTGTAATTTCAAAAGACCCATTCTCTTATGGACCATCCAAGTCGGGTGTTACCTTGGTTGTACCATCATTTGCGGTTGCCAACTATAAACTCGACACATACTGGTATCAGTTTGGAAACATTCAGGAAATGGATGTTGACTTGGATTATTGGCGTATTGCCGGTGCTTTATCATTGACTAACAACCGTCGTATGAATGGTAAGCCAGATATAGATTTGTACTATGGAGGACAGTTTGCCATTAGTGGTAACGCTCCGATGACAATTAAGAACTTTGACATATTTGTAAACGAATCTAATCCTGGCCGTTTGCTGAATGATTGTACATCTATGACTGCAGATAGCGTTACAACCCATTTCTCTGTGGATGCCAACAAGTGGTATTTTCTTACACCACTCCATGATGTAGATCTTACAAAGGTAACACACAGCAACAATGCTTCATTCGTTTTCCGCTACTATGATGGGGCAAGCAGAGCAACCAATGGAACAGGTAGCAGTTGGAGAAATGTAGATGACGGTAAGTTGTTGGCTGGCAAGGGCTACATATTCCAATGCAATTCATCGGGTGTCGTAACTATGCCATCAGAAACGACAGGACACATTCAAGTGTTGAATACAAATGATGTAACGACAAATTTGGAGGCGCATGAATCCACGGCTTCAGCTAACAAGAACTGGAATTATGTAGGCAATCCTTATCCTGCATACTATGACATTTATTATATGGACTTCACAGCCCCAATCACAGTGTGGACTGGCAACACCTATAGGGCTTACTCTATAGTAGATGATGACTTTGTACTTCGTCCTATGCAGTCATTCTTTGTACAGAAGCCAGATGCTGTTGACAACATCATCTTCCACAAAGAAGGTCGTCAGATGACATCTGGTATAGAGCGTGGTTCCGCAGCCAAAGTTCGAGCTATGACTGCCGCGAATGTATCTCGAAAGTTCTTCAATTTGGAAATTTCAAATGAAGATAGTCTAAAGGACGATACTCGTTTAGTTATCAACGAAGATGCCAGTATTGGTTATGAGATAGAAAAAGATGCTTCTAAATTTATGAGCATAGATGCAGATGTTCCTCAAATATCCACGATTGATGCGGAAGGGAATAATTATGCCATCAATGAACGTCCACAAAAAGATGGAAATATCAGTGTTGGTTATCTTGCATCGAAAGAAGGTTTCTACACTATCAGCGCTGTGAAAGCTGAAGGTGAAATCATTCTTTTTGACAAAGAGCAAAATAAGTACATTGATTTGTCCTTACAAGACTACACATTCTATACGAAATCAACAGAAGGCATAAATGCAACTCGCTTTATACTGATGGTTAAGGCGAATACTGGAGAGGTAACAGGTATTGAGGACACAGCCACATCTCAAACAAGAATAGAAGGTGGAAACGGTTGTGTAAATATTACTATTGGTGCAGAAGCTGATGTTACCATCAACACCCTAAATGGCATTACCATCTTTAATGGTAAGGTGGCTACAGGCAACAATGCCATTTCATTACCTTCAGGAGTATATATTATAAAGGTAGGCAACACGTCTTCAAAGGTCGTTGTTTATTAGTATAATGACTAAATCTTTCAATATATGAGAGGTTACAGATATTTTCTCGTCATACTGGCATTGTTAATCAGTGTCAGTATGCGAGGGCAATACAATCCGACGAATCCTGCGGAGCCAGGTGCCTATTACACCTTGGCTTTGCAGGCCACACCGTCTGGAAGTGGTAGTTTCAATGTAAGCACGACTACAAATTGTTCCGAAGGAACTAATGTGTCATTACGGGCTTATGCAAACTCTAACTTCCAGTTTGTCGCATGGGAAAAGGATGGGGAAGTTATTTCAACATCATCATCCTTTACCTATACCATGCCGGCAAAGAATGTGAAACTTATTGCCCATTTCAAGTACAATCCATCAAGCCCTGCTGAACCGACGGAGCCCGACCTTCCTGTTTTTTCTACTTTGTCATTGGCCACAAGTCCGTCAAACTCTGGACATTTCAATATTTCAAGTGGGAATAAATACGAAGTAGGGTCTTCTGTAAATTTACGAGCATACAGTAATTCAAATTTTACATTCAAGAACTGGACGGAAAATGGTGAAGTAATATCAACAAACAGTTCTTTCAACTATGTAGTAAAAGCAGGTAATCCTAAACTTGTGGCAAATTTCACATATTCGCCTTCAAGTCCAGAAGAACCTTCTGAACCACAGTTGTATCACAAACTGTTTTTGAAAAGCAACCCTGCGAACGGTGGCTATTTCAATGTCTCCAGTGGAAACTCCTATCAAGAAGGTTCCTCTGTATATTTGTGTGCCTATTCCAATCAATGGTATCATTTCAAGAATTGGACATTGAATGGAGAAGTAGTTTCCACGAGCAGTAGTTTCTACTATACAATGCCAACAAGCAATGTTACATTGGAAGCCAATTATACTTATAATTATAATCCTTCCAATCCCGAGGAGCCTTCGAAACCTGTTGGGGAGAAAGTGAATATCTATGGCATGACCGAAAATGGAGCGCAAGGGCAGACTATCACCTATCCTGTATATCTGGAAAACGATATATTGGTAAAAGGCATGGTTGTCGATTTGCAATTTCCAGAAGGCTTTGTTGTGAATACGGAAGATGTCCGTTTGTCTGGCCGTTCTTCTGGGCATGAGATAACCGTACTGACTTTGGAGAATAACACATTCCGTTTTTCTCTATTGGGTGACGACGCCTTTGATGGTAACAACGGAAAGATGTTTGAAGTCTTGGTAAAGATTCCGTCCGAGGCTCAAATGGGGAAGAACTATCCAGTGGTACTTACCCATGGTGTTATCCATGCAGTAGATGGCACACAGTCTGCCATTTCTGTACGTAACGGTAATATTTATGTGGAAAAAGTGTCTGAGGATGGGTTGTATTCCAAATTCTCTTTCGACAAATTGCAAGGAAGAGTCAAGTTTACAAATCTTTCCTCAAGCACAGCTACCAGCTATCTATGGGAATTCGGAGATGGGACAACAAGTACTGAGAAATCTCCGCTTCATGTCTATCAGAAATCAGGATCCTATGTAGTGAAATTAACGACAAAAGGTGAGGTTGATAGCGACGTGGCAGAGATGACCGTCTTTGTCAATGATGAAAGTACTTGGAAAGTGGATGGTACATTCTATCTCTCCGATGAGGAAACAGGAGTACGCTATTTCACTTCAACAGAGTCTCTTTTTCAGTTTATTGGTAGTTCTCCCATTACTGGAAACGTAAAAGTATCCATTAAGGCTGACAAGGATTTCGTTTATCCACTTGGAAATGCCAATTTACAAGTCCTGAATAAGATATTCAAGACTTTGGCTGCTTCTAACCACGTAGTCACATTCAACAAATGGGGCAATGGATGTAACCCCGTCATAAACTTTGGAAATGGGAAGGATGCCATAAACAAGGATTTTGTAAATCTCCTTGTTGCGAACAATGGATATTTAGAATGTGAAGGAGTGGAGATGAAATTGTGGAATATCAGCTTTAATCCGTCAAGCATCCACAAACTTCAAAACCAAAAGATAAGGTCTGGAGAGAAAACTGAGGAAGTGGATTTTTCACCAATCAGTACAGACTTGACATTTACATGGACACTACAGTCAAAGCCTGCAGATGTTACTGGTTTTCAAGAGACAGGTGAGCGAATGATACCTTCTATGACCATCGTAAATGAAGGAGAAGGGAACACAAAGCTAACATACTTGATTAGAGGAAAATATAAGAATGAGGCACTCTGTGAGTTCACCCATGAGATTACGGTATCACCAACTTTGGTGGGATTGTTCTCAAACTTGACTCCTGCAAATGGAACAGTTTCTGAGTCAACATCAGTTACATTGACATGGAATAGTATCAAGAATGCTGTCTATGATGTATATCTGTGGAATGCCCAGAACCAACGTCCTACCACTCCTATAGTTTCTGGTATTTCAAGCTTGCGCTACACATCACAGAATTTCTGTCAAAATGGCTATACCTATAAATGGCAAATTGTGGCAAAGAATGACGGACAGGAATTAGCAAGTGATACGATGACATTTGCTGTAAGAAGTCTGCCTGACCTTCACGTCTATGCGGTAGATTGTTCGGAAGCAGTAGGTGGTAAAAAGTTTACAGTAAAATGGACTGTCAAAAATGATGGCGTAGGCTCTACTGGAGAAACAAGATGGAACGATTATGTTTGGTTGGTAACAGACGTATATGGTGGAACATCTCCATCAGGAACCTCCACAAACAATTCAAAACTGTTGGCTACGGTTCAAAATGTTAAGGCTCTCGAACCAGGAGAGTCTTATGACAACAGTGTTGACGTGACATTGGACGAGCGTGTATACGGCAACTACTACATCATCGTAGCTGCCGATATGTACAGTGTTACCGACATACAGTGGAGTGCAGTAGGCGGTTCTGTCTTGAATCCATACAATCCTTCGCAGGATGGTTCTACATCTTACAAACATTTGTATGCATCTACTTCCGCTTCATATAATAAGGTGTATGAACAAGGCGAAACATCTACACTCAGTGATAATTTCTTCTACAAGAAGATAAATATTGCTGTGCCGAACTTGGCAGATTTGCAGATACCAAGCATCACATCATTTGTTATCCCGAACGAAGACCCAATTCTGTCGGCTGCAAATAGAAAAGTTGCAGGTGGAATTGCTGACGACGGAAAGCCCAAGGAGCTATTGACGACTTGGGAAGAGTGTTGGATTCCATCACCTATCACTGCTGCAGGACTAAGATATTCAAACAATTACTATTCGGGAAAGAAAGTTGCGGTTAGAGTGAACGTGGCTAACAAGGGCGGCAAGGATTCTGAAAACCCCTTCAGAACGGTTCTCTACATGTCCTCATCTGCCGACCGAGACGCAGCACCATTGACCACCATAGGTTCGATTACTTGTCCGACAAATATCGTAGCAGGTAAAGACACGACACTTACATTTGCCTTCTATCTGCCATACACCTGGCATGGAGAAACTTATTTCCACGCTTATGCAGATATAGATGATGCTGTGTATGAGTTAGCCAACACGGTGAACAACTGGGGCAAGAGTGACAAGGTGGATGTGCTATTATGCCCTGGGGCAGACTTAGTTCCTACGGAAATGAATGTTCCAAAGAGCACTGCTTCATCATCAACATTTGATGTAACCTATAAGGTGGTGAATAAAGGCACAGGTATTCCTTTGCCTAACAACGGATCTTTCTTTGCTGGAAGATGGAAAGACAAGGTATATCTTTCAAAAAAGAGCACAGGATTGGATGATACCGCTATTCTGTTGTTAACAATCAATAGAGCTGGAATATTCAAGGGGCCCACCACGCAAGCTGGCCCTGGGCCTGTACATATTAAACCAGAAGAATTCCATTATGAAGGAGACAACTACAGCAATACCATTTCTGTCAAACCACAAGGATTGACTTCTGGAACATATTATGCTTATGTCAAAATCGATGCAGATGATGATCTGTTCGAATATGAGGGGGAAAAGAACAATGTCATTTGTTCTGGAGCTATCAAGTTTGTTCAACCAGACTTGTCTGTAGAATTACTTTCCATTTCGGAAGATACATTGTCAAGCGATAAAGAGATTGCCTTCACTTGGAAGTTGAAGAACATCGGTTCTGGCGACATCCAGGACGCAAAGATTACAGATGCTTTCTACGCGACAGTCAATCAAGATGGAACAGGTGGTGAATTGATAGGAAAGGTTGAGAATACCATTTGGATTGCAGCTGGAGCAGAAAAGACGCTCAGAGCCAACATAAAGATTCCAAGCGACTCTCATTTGGATGGTCTGCGATACATCTACGTTAAGACGAATAGCGACTACGCCTTGCAAGAAGAATCTACCACGAACAATAGTTCGGCGGTTATAAAATCTTGGTGCAAATATGAGGCGGTGCCTTCGCCTCCTAAGATGAAAGGTGCCAATCTGTATGTAGAGAATATTTCTGTCAATAGTTCTGTAAAGCCTGGCGAAGAAGTAACAGTTACTTATACGGCACGCAATACAGGCGACGCGGATTTGGCAGACTTGGATGTTGGTCAAGACATTTTTATCTCTAATGACTATACCTTCTCCGAAGCTAAGGCACAGAAATGTGAGATAACTGCTCAAAAAGGTTCTGTCAAGAATCTGAAAGCTGGTAAGTCCACGACTATTTCTCTGACATTCAAGATGCCGGATTCGATGATGGGTGGCGACAAATACATCCATCTGTTTGCTGACCGTACCAACCAGTTGGGCGAGAAAGAGACGAATGACAACTACACTCGTTCTTCTTTCTATCTTAATGGAAATTTGCCTGATTTGAAGGTTACAACTTATGTTTTGGCAGATACGATCAAGACATCAACGGACGTGACTTTGAAGTTTACTACCATCAATCAAGGAGAATGGAATGCTGCAAAGACTACAACGGTTGTCTATCTGTCATCTTCCAACTATCTGAATGGCAATGCCAAGCAAATAGCTTCCGCTACTGTCAATGCCATCAGCAAGGGGGATAAAACAGAAAATACTGTTACATTCAGTGTTTCTGACAAGGAATATGGCAAATGGAATGTATTGATTAGGACTGATGCAAATAACAACGTGAGAGAATTGGACGAGGATAATAATCTTGTAGCCATTCCTCTTACTATCTTGCAGTCACCACTTCCAGACTTGACCATCAAGGATATTTCTACAGAAGAGATTCTTACCAGCGGTCAGCCTATGAAGGTCAGGACTACTATCGCAAATATTGGCAAAAATGCTACTCGAACAGACAAGTGGTCAGATACTTACTATCTGTCTGAAAGCACTGTCTTGAATACGAAAACGGCAACAAAAATTGGCAACAAGACCCATGTTGGCAAACTGGATGTTGATGCGTCTTATACTAATGAAGTAAGCCTCAACATTCCTGCCAATATGCAAGGTAACTTCATGTTGTTTGTCGTATCTGACGCTACAGATGCCATCACTGAAATGGACGAGAACAACAACGTTAAAAGTATTCCTGTCTATGTGAATGGCACTGCCGATACACCTGCTGACTTGGCTATAGTCAACATTAACGCCCCATCAAGCATTAAGGCTGGTGCGGAGGTCACCATTTCTTACCAATTGAGCAATATTGGCGAGTTTACAGCTAATGGAACTTTGAATGATGTTATCTATCTCTCCAAGAACAGAACTTGGGACAAGGATGACGTCATGGTAGGTGTCGTGTCAGGCAAGGTGAATATCAACCCTGGAGAGCAAGCAACTCGCTCCGTGACTGGACGCATCACCAATGTACCGGAAGGCGATTACTATGTGATAGTCAAGACAAACTCGACCAAGACCATTGCCGAGTCTAAGGAAGATAATAACACAATAGTAGCAGTTTCACCAAGCAAACTGTCGTTCACGACAATCAGTTTAGGTAGCAGTGCTTCCGTCAACACTTCTGGCTATTACAAATTGGAGATTCCAAGTGGCTATGACGGCAAGACGGTCGGCTTCTATCTCAATCATCCAGAAGAAGCCTCGGCAGGCTTGTATGCAGCATACGAACAGGTGCCTTCCACTGCCAAATATGATGTTGCAGCCAGTGCTAACCAAGGAACGCAGCAAGAACTGTTGCTACCAAATGTGAAAGCTGGTAATTATTATATCTTGGCGCAAGACAATGCCGCCTTGGTGAATGCCACAGGCAATGTGTTCTCTGAGTCGGATAATGGCTTGGCTACAACTACCAACATGACGCTCAATGTACAGGAAGTGAACTTCGGAGCCACGACTTTAAGTATTACCGAAGGCGGCAATGGCGGTTGGGTATCAACGGATGTGAGAGGAGCCTTGTTTGACTCTATCATGGACTTCCGCTTGAAGTTGGCAGAAAAGGAAATACCTGCAGAGACTGTTACGTTCAATGGCATGACAAGTTCTCGTGTCACGTTCAATCTCAACGATGCCGCAATAGGAGCATACGATATGGTGTCAGAACTTCCTGATGGAACATTGGCAACCTTACCAAAGGGATTCAAGGTTGTCCCTGGTGCATCGGTCAGCTTGGGTGCAAAGATAGACGCACCCAATGTGGTACGTATTGGAAGCTATGCACCGATTTCTGTGTCGTATGCCAATGGTGGAAATACGGACTGCGAGGTGTATCGTTTGATGCTGGTCATCAACGATGGTTATCTCGGTACGACCATCAAGGATTTGGATCGCCATCAGTCCGTTCTCTATCTTGACTTGGGAAGCGAGAGCGACAGTCGTGGTTACACATCCATACCGCCAGGCACACAGAAAACCATCAACCTGTTTATGTACCAGACGGCACAAAACAGCAACATAACCATTTATGTGGTGAAATAAGAAAGACATTTCAAATATGAACATAAAGAATCATATCAAACAAATGCTCTTGGGGGCAGGACTGCTTTTGGCAGTCTTGCCTTCCGAGGCACAGAATATCATTCGTCCGAAGATAGCTGGGCCAAATGGTCTTTGGGTGAACAGCTACAATGGTGTGTTGTTCTTCGGGCAGACGGATATGGAAACGCAAAACTCGCAAATGCCGATGCAGTTGCGCTTCTACTATAACAGTTCGGCACAGTCTACAAATTATGGTTATGGCCTCGGTTTCTCATTAGGATATGAGATGCGCTACCGTATCAATGAAATTGGTGGTGTCGTTATCGAAACTGGCGACGGACGTTCAGACACCTACAAGAAGTTTGGCAAGGAGTTTGAGGCGCCAGCTGGTGTATTCAGTAAGGTAGAGGAATACGAGAGTGGAAAATATCGCTTGACAGAGAAGTCGGGTGAGCAGTATTTCTTTGACGATGCCAAGTATGGCAAGGTAACAGCAATGACCGACCGAAACGGTAACAAGACCATCTTCACTTATCAAGACAGTTTGTTGGTAAGAGTGCAAGATGCCGTGGGGCATACGATCAACCTCAGTTATACTGACGGGCTGCTCCGCAAGGCTACGGCCTCATTCCACAAAGGAAGCATCAGCTATGAGTATGATGGTCTTCGCCGATTGAAGAAGCGTACTGATGCTTTAGGCAACAGCACGCTTTACAGTTACGACAAGCAGAACCGTCTCTGTGAGATTACAGATGCCAACGGTCATAAGACGCTTATTGCCTACAACAATGGTGGTATGGTGAGTCGTATGAAGACTGACGTGTCCGACAAGTCCATCCGCTATGAAGGCGACAAGACGGTATTCATTGACTATACCGCTCCACAGAACCAGTACTCTTACTATCGTTGGGATAGTCAAGGGCGTGTCATCGAGAAGGTGGGCTTGTGCTGCGGCATACAGTCAACACTCGAATACGATGATGACGACAATGTGGTGAAGCGTATCGATGCCAATGGTAACATTACGTCTTATACCTATGACGATCGTGGTAATATGCTTTCTCTGACCGATGCCTTAGGCAACTCGGAGCGATATACCTACGATGACAAGTTCAACCAGGTGACTTCATTCCAAGACAAGAATGGGAATAGCTACCGTTTCGACTATGATGACAAAGGCAACTTAAAATCATTGTCGGGCCCGTTAGGCTTCAGCAACAGCTTTACTTATAATGATAAGGGATGGCCGCTGAACACGACGGATGCCAACAGCAACGTGACAGCTACCACATACAATGCTGACGGTACGACAGCTAAAGTAATGGATGCGGCAGGATATACCACCACTTATTCTTATGATGAGTGTGGTAATATCCTCACCATAACTGATGGACGCAACAATACTACCACATACGCTTACGATAACAACAACCAAATCATCTCACAGACGGATGCTTTGGGTAATACTTCTACCTTGAGTTATGACAAGGTGGGTAACATCGTGCGTGTCAAGAATGCCAAGAATCAGATTCGTGCATACAGTTACGATGCCCTGGGCAATGTGCTGACGATGACGGATCCGATGGGTGGTGTCTATACCTACAAGTATGACGGTAAGGGAAACGTGCTGAGCGTGACCGACCCTATGGGTAATGAGCAGACCTTTGCCTGGAATGAAAAGAACAAGTTGACCTCGCAGACCAATGCGGCTGGCGAGAAGACGAGTTATGACTATGATGCCAAGGGCAATCTGGTATCTGTATTCCAGCCAAACGGAAATACCATCAGTTACTTCTATGACAAGCTCGACCGCATTGAGCAGTTGAGTGACAACATGGGCGTGATTGCCAAATATACTTACGATGGCAACGGCAACCAGCTTACCATGACAGATGGTCTCGACCGTACGATGACTTATACCTATGATGGCTTGAACCGCAAGACATCGGAGAGTCTGCCATCGGGTGCAACAACCAGATATCAGTATGACAACAATTCCAACCTGATTTCCGTGACTGATGCGCTCAGCCACGTGACGAGTTATACCTATAGCTCACTTAATCAGCAGTTGACCCATACCGATGCCTTGAATGCAGTAACGAAGTTTGAGTATGATGCCAACGGTAACCTTTCCAAGGCAACGGATGCCAAGGGTAATGCCACTTCTTATGCGTATGATGCGCTCAACCAGAATACAGCCATCACCTTTGCCAATGGTGCATCGCTGCAATATACCTACGATGAGCTGGGCAATGTGATTTCCTCAAAGGACCGTGCAGGCAATGAGTTTAAGTATGCTTATAACCCATTGGGTAACCTGCTGTCTAAGACTTATCCTGACGGAACGACGGACAAATACACATACGACAGAATCAGCCGTATGCTTTCTGCCGTGAATAAGGATGCTTCTGTTACCTTTACCTATGACAGCGCCAACCGATTGTTGTCGGAAACGCTTAACGGCCAGACAACAAGCTATAGTTATGATGTGGCAGCGGGTAAGCGCACTTTGACCTACCCAAGCGGCATGAAGGTGGAGGAACATCTGAATGCCCGTGACCTCATTGCGTCTATTCTTCAGAATGGCAATGAGGTGGTAACCATGGAGTATAATGTGGCTGGTCAGAAGACCAAGCAGACATACGCCAATGGCATCACTACGGATTATGGATATAACGAAAATGGCTGGTTGTCCGCTATCAAGGATGACCATAAGGTACTCAGCCTTACCATGAGCTATGATGCCATCGGCAATATGACCAAGCGTGCTGATAATCTCGATGCTTCCCGCACCGAGAGTTATGGCTATGATGTCATTTCTCAGCTCACTTCCTTTACTCGTGGAAAGACTGTTAACAAGACGTATCAATTCGACTTGTTGGGCAATCGTGTGAAGACTGTGGAAAATGGTGTTGTCACCAACTATACTTCCAATAACGTGAATGCCTACACGGCTATTTCAGGCGGTATGTCTTTCACTCCATCATACGATGGAAATGGAAATATGCTGAATGATGACAAGCATCTGTATGTGTATGACTACAACAGCAAAATGGCTTCTGTTGAAGACAAGTCTGTAAGCTATAAGTATGATGCTTTAGGTCGTCGTATTGCCAAGAACAACACCTTATTCTATTATGTTGGCGACCAGATGGTAGAAGAAAGTACAGATGGCACTGTGACCTCTTATCTGTATGGCAATAATATTGATGAGGCTTTGCAGATGAGTAAGAAAGATGAGGCTTACTATTATCATACAAACCATTTAGGTTCTACAATGGGGCTTACTAACAAGGAAGGCAAGATTGTAGAAAAAGTGGAGTATGATGTATATGGTATGCCTACATTTTTGAATGCAAATGGTGAAATACTGGAGGTTTCTTCTATAGGGAATAATATTCTGTTTACTGGCCGTGAATATAACGCTGAAACTGGAGATTATTACTTTAGAGCAAGAAGTATGCATCCGATGGTGGGTAGATTTATGCAGAAAGACCCATTGATGTATGTGGATGGATTGAATGACAAAAGTTATGTATATAATAAACCTATTAAATTTACAGATCGAAAGGGACTAAAAGCTATAAATTGTGATAAGCCAAGTCAACCCATAATATCTGCCCCACCAGCACCAATAATGTATTCAGCTCCAAATATTCCAGATTTTATCAAGCCAAATGATAAAAAAAATAGCGATTTCTGTAACTCGCATCCATATATTTGTGGAACACAAGGTGAATTGCATGGCGAAGGTTGTGTCTTTTTAGTAGCCGGTTCGTGTATTGATGGAAGTATTGCTGTTGATAAAGATGGAATTCATATTGGAATCGGAGCAACACCAGGTTTAGGTGTTGCTGTAACAGTAGGTGGTGGTGCAAGTTCTGGATTCAATTTAGGTGGTAATAATGACGGAGGAAGTGCCGAAATAAGAGGCAATATAGGAGGAAAGTTTATAGCTGGTGCTTCTTTAGATTATCGATATGATGGAGAAAATCATGCATTTTCAGGAACTGTTGCCAATGCTACTCTTAGTGGTAATTCAAATGGGTCTATCTCAGGAGGAGTTGATGTAGGTGCAGGTGGAGGTGCATTTGTGGGTGCTCACCTAGGGTATAATTGGAGTTTTAAACCATGGTAATATGAAAAGAGTATTATTTATTATATCGGCTTTATTTTGCAATTTGATAGTAAACGCACAAGTAAATTGCCATCAAGGAGACCAAAATCCTCCTGATCAAGATGGTCATACACAACATCCAGCAGATAGTACAACAACATCAGGTGGTCAATCCGTCGACCCAAACGAAATAATTGGTCCTGCGGGCTATGATTCCATTCGTTGGGTCAGCATTAACGATCTCTTAAACTACACTATTCTCTTTGAGAATGACCCGGAGTTTGCATCGGCAAATGCACAAAAGGTGGATGTGAGGTTTAGTTTTGACGACAAGGCATGGATGCGTGGTTTTGGATTGGGAAGCTACGGCTTCGCCAACTACTCATGGAATATCGACAAGAGTCCGGCGGCTTATCAGAACCGCCTCGACTTGCGTGACTCCATGAAGATTTACGTTGACCTCAATGCAGGTGTCGATGTGGTGAAGAAACAAGCCTTTTGGACTTTCTCATCCATCGACCCGGAAACAGGTCTGCATCCTTGGCAGGTAGATAGAGGTATGTTGCCGGTAAACGATTCTACCCATGTGGGAGAAGGTTACGTTCGCTTCTGTCTGAAACCATACGAAGGATTGAAGACTGGTGATACCATCAGCATTGCCGCCAATATCGTGTTCGACCAGAATGATACGATTCCAACGAATCGATGGAAGAACGTGATAGATGCCGGTATGCCTACCAGTAAGGTGAAGGGAAAAGTGGATTCCAAAAACAAGAATCTCTATCACCTCACCTTGACTGCATCCGATGATAAAGGTGGTTCTGGTCTGAAGAAGGTAACGATGTTTCTTGCCAATAACTTCGGCATCTACGAAGAGTATGCTGTGTGTCCCATAGATACCGTCATTGACTTTGAAGCAGAGCCAGGCAGACAATACAAGTTCTACTCGTTGGCTGAGGACAATGTTGGCAACCGTGAGCCGTTGAAGGAAGTCCCGGACCTCTTTATCAACATCAATGCCGCGCCAAGTGACATTGCCTTGTCTGACTCAATCTTCCAAGATGACATTTCTCCCGAAGGATTTATCGGCGAATTGAGTTCAAAGGACGTGGACGGCAGTACCTTTACATACGCCTTGGCAGAGGGTGAAGGAGCTGTGCATAACGAACTATTTCAAATCAAAGGTTCGCAACTGCAAGCCAAAAACATGTTTAAGTGCGCCATTGATACTATCTACAAGGTGCGTATCAGCACTACAGACGAAGGCGGTCTTTCGTATGAAAAGCCTTTCATCCTTCATTTGAAGAACGTGTTGGAAAAACCGAAAACAGACACTTTGAAGGTCAGTATCTGTAAAGGCGATGTCTATGACTTCCATGGCAAGGAATACGAGAAAGCTGGTACCTATTATTATACACAGAGCAACGAGTTCATGTGTGATAGCGTGTATATGCTGCAACTGACCGTTCTTCCTCAATTGGAAGCACCCAAAGTAACGGTTGAAGGCTCATGCACATTGGTCTCTTCTGCCGAAAAGAACAACCAATGGTTCAAGGAAGACGGCACAGCAATAGAGGGTGCTACCGAACAAAAGTTCACACCGACCGAGGATGGCATCTATTATGTAGCTGTCGGCAATGGTTCTTGTTTGTCAGAACCATCACAGGCTTACCGTGTGCAGGTTTCCGACCAATATACCTTGAACATGAATTTGGCGAAAGGTTGGAACTGGGTATCTTCCAACTTGGCAGATGAAGGTTTTCAAAAGATAAAGGACTTCATCAAGCCGATAGAGGACAAAGTGGAACGTCTCATTGGTTTCGACTCTGAGTTGATTCGTGACCCACAATTGGGACTTACAGGCGACTTGACTACTTTTGCTCCATCTGCCAGCTACCTCATGCAGACCAACGGCACAGTGGACAACGCTTGGAATGGCCATGCCTACAAACCTGAAACAACAGCCGTTATACTGAAAAAGGGTTGGAACTGGATTGGCTATCTGCCAATCTACGAAAACTCTTTGGAGAAATCGCTGGAATTGTTGGCACCAAATGAAGGTGACATCATTAAGGACTACACCCGATTTGCGACCTATACTGGCGGCAAGTGGGAAGGTACATTGACAACGATGTCTCCAGGCATAGGTTATATGTACTATTCTGGCAAGAACAAATCGTTTCACTATCCTGTACAGCGAGTATTCCCAGTGGAAACTGATGCACAGAGAATGGCGGTGACAGAGGTGGCTTCTCCTTGGCATTTCGATAGCCACAAGTATCCATACAACATGAATATGATAGCAACTGTTCAAGCTGATGGCAATACAGCACCTGCCGGATTGTTCACTATCGGAGCATTTGTAGGTGACGAGTGTAGAGGTATTGGGCAATATGTTGGCGACAAGTTATATATGACCATATATGGTGATGTCAATACATCAAGCCAGTTGACATTCAAGGCTATTGAAAATAGTAGTCAACAAGAATATGATATTGTTGAAACTGCTACGTTTGCCAACTCTATGCTCGGTTCTGTCTCTTCTCCCTATAAGTTGACTATCAGTGGCACAACGGGAATCAATGGAATGGCAGACAAGGGCGAATACAACGTTTATCCGAGTCCTGTCAGAAGCACATTGTATGTAAATGGTGATTTGGAACGTTTGAATGCCGTTTATGTCATTGCTAATAATGGTGTAATCGTTGCAAAAACGGATAATTATAATGAAAATGGACTGAATGTTTCGTCTTTGATGGAAGGTTCTTATATCGTGGTATTGAAGACATCTTCTGGTTCCATAGTTAAGAGAATCTTGAAAGTTTACTAAACATACGATTATGAGATTTATAAAATATCTAACATGGTTGTGCTGCCTGCTTTTTGCAGGTGGCACAATGATGGCGCAAGACTCCCATTGGGCGTATGATGCCTATGCTTTTGAATACGACATGACGACTTATCTGACTGTTGAATACAATGGCAATCAAGTTAGTGATTTGTCAGATTATGAAGTTGCAGCCTTTGTTGGCAACGAGTGTCGAGGCGTTTCACGAATGATAAAGGCAGAGAATGGTAGTTCGTATCTCTATATGAGAATCCGTAGCAATCAAAAGCAAGGGGAAAGGATAAAACTTAAGGTATACCAAAAGTCCAAGGATAAAGAAATGGAATGTGACGAAACCATTACTTTTGAGAACCGGTCTGTCATTGGTATGCCAAGCTCTCCACGAAGTGTAAAACTGATAGTTACGACATTCACTGTTACTGTTGGTACATCAGGCAATGGAACTGTTACTGGAGCAGGAACATACAAAGAGGGAGAAACTGTTACCCTTACAGCCTTACCTGCGGAAGGATGGCGTTTTGTAAAATGGTCTGATGGGACAACTTCGTCAACTTATACTTTGACAATCAGCGGTGACAAAACACTCACAGCAGAGTTTGCACGAAACTATTATATAGTGAGATTTGTTGTTGATGGTACAATCATATCAGAACAATCATTGGAATACGAAGCTAAAATAGAAATGCCTTCGGTACCTAAAAAGGAAGGCTACACCTTCTCTGGCTTCGGAGACGTGGACGAAACTGTTCCTGCACACGATGTTACCTATTATGGCTCATACATTGCGAACAAGTACAAGGTAACATTCGTTGCTGACGGAATGGTCGTTTCTGAGACTGAGATGGAATATGGCGCACCAATAGTCGCTCCAGAGGCTCCAGCAAAGGAAGGACATACCTTTGTTGGCTGGGGGAACATCGACAAGACCGTCCCTGCACACGATGTGGTCTATACCGCAGAGTACAAGGTCAACAGCTACAAGCTGATATATGAAGTTGACGGAGAGACCTATCATAGTGAGGAAATTGCTTTCGGTACAGCCATTACTCCTTTGGCCGCACCACAGAAAGAAGGAAAGACATTCTCTGGATGGAGCGAGATACCCGCAACAATGCCGGCACATGACGTGAAGGTCATTGGCTCGTTCTCTTTAAACTCCTACATGGTCAAGTTTGTCGTTGACGGAAAGGTCATCTATGAAAAGTCACAAGCTTACGGCTCTAAGATTGTTGTTCCTACCGTAGAAGAGAAGGAAGGCTACACATTCTCTGGATTCGGAGACGTGGACGAAACTGTTCCTGCACACGATGTTACCTATAATGGCTCATACATTGCGAACAAGTACAAGGTAACATTCGTTGCTGACGGAATGGTCGTTTCTGAGACTGAGATGGAATATGGTGCTCCAATAGTCGCTCCAGAGGCTCCAGCGAAGGAAGGATATACCTTTGTTGGCTGGGGGAACATCGACAAGACCGTACCTGCGCACGATGTGATCTACACCGCAGAGTACAAGGTCAACATTTACAAGTTGACGTATATTCTGAATGGAAATGTATTTGCAGAAGATAGTATCGCTTATGGTTCTATAATAACGCCACGAGATGTGCCAGATTCGGATAAAAGCTATTTCTCTGGATGGGAGGGACTTCCTGATATAATGCCTGCACATGATGTTGTTGTTTATGGAACAACAACCAATGCAGTTAATACAGTTTATAATAAAAATCAGATTGTCACTGTTTATTCTGTCAACGGTACTGTTGTCAAACGCAATATAGATAAGTCTAGTTTGACAAAATTACTACCTCCAGGGCTATATATTGTTTCTGGCAAAAATATATTGATAAAGTAGGAAATAGACATTCCAAAGGTTTAAGGTGCTTGTGATTTGATTCTCACAAGCACCTTTTTTCGAAATAAGACTTTAGTTATGGGACTTTGATTTGTTATGCAACTCGTCCATGATTGCTGAAAACGGAGGATATCCACCCACCCAAAACGGGGATATCCGTTCACTTTTC
>ENA-ORMJ01000944-ORMJ01000944.1-human-gut-metagenome-genome-assembly--contig:-NODE-944-length-19572-cov-3.419839_pt1 | contig 19572 bp, 18 predicted proteins | sample MGYA00242100_ERZ508989 | MGnify/ENA primary metagenome ERZ508989 (study PRJEB26280, sample SAMEA2531403) | human gut metagenome | biome: human gut; feature: human-associated habitat; material: faeces...
ACGAGCCGCAAGGCATGATTCGGTGTAACTCCGAAGCCGACAGTATAGTCTGGATGAAAGAAGATATGGATAAGCAGGATTGAAAGGATCGTTTTAAACGATCGGTAAGAATGCATACAAGGCTCTGGAATAGTTTTATTTCAGAGCCTTTTTGTTTGTGACAATAGAATTTCGCAGAGCGTGTATTCTATCGTCATGAATCAACAAAGATTGCAGACTCTGTCTTGCAGAAAGGGGAATGTATTCATGCAACAGGAAAGATATATGCGCCGTGCAATGGAACTTGCAGAACTCGGCAGAGGATGGACAAAGACAAATCCGGTGGTTGGTGCGGTTCTTGTAAAAGGGGACAGGATCATCGGGGAAGGCTATCATAAAAAATTTGGCGGACTTCACGCAGAGAGGGAAGCGCTGGCGGATTGCAGGAGCAGGGGAGAAGATCCGGCGGGAGCAGACCTTTATGTGACATTAGAACCGTGCTGTCATTACGGGAAAACGCCTCCATGTACACAGGCGATCATAGAAGCTGGCATCAGCCATGTGTTTGTCGGGGCGAAAGATATTAATCCACTTGTGGCGGGAGGCGGAATCCGGCAGTTAAGGGAGCAAGGCATCCTGGTGACGGAAGGAGTTTTACAGGAGGAATGTGAGTACCAAAATCGGGTATTTTTTCATTATATCCAGACAAAACTGCCCTATGTGCGGATGAAATATGCGATGACACTGGATGGAAAAATCGCGTCGGCATCCGGAAAATCGAAATGGATCACCGGGGAGGCGGCAAGAGAACAGGTACACCGCATGCGACATGAAATGACCGGAATCATGGTTGGGGCAGACACGGTAATCGCGGATGATCCAATGTTAAACTGCCGTTTGCCACAAACGAAAGACCCGGTCAGGATCGTTTGTGATACGACACTGCGGATACCGCTTAAGAGCCGTATCGTGCAGACCGCAGAGGAGCAGAAGACCATCATTGCAACCTGCTGTCAGGATGAAGCAAGGATCAGGGAATATCAGAAATATGCATGCCGGATCATAGTGACAGAGCGTGCGGATGGAAAAGTAGATTTAAAAGAACTGATGCGGCAGCTTGGAGCAGACGGGATCGAGAGTGTATTACTTGAGGGCGGTGCCATGCTGAACTGGTCGGCGTTAGAAGTCGGAATCGTCAATGAGGTGTATGCGTATGTGGCACCGAAACTGTTTGGTGGTGCAGCTGCCAAAAGTCCGGTTGCAGGAATGGGCGTGGATCATCCCGATGATGCGTACCATCTGGTCAATCAGAGGATACAGCAGGTGGGGGAGGACATTCTGATCACCGGGGAGCTGAAAAATAAATGAGAGGGAAATAGATACATAAGGTTTGAACATACCGTAAAAAGGCAGGGAGGGGAGGAAATTTGTTTACAGGAATTGTGGAAGAGGTCGGAAGAATCATAACAGCGGACCGGAAAGGCAATTCTGCCAGACTGAAAATAGAGGCAGAAAAAGTATTGGAGGATATCAAAATTGGTGACAGCATTGCCGTCAACGGAATCTGTCTTACCGTGACATCTTTTGGAAAAAACTATTTTACCGCCGATGTGATGCACGAAACGCTGCGGAGGTCATCGATTGGAGAAGCAGCGTCAGGCAGCCCGGTGAATCTGGAGCGCGCGATGGCGGCGAACGGCAGATTTGGCGGCCACATCGTGACAGGACATATTGACGGAACCGGAACGATCTGTGAAGTCATATCAGATGAGATCGCGATTTATTATTCCATTAAAGCGCCTGAGAAGATCATGCACTACATTGTTGAAAAGGGTTCTGTCGCGGTGGATGGGATCAGCCTTACCATTGCAGAAACGACACAGACCACTTTTATGGTGTCTGTTATCCCGCATACGGCGCAGTGTACGGTTTTGGCTCACAAAAAGGCGGGGGATAAGGTAAATCTGGAAAATGACTGTATCGGGAAGTATATAGAACATTTTTTGAACTGGAAGGAAGAAAAAATAACGGAGAGTAAGATCACGAAGGAGTTTTTATTTTCTAATGGATTTTGAAAACTCAGAAAAATCAAGTGAAAGTTCTTGCATGGAAAGGGAGAAGTATAATGAGAGAATTTGATACAGTGGAACAGGCATTAGAAGAATTGAAAAAAGGAAAGATCATTCTTGTGACAGATGATGAAGATCGTGAGAATGAAGGGGATTTTATCTGCGCAGCAGAGTTTGCAACGACAGAAAATCTGAATTTTATGGCAACACATGGAAAAGGACTGATCTGCATGCCGATGTCAAAGGAGATCTGTGAAAAATTAAGACTCCCGCAGATGGTGGCAGACAATACGGATAACCATGAGACCGCATTTACCGTATCGATCGATTATGTCGGCACAACGACTGGAATATCGGCGGAGGAACGCGGTATGACGGCAAGGCATTGCATCAGTGAGGATGCAAAACCGGAAGATTTTCGCAGACCGGGACACATGTTTCCACTGCTTGCAAAAAAGAATGGTGTGTTAGAACGTAACGGTCATACAGAAGCAACCGTTGACCTGATGCGTCTTGCCGGATTAAAAGAGTGTGGTTTATGCTGTGAGATTATGCGTGAGGACGGAACAATGATGCGTACAACAGAACTTATGGAACTGGCAGAAAAATGGAATATCTGTTTTATCACGATCGCGGCAATTCAGGAGTACCGCAAAAAACATGAGAAACTGGTAGAGTGCGCAGCAGTCGCAAAACTCCCGACAAAATATGGAGAATTTAAAGCGTATGGTTATCAGAATATTTTAAACGGGGAACATCATGTTGCGCTGGTAAAAGGTGAGATCGGAGACGGAGAGGATGTGCTGTGCCGTGTACACTCCGAGTGCCTGACGGGAGATGTATTCGGATCTTTGAGGTGTGACTGCGGGGAACAGCTTGCTGCGGCAATGGAACAGATCGAAAAAGAAGGCCGCGGAATCCTGCTTTATATGCGGCAGGAGGGAAGAGGCATCGGATTACTGAACAAGCTGCGCGCCTATACATTGCAGGAGGAAGGAATGGATACGTTAGAGGCGAACCTTGCGCTCGGTTTTGCGGGGGATGAGCGGGAGTATTACATCGGAGCACAGATTTTAAAAGATCTCGGTGTAAAAACGCTGCGGCTTCTGACCAATAACCCGGATAAAGTTTACCAGTTGAAAGATTATGGCATGGAGATCAAAGAGCGCGTGCCGATCCAGATGAAGGCGACACCGTATGATCTGTTTTATCTGCGGACAAAACAGGAAAAGATGGGGCATATGCTTCGTTTTGAATAAGAGGATACATATTAAAATATCTATGGTGTCAACCTGACACCAACGTTATAAAAAGGAGATTAAAAAATGAACGTTTTAGAAGGAAAATTAACAGGAGCAGAGGACATTAAGATTGGGATTGTGGCAGCGAGGTTTAATGAATTTATCGTGTCAAGGCTGATCGGGGGTGCACTTGACGGGTTGAAGCGTCATGATGTACCGGAGGAGCAGATTGATCTGGCATGGGTGCCGGGAGCGTTTGAGATACCGGTGATCGCAGAGAAGATGGCGGCAAGTGGAAAGTATGATGCAGTGATCTGCCTTGGGGCAGTGATACGCGGGGCAACGAGCCATTATGATTATGTGTGCAATGAAGTTTCCAAAGGGATTGCAAGCGTTTCCTTACAGAGCAAAATTCCGGTTATGTTTGGCGTTCTCACGACAGATAATATTGAACAGGCAATCGAGCGTGCCGGAAGCAAGGCGGGAAATAAGGGATATGAATGCGCTGTGGGTGCGATTGAGATGGTGAACCTGATGCGTGTGATGAAGAACTAAAGAAGAGACCAGGCGGTGCCAGATGTTTCTGGATTCTAAGCTGCCTTAAAAATGGTTCGTTCCCGGATTCTAATTAAAAGGGAGCATCCCAAAGTTTGTGTAAACCTCCAAACTGATGTAAGATAAAATTACTCAGTTTGGAGGTTATTTTTATGGCAAGAAGAAAAGACAGCCCACAAAAAGCAGCAATGCGAGAAATGATGCGTGAATATCTGAAGAATAATGATATCAGCATTAAAGACGGCACCGATGTAAACAGTATCATGCGTGACATGATGTCTGTTCTTCTGGAAGGTGCTTTGGATGAGGAACTGGATGAAGAATTAGGATATTCCAAGTATGATTATCGTAACAAAGAAACAGACAACAGCAGAAACGGTCATTCCAGCAAAACTATGCACACAAGCTATGGAGATATGGATGTAGCAATTCCAAGAGATCGTAACGGTGAGTATGAGCCTCAGCTAATCAAAAAATATCAGAATACTGTGACTCAGGACATGGAAGAAAAAATCCTTTCCATGTATGCAAAGGGAATGACTACCGGAGATATCGAATCTCACATGCGGGAACTGTATGATATTGATATTTCTGACAGTACCATCAGCCGGATTACGGATAAAATCCTTCCAATTGTAAAAGAATGGCAGGAACGTCCGTTGGAAGAAGTGTACGCTGTCGTATTTATGGATGCTATCCACTATCATGTCCGAAGTGAAGGACGCATTGTAAAACGTGCAGTCTACATTGCTCTTGGCATCGATATGAACGGAAAAAAGGACGTTCTTGGTATGTATGTTGGAGAAAACGAAAGTGCCAAGTTCTGGCTCTCCATCATGAATGGACTAAAGAACCGCGGAGTTGAAGATATTCTGATAGCATGTGTGGATGGACTAAATGGATTTCCACAGGCAATTGAAGCTGTTTATCCAAAAACAGAAATCCAGCAGTGTATTATTCATCAGATCCGTAATTCAACGAAGTTTGTTTCCTACAAAGACATCAAAAAGCTGATGGCTGATCTGAAGCTTGTATATGCGGCTCCAACGGAAGAAACAGCTTTAAATGAGTTAGAATTGTTCAAAGATAAATGGGATTCCAAGTACCCGAAAATCTATAAATCCTGGCATGATAACTGGGCAACCCTGTCCACATATTTCAAATATCCGGAGGCAGTAAGACGTCTAATTTACACCACAAATGCCATTGAAGGATTCAACCGCCAGCTCCGGAAAGTGACCAAAAGCAAGACCGTTTTTCCGTCAGATGACAGCCTTTTGAAAATGCTGTATCTGGCAACTATGGATATCACGAAAAAATGGACCGGACACAGGCAGGACTGGGGGCAGATCCACTCCCAGCTTGAAATCTATTTTGAAGAGCGTCTGATCGGACACAACCTGTAAAACCAGCTTGTTTTGGGCAGGTCTTATTGACATGCCCAAAAACTCCTGTATAATGCAGATATGGGCAGACTCCGGAAAATCGGCTCTGCCCATTTGTAACTATTCACAAATCTTATATCAGTTTTTAGCGTTTACACAAAACTTGAAACGGTCTCAGATAATACCTCAAATTACCGTTTAGGCTAATCTGAGGTATTGTCTGTATTGTTTTTGTCATGGTGTAAATTCTGTGTATTCCAATATCCAATTTTCTAATTCATCTTTGAATGTAGGATTTCGTTCTATTATTTGTTCCAAAAGTTCTTTGTTATTCAGGAAAAGTTTAAACATAGCTTGATTCATTTGACAATAATCATTAATATGCTCTATTGAAAATTCTACGTGCATTCTTCCGCATCTTCCCATGCAAAGTGAGCGATAAGGACATTTGTTGCATTTAAATTCAGTCAGTTTATGATGTGGAAGAGTCACTCCTTTATGAATATCTCCCATATAATGAACGTTTCCTTCAACATTATCACTACATGCATAACACATTCCATTTGTTTGAATATAAATCATCCCTCGGCTATAACCGCAAGAAAATTCATTATCATTTCTATCATGAAAAAACATGAATTTTAAAACAGCCATAAAAGGAATATATTTAAGCATAACTCCTTGTTCTAAATATTTAAGCCAATATTCAAATGTTTTTTCTACTTCATATATGTATGTATTCTTAAATACGGTTGCATTGTTAAAAGTGTCGCAGTTCTCAATCTGCCAATAAACATAATCAAAAAAATTACTTACTTGTAAAAGTTCAGTAAATATACTTGTCTTTTCTGTAACAGTGAGACGGGCAATAATAGGTAGGGGTCTTCTTTCCTTTATCGATAAAGCGTTATCAATAATAGTAGAAAAATAACTCGGATGTAGGATATGATGCGGAATTTTTTCATAGTTTATGGAAAACATTATTAGTGTTAATTCATTGAGAATTTTATCCGGCAAAACATCAAGACGTAATCCATTTGTATGCAGTACAAACTTTAAAGAAAAACTAGATAATTCCTTTTTTGCAATATCAATGAGTCTTTCTATGTCATCATATTCCAGTGATGGTTCTCCACCAAAAAAATATATAGAAATTTCATTATCTCCAGTTAACATCTGCGTCTGTTTTATAAATTCTATAAGTTCACCATTACTGTATGCAGGCTTAATTGGCAGGTTGTTTTTTTCACAATCCAGTAAAACAGAGCAATATTCACATTTTAAATTGCAGTCGTTTGTCATATAAACAAAATATTCCATGTTAGCCCTCCCACGTAAAACTGTAAACAATGAAATTAGATAATTGTGTATTATCTTATATCCAAATTCTATTGTATTTCCAACAGATAACGATAGATTGTCTTCCATCTCATCTACTTGATTGCTGAAATCCACCCGATAATTCCTAATTATCGTTACCATATTAAAATAAAATGAAAATTTTTTCGGCAGCCCACTTTACCTAGCGGCGAATTAGGGGAAGGGGTTTTCTTTTGTCTAAAATATTCCCCTTTTACTGCACTTTGACAACTTCATATCTGTGCATCAGGCACACATCCGACCGGCCGGAGAGCCGGAAAGCACAAGTCAGGGTACGCCATGACGGATCAGTGTGAAAAGAACCGCACTATCCTGAGCGGGAACTACCTGTGGCTTTACTGCCCGTGGTGGGGCAGGATGCGATGATACCGGTCGGAGATAATGATACTTCCAGTGATGGCCCGCATAAGTGACGGGAAAATGCACACCCACGTTTGAGAAAGAATGTGGGCGGCTTTTATGATGCCTGCTTACCGGCAGGATGGCTGATGCACCTTTTTATAAAGCAGTAGAAATCATGGGCTGGATGGAAGCTCATTTTTGTTAGTAAAAAGCCAAACCGATACCTTCCAGCCTATTCCAGTGCTACTTTATGGCACTAAGCAATTTTAGGAGGCGTAACGATGGCAAAGAGTGCAGAGGAATTATTAATTTATTTATTTGATGAGATTTTACCGAAACACGGAATGAATCTGCGGGTGAAGCAGAAAGAGCTTTCTCTGGAGATGCTTCGGGCATTGCAGGAAAACAAACTGGCTTTATGTGAGGCGGAAGTGGGGACAGGAAAAACTCACGCATATATCCTTGCACTGACGGTACATAACATTTATTCAGATAAGAAGATTCCGGCAGTCATATCAACATCCACTATAGCCCTGCAGAAAGCATTGACAGAGGAATACATACCGCAGATATCCGGCATCCTTTTAGAGCACCATGTAATTGACAAACCATTATCTTTTGTGGTGCGGAAAGGAAAACGGCATTATGTCTGTGACTCCAGATTGAAGATATATGAGACATCCATAAAAAATTTGCAGAGAGAAGTGGATGCCAATCTGATACTGGAACTGGCAAGGCTTGGGGAGCAGGAATTTGACAGGATTGATTTGGATGATGCCGTGCTGACACCCTATGTAAAAGGCAGAATCAACGTGTTTCGCTGCAATAAGTCATGTCCTTATTCGCTTTTATGTAGATTTATGAATTTTAAGAAAATTCGGGATATGGGGCAATGGTGTATGATGAGTCCCACAAGCTGATAGATGCCGCAAGGCAGATGTATAGCACAGTCTGGGACGAGCAGGATGCGGAACTTATCGTGACTTTGAGTGAAGTGAACAGAAGAACCGCGGGCATGGATGAACTTACTATGTTACGGAGTCAGATTGTGGAATATAACAGACAGATATTTGACAGACTGTCGGGAGATTTAGCAGGAAACCACACCAGAGAGGGAAGCAGGATTGAAATAGTGATAGGTTCCATGGAAAAAATTTACATAAGGCACATGGCAAAGGCTTTAGAGCAGCTTCCCTTATCCTATCAGGAAAACAGCGGACAGAAAATGCGGATGCAGGGCCTGAAAAAGCGTTGTCAGGAGCTGACGGACAAGCTGACCGTATTTCTAAACAGCGGAAATGCAATCTGCTGGATGGAAAAGAGGGAGAACGGCAGGCTTGCCCTGTGTGCGGTTCCAATGGAACTGGAACAGATTTTATTCCGAGACATCTGGAGCAGACCGATACCGGTTATTATTACGTCCGGCACAATGTCAGTCCGGGGTGATTTTGGGCACTTTAAGAGAATGACAGGGCTTTCCTTTGCAGCTTTATCAAGAATCATGGAAACCAGCAAGCCCTCACCCTTTGATTTTCAGAGTAACGGTCTGCTCTATATACCAGAGCGTATGCCGTTTCCGAATATCCGGGATGACAGATACATACAGGCGGTCATGGAGGAAATAGTGCAGATAGTGTCTGCCACTCATGGGCATACCCTGATCCTTTTTACATCCTATTGGCTCATGGAGAGGGTGTTTTATGGTCTGAAGGAGCAGCTTTCTGATTATCCGCTGTAGAGGTAGACTGGATGTAATAAGTAGCTTTAGAAGAAGCGGAAACGGAGTGTTGTTTGCCAGTGACAGTGCCGGAGAGGGAATTGACCTTGCAGGGGATATCCTTTCCAGCCTAATTGTAGTAAAACTGCCGTTTCCCGTGCCGGATCCGGTCATGGAATACCAGAGAAACCAGTATGAGGACTTTGATTTATACCGCAGGGACATCATTATCCCGGAAATGCTGATTAAACTCAGACAGTGGTTCGGGCGTGGCATCCGCAGGGAACAGGACACGGCGGTATTTTCTATCTTAGACAGCAGAGCATCCTTGCGTGGCAGATACCGGGCAGAAATTCTGAATACTCTGCCGACCATGCCGGTCACGGACAGGCTCATGGATGTGGCAGACTTTATTATAAGGAAGAAAACAGACAGTTATTTTATGGATAAAGACCGGGAAGAAGAATGAAAATCATAGGAATCGTAGTGAGTACTGTAACAGGTGCTCTGCTTCTTATGGCCTTGGCAGCTTGCATTGCGGTTGTCAGGGCTGGGGAATGTATGAGAGCGATAGAAGAAATGAAAAGATTATAGAGGAATATTGAACAAGCTGGCTGTCATATAGTGAGATAAGCCAGCTTGCTGCTTCGTGGAGAGAAAAAATGGAAGAATGGGAAAAACTGAAGTCGGTTGATATACGAACAGTTAATCGAGATGGACTCATAGATGTAACAAGAATCCCGGAAGATGATTCAGACGATGTGGATAAAGAAATGCAGATGAGAACTTTTTTAAGAAATGTTAAAAATCCGTATTGCTTTATGGTAGGAGATGTAATAGTAAAATCTTCTTTTACAGAAGGAGTCAGCCTGAAACAAAGATTACGGGAGTTGGCAGATGGAATATAGAATGAAAATTGCTATAAAGGTCTGGGAAAAAGGAAAGTTCTGTGCTAATATATGCATAGGACTAAATGAATAGAAACCACTTCTTATTTTTATAGCAGATTGTTCTGGCTAATATGAATAAGGAGTGTTTTTTTATGCTATCAAACAACTTATCTAAAACATATCTATGCGGAGGTTATCTGCGTTTATCCAAAGAGGATGGGGATTTTGCCGGGAGTGAAACGCTGCAAAGCAACAGTATTGAAAATCAAAAAGAATATATTGAAGATTATATACATAGTAAACCGGAAATAGAGATTGTTGACTTCTATATTGATGACGGTTATAGTGGCGTGAATTTTGACAGACCTGATTTTCAAAGAATGCTACAGGATATCAAAAACAAGAAGATAGATTGCGTCATTGTAAAAGACCTGTCACGACTAGGAAGAAACTATATTGAAGTCGGAAAGTATATTGAGAGACTTTTTCCTTTACTGGGTGTACGTTTTATCGCAATTAATGATAATTTTGACAGTGCTGATGATACAGCGGCATCCAATAATATCATTATTCCTTTTAAGAATTTAATCAATGATGCGTATTGCAGGGATATTTCAATTAAAATCAGAAGCCATTTAGAAGTAAAGAGGAAACGTGGAGAATTTATTGGTGCCTTTGCGGTCTACGGATATATGCGAGGGAAAGATAAAAATAAACTGATTGTTGATCCTTATGCAGCAGAAATTGTAAAAGAGATATTTGGTATGAAGATGGACGGAATGAGCCAGCAGGCGATTGCGGATGAATTGAATAGTCTAGGGATTCTTTCTCCGGCAGAATACAAGAAGGAGCAGGGGAGCGGGTATAAGACGGTGTTCCAGACACACAGTAAGGCGAAGTGGACCGCAATGGCAGTTATGCGTGTTTTGACAAATGAGATCTATGTGGGAACTCTGATACAGGGAAAGGAGAGTACCCCTAATTATAAAGTCAAAGTGCGGGAAAAGAAGCCACGGGAAGAATGGATCCGGATTGAAAATGCACATGAGGCAATCATAAGCAGAGCTGATTTTGAAATTATTTCAGATATTATACAGAAAGATACAAGGGTAACAGCAGGAAAAAGAGCGGTCTCCATATATTCCGGTTATCTGGTTTGTGCGGATTGTGGATGCAGTATGGTAAGAAAGAAGGCATATAGCGGTTCTTTTGAATATGTATATTATGTCTGCTCTGGAAATAAGAAGAACAAAGATACATGTAGCAGTCATAGAATCAGTGAAAATGCCTTAAATCTTGCCGTAACAAAAACATTGCAGCTTCATTTGAAGCATTTGGCTGATTTACAGGAGAGTATCCTGTACATACGGAAAACATCTTGTAATTCAGACAAGATAAAAATGATGGTACTGCAATCCGAAAAAATAAAGGGAGATATTGAAAAGTATAATCGCTTAAAATTGGAATGTTATGAGGACTATAAAAATGAACTAATTACTCAGGACGAGTATCTGCTGTTTAAGAAGGAATTAGATAACAGAATAGGAGATACTAAGAAGGCTGCTACGGAATTGAGCAAGAAAAAAAGAATGCTATTAGATGGCAGATATGAAAAAGAAAGTTTCATGGAGAAATTTTTGACAAGCAAAGATATAGAGTTAAAGCGTTCCTTATTCGTTCGGTTTATCAGTCAGATATATGTGTATGAAGATCGTCGGATAGAGATTATCTTTCGCTATCAGGATGAAATCGAGCAATTAGCTGGACTGGTAGGTGAAATCAAGCAGGAAACGGCTGTTCGGGAGGTGATTTGATGGCACGAAAAGTCAGAAATCATCCGGTTCCGAGAGATAAGATGAGTGAGAACAAATTATCGGAACAGACCCCAAAAGTTAAAACACATGATTTTTCCGTTGCGCTTTACATTCGGCTGTCTAAAGAAGATAGCGGAAAAAACAATCAAAAAGGAGAAAATACTATGACAGAAAAAGGAATGGAAAACAACAAAGTAACCGTAATTGGAACGATCGTTTCAGGATTCACATTCAGCCATGCCGTGTTTGGGGAGGGCTTTTATCTTGTGGATCTTCTCGTGAACCGTTTGAGTGAGCAGGCGGACATTATTCCGCTTATGATATCAGAGCGTCTGATCGATGTGACGAAGGATTACCAGGGCTGCACCATGGAGGCCTCCGGTCAGTTCCGGTCCTACAACCGCCACGAGGGGACGAAGAACCGTCTGGTATTGTCCGTGTTTGTCAGAGAGGTCCGCTTTATGGAGGAGTTCACGGACTACACGAAAACGAACCAGATCTTTCTGGACGGATATATCTGTAAAGAACCGGTCTACCGGAAGACGCCATTAGGAAGGGAGATCGCAGACCTTTTAGTAGCAGTGAACCGCCCGTATGGCAAGTCAGACTATATCCCATGCATCGCCTGGGGCCGCAATGCCAGATACGCCTCAGGATTTGGCGTCGGAACAAGGATCCTCATCTGGGGCCGTGTCCAGAGCAGGGAGTACACGAAAAAGGTCAGCGAGACGGAGTGCGAGAAGCGTGTGGCCTATGAAGTCTCCGTCAGTAAGCTTGAATGTGCGGATCATGCGGAGTCGTAGAAATACATATTAAAGACATCAGGGAGGGCAACTTTGACAGACAGGCAAATCTCTTGCAAACAGGATAGAGATGTGATAATATAGCATAATAGAAGCCTTAAAAAGCTTCAGCTAACGGTATACACAAAGTGAGGGAATGATCATGGCAAGTGACAGAGTCCGTGTGATCTGCGGACCGGGATACGGAAAATCCGCATCGGCATTGGGATACGCAATGATGGGCGTTTTCCGCGGAAAAAGGGTCATTATGGTACAGTTCTTGAAAGGTATGCTGGGAGAAGGAGCGGCAGACGTCCTGAAGCGTCTCGAGCCGGATCTCAAATTCTTCCGTTTTGAGCACTCCAAAGAGCGGTTTGAGGACCTTCCGGAAGATCAGAAGCACGAGGAACTGATGAACATGCGAAACGGCTTCAATTTCGCAAGAAAGGTGATGACGACCGGTGAGTGCGATGTCCTGATCCTGGATGAGATTCTTGGAATCGTGGATCAGGGAATTATCTCGAAGGAAGAATTCCAGAGTTTTCTTGAGTCAAGAGATGAGGAGACTGAGCTGGTCATGACCGGGCGCGTGTGTCCGGAAGGTATTGAAGAATATGTAACCGATATTTCACGGATGGAAAACATTGACGTTGACAATCATCAGGAATGATGATACCATAAATGATAAGTAGAGGTTGCGCCTGACATGAGTAGACCGGCAGATAATGGGAAATGGCTGCCGGAGAAAAGGGGATGGCGCCGAAGAGACAGGAAGTGAATCCCTAAGGCTCCCGTTTCTGGGCATGCGGCGAAGAACCGTATGACTGTCATCTTTAGAAAAAGATGGAGGGCTGCTTAATCTGGAAGATCCGGGAGCTGACATCTTATTTGATTTCAGCTCCTTTTTTTGTGAAACAGGATTCTTTGTTCCGCAAAAGAGCGCAATCTATCTTAGACATTTAATTTTTACATAATAAAGAGGAGGACGCATGATGGCTATTTTTGAAGGAGCCGGCGTAGCACTTGTAACGCCATTTAAGGAAAATGGAACGGTAAATTATGAAGTACTGGAAAGCCTGATCGAGGAACAGATCGCGGCTGGAACAGACTGTATCGTAGCAATGGGAACAACAGGCGAGTCCGCGACAACATCTGAGGAGGAGCACATTCAGGTGATCCGCTTCGTATGTGAGGTCGTAAACGGAAGAATCCCGGTGGTTGCCGGAACAGGTTCCAACTGCACACAGACAGCAGTTGAGCTTTCTGTTGAGGCCGAAGAGGCAGGAGCAGACGGCGTTCTCTTAGTTTCCCCGTACTATAATAAAGCGACCCAGAACGGTTTAAAGGCCCACTTCACAAAGATCGCCAACTCCATCAAGATCCCGGCGATCCTCTACAACGTACCGAGCCGTACAGGCGTGAATATCGCACCGGAGACCATCGTTGATCTCTGCAGGCATGTGGAGAATATTGTGGGTGTCAAGGAAGCGAGTGGAAACTTCTCCGCAGCAGCGAAGATCCTTCAGCTCTCCGGCGGCTATGTGGATGTATACTCCGGAAACGATGATCAGGTCGTTCCGATGTTGGCTCTCGGCGGAAAGGGTGTGATCTCCGTTCTCTCCAACGTAGCTCCGAAGCAGACACATGACATGTGCGCAGAGTTCTTCAAGGGCAATATCGAGGCCAGCAGACGCATTCAGTTAAAGGCAATGCCGCTGATCGAGGCCCTGTTCTCCGAAGTAAATCCGATTCCGGTAAAAGCTGCGCTTAACTTAATGGGCAAGAACGTAGGCGAGCCGAGACTTCCGCTTACAGTGATGGAGCCGCAGCACCAGGAAGTATTAAAGAAAGCAATGCAGGATTTCGGTATCCTGTAATAAAATACGAGGAGAAAAACATGATCAGAGCAATTATGAATGGCTGCCACGGCGTGATGGGTCATGTGATCACGGACATTATTTCCAAGGATGACGCGATCGAGATCGTTGCAGGCGTGGATATGAACACAGAAAACTATGCCGGATACCCGGTATTTAAGTCCCTCGACGAATGCCCGGAGGCAGATGTCATCATCGATTTTTCCACCGCAAAGGCGGTTGACGGACTGTTGGACTACTGCGAGATGAAGAAGGTTCCTGTGGTTTTATGCACCACAGGACTTTCTGAGGACCAGTTAAACCATGTGAAAGAGGCGAGCAAGGTGGACGCAGTCCTTCGCTCCGCAAATATGTCCATCGGAATCAACCTTCTCATGAAGACATTGAAAGAGATCGCTCCGGTCCTTGCGGCAGCAGGATTTGACATCGAGATCTTAGAGAAGCACCACAACCGCAAGATCGACGCCCCGAGTGGAACCGCCATCGCCCTTGCTGATGCCATCAATGAGAGCCTCGACAACAGCTATCATTATAAATATGACCGTTCCTCCGAGCGTGTCGCAAGAGATCCAAAGGAGATCGGAATCCAGGCAATGCGCGGCGGCACCATCGTCGGTGAGCATGATATTATGTTCGCGGGCCGCGACGAGGTCATCACCTTCACACACACCGCTTATTCCCGCGAGATTTTCGCAAAGGGAGCTGTGGAGGCTGCAAAATTCCTCGCAGGAAAGCCGGCAGGACTTTACGATATGGCTGATGTGGTCGGTTGATAGAGGTTAAAGTTTTATACATTTTTTTCCAAAATACTTCTCCTTTCTATGGCACATAATAGCCGTAGAAAGGAGATTATTTTTATGGGAAAAATCAGATGGATCAGAGCATGCGCGCTTCTCATTATGACCGCGGCAATCATCACAGCCTGCGGAAGAGGGAACGGAAATAATATGACCACAGCCCCGGATACGGGGAGCGCGGGAGCGGGAACCACAATGGAGAGACAGACAAACGGCACAAACCAGAGCACGAACGCGCCGTCCCAGACAGCCGGGGAGAGTGGCGGTGTGCTCCGGGATATGGTGGATGACGTGGGTGACGGCATCCACAACCTGACGGACGATGTCACCGGCATGTCAGGAACTACTGCGGCGGGGGCGAACGGCACTGCTGGGGAGACCACCAAGGCAAACTAAATATCCGGACCGGAATCCAGGACTGCCGGGGAATGAAACTCAACACGGCAGAAAGAGCCGGAAAGACAGGACAGCGGGGAAATGATCTGCAGGACGGGTATGAAGATCATTTCCCTGTTTCTTTTGCATCGTGATTTTGCCGATGCTTCGCACTCCAAATCACCAAAATCCACTGCTATCACTGTATTGTACGGAATTTTCAGTTTAGAAAATTCCTACCCGTCACAGCAACTAAAATGTAACGATAACAAGTTTTCCTGTTGTGAAAATATGCGAAAACAGATATAATAAGAGTACATCTTGAAAAAACTTATCAAAAGTCGTGGAAAAGTATCAGCCTGAATTTTGAAAGGAGTGAACGCCATCCGCTATCTGTACCATCCATACCATCCGTGGAGACACGGGTACCGAAGGGAAAAGATAAGAAGAGCTGCTGTAAAGACAGCGAGGATCCTTTTACTGCTGGAACTCCTCTGGCTCGCGTATTCCTGTGCGTGCTCCAGGATGACAGAGAAGACATACCTGGTGCCGGATATTGAAACAGGGATTCCAGATGGGACCGCCTCTGAGACGGAGGGGGAAATTTATGGTATAGGGATCGAAAAAGGGGCCGGAAATTTGTTCTGGTTTCACAAAGAAGTCCACAGGACTCCTTGAGAGAGGAACTTCTTCTTGATTTTCCATAGGCTATGTATTATAATTTCTACTGAAACACTGCTGTTTTATCGCAAAAACTTATAAATCAGAGGATGAAAAGCATTTATGGAGAAATCACTTACTTTAGACTGGGGAACAGACGAGCTGCATGAGGAGTGCGGCGTTTTCGGAATGTACGATCTGGACGGAAATGATGTTGCATCAACCATTTATTACGGATTGTTCGCATTACAGCACCGCGGACAGGAAAGCTGCGGAATCGCGGTGAGCGATACATACGGACCGAAAGGTGTTGTCAATGCCTGTAAGGGGATGGGACTCTGCAACGAAGTATTCACGTCAGAGAAGCTGGAAAAATTAAAAGGAAACATCGGTGTCGGCCATGTCCGGTATTCGACTGCTGGAAGCAGCACCATCGAGAATACACAGCCGCTCGTTTTAAATTATGTGAAGGGAACGCTGGCACTGGCACACAACGGAAACCTTGTCAATGCGCCGGAGCTTCGCAGAGAACTCGCTTACGACGGAGCGATTTTCCAGACCACGATCGACTCTGAGGTCATCGCCTATCACATCGCGAGAGAGCGCTGTAAGGTGGGAACCGCTGAGGAAGCCGTGGCAAACGCTATGAAGAAGATCAAGGGCGCCTATTCCCTTGTGATCAGCAGCCCGAGAAAACTCATCGGTGCCCGCGATCCGCAGGGATTCAAGCCGCTCTGTATCGGAAAGCGTGATAATGCCTATATCCTGACCTCCGAGACATGCGCGCTTGACACGATCGGTGCTACCTTCGTCCGCGATGTGCTTCCGGGCGAGATCGTGACGATCAATAAGGATGGCATCAAGTCCAATCTCATGATGCATGACCCGAAAAAAGAGGCGAGATGTATTTTTGAATATATTTATTTTGCAAGACCGGACAGCGTCTTTGACGGCGTCGGAGTTTACCACTCCAGAATCTACGCAGGTCGCTGCCTCGCAAAGGATTCACCGGTAGACGCGGACATTGTTGTGGGTGTTCCGGAGTCCGGAAATGCAGCAGCCCTTGGATATTCCATGGAATCCGGCATCCCTTACGCGATGGCCTTTGTAAAGAACTCCTATGTGGGAAGAACCTTTATTAAGCCGGGCCAGAGCAGCCGTGAGTCTGCGGTCCGGATCAAACTGAATGTATTAAAAGAAGCAGTAGAAGGAAAGCGTGTCGTTATGATCGACGACTCCATCGTCCGCGGAACCACCAGCAACCTGATCGTGGATATGCTGCGTGAGGCAGGAGCAAAGGAAGTACATATGAGAATTTCCGCACCGCCGTTCCTCTATCCGTGCTATTTCGGAACCGATATCCCGTCCAGCGAGCAGCTCATCGCCCACAAACGTACCGTGGATGAGATCTGCAAGGTGATCGGAGCAGATTCGTTAGCGTACTTAAAGATGGAGCGCTTAAGTGAAATGGCAAACGGACTTCCGATCTGTACGGCCTGCTTCTCCGGAGAGTATCCGGTGGATCCGCCGGAAGAAGATATCCGCGGAAGTTATGAAAAATAATCAGGGAAATTCAACGTTCCACAAAGCTCCGCAGTTGGCGGAGAATTCGTGAAAATATATTGAATTAGAAAAACATTGAATTAGAAAAGAGGATTTTGTCATGAACGACAGATACCAGAGCCCGCTCTCTGAGCGATATGCAAGCAAGGAAATGCAGTATATTTTCTCTCCGGAGAAGAAATTCCGCACATGGAGAAAATTATGGATCGCATTAGCCGAGACAGAAAAAGAACTCGGTCTTCCGATCACAGATGAGCAGATCGAAGAGTTAAAGGCACATGCCGAGGATATCAACTTTGAGGAGGCGAAGGCGAGAGAGAAGCTTGTCCGCCACGATGTGATGTCCCACGTATACGCTTACGGACTCCAGTGCCCGAAGGCAAAAGGAATCATCCACCTCGGTGCCACATCCTGCTACGTTGGAGACAACACCGACATCATCCTGATGACGGAGGCATTAAAGCTTGTCAGAAAAAAACTCATCAATGTGATGAAAGAACTTTCTGATTTCGCTGATAAGTATAAAGAGCTCCCGACACTGGCATTCACACACTTCCAGCCGGCCCAGCCGACAACCGTAGGAAAGCGTGCGACCTTATGGTTGCAGGAACTCTGCCTTGACCTTGAGGATCTTGACCATGTGATCGGTTTCATGAAATTACTTGGTTCCAAGGGAACTACAGGTACCCAGGCAAGCTTCTTAGAGCTCTTTGACGGAGATCATGAGAAGTGCCGCGAGGCAGACAGACGGATCGCCGCAAAGATGGGATTCTCCCAGTGCTACCCGGTATCCGGTCAGACATATTCCAGAAAAATCGACAGCCGTGTGCTTTCCGTTCTTGCCGGAATCGCCCAGAGCGCCCATAAGTTCTCCAACGACATCCGTCTTCTCCAGCACTTAAAAGAAGTGGAAGAGCCGTTTGAGAAGAACCAGATCGGTTCCTCCGCTATGGCATATAAGAGAAACCCGATGAGAAGTGAGCGTATCGCGTCCTTGGCGAACTATGTGATGTCTGATATGATGAACCCGATGCTTGTTGCCTCCACCCAGTGGTTCGAGCGTACTCTGGATGACTCCGCGAACAAGCGTCTTTCCATTCCGGAAGGATTCTTAGCGATCGACGGCATCCTGGACCTCTACTTAAACGTTGTCGACGGTCTTGTGGTATATCCGAAGGTGATCGAGAAACACTTAATGGCAGAGCTTCCGTTTATGGCGACCGAGAATATCATGATGGATGCGGTAAAAGCCGGCGGAGACAGACAGGAACTCCATGAGCGCATCCGTGAGCTCTCCATGGAGGCAGGAAAGAACGTCAAAGTGGAAGGAAAGGACAACAATCTCTTAGAGCTTATCGCGGCAGATCCGTCCTTCAATTTAAGCCTTGATGAGTTAAAGAAGACGATGGATCCGAAGAAGTACGTCGGACGCGCACCGAAGCAGGTAGATGAGTTCCTGGATGAGGTTGTCCGCCCGATCTTAAAAGAAAACGCGGATCTTCTCGGAGTGAAAGCGGAGATCAACGTATAATGGATCATGCGAGCAGCATCAGCACGGAATATTATAAAGTATTTTACTATGTAGGGCGCCTCGGCAGCATTACCGCTGCAGCAGAGGCGCTCTGCATTTCCCAGCCTGCGGCGAGTCAGGCGATCAAGCAGCTGGAAAGTGAACTGGGCTTTCCCCTGCTGGAACGCAGCAGCCGGGGCATCATCTTCACCAGCCGCGGCACAGAATTTCTCCATGACGCTTACAGTCTGATCAAACAGTTCCATACCATGCAGGATCACTATCTGCAAACGGAACCTCAGGGCATGATTACAATGTCCATCACCTCCCGTTACTATATTTTTGTAGCGAAAGCAGTTGCAAAAATGGCAAATCTATTGAAGGAACACAACTATTTTATCCGTCTTCAGGAGGGAAAAGTCAGCGATATCATTCAGGATGTGGCAGCCCGTCGGAGTCAGCTTGGCTTTATATCCTACTATGATACCAACGCAGAGTTTATTCAGCATGAGCTTGAGCGCTTCAATCTGGAATTCCACAGTCTTTGCAGCAACCAGCTCCATGTTTTCCTGTCCAAGAACCATCCGCTTGCCAAAGAACCCAATATCACCCTCTCCATGCTCAGTCCTTACCCAT
>ENA-ORMJ01000972-ORMJ01000972.1-human-gut-metagenome-genome-assembly--contig:-NODE-972-length-19240-cov-16.262184_pt1 | contig 19240 bp, 12 predicted proteins | sample MGYA00242100_ERZ508989 | MGnify/ENA primary metagenome ERZ508989 (study PRJEB26280, sample SAMEA2531403) | human gut metagenome | biome: human gut; feature: human-associated habitat; material: faeces...
TAATGGGGGCGACGCGTCCCGCGTCGGTTTTTTCAGCAGCCTCGTCCCACGTCAGGCATTTTTCAGCAGCCTCGGGACGCGTCGGTTTTTTCAGCAGCCTCATCACCCCGTCAACCCGTCAACCAATAATTCCGCCTTCGAACCACATTAACATGAAGCAGCGCGACAATTACATATTTCTGACACAAGCCCCCGTTCACAAAGTGATACTCACCATGGCCGTGCCCACCATCATATCGATGTTGGTGACAAGTTTCTACAACATGGCCGACACCTTCTTTGTGAGCAAAATCAACACACAATGCACCGCAGCAGTGGGCATTGTGTTCTCCATCATGTCGGTAATTCAGGCGATAGGCTTCTTCTTTGGTCACGGTTCGGGCAACTTCATGTCGCGCAAACTGGGGGCACGCCAGCTTGCTGAGGCACGCACCATGTCGGCCACCGGGTTCACCTACAGCCTGTCGTTTGGTGTGCTCATAGCCATCGCAGGCCATCTGCTGCTCACCGACCTGGCCGTATGGCTGGGCTCCACACCCACCATTCTGCCGTATGCCAAGCAATATTTGGGCATTGTGCTGCTCGGAGCGCCCTTTATGACGGCATCGCTCACCATGAACAATCAAATGCGCTTTCAGGGCAATGCGGCCTATGCCATGTACGGCATACTGACTGGCGCCGTGCTGAATGTGGCACTCGACGCTCTGCTGATATTTGGTTTCGGCATGGGCATTGCCGGAGCTGCATGGGCCACCGTCATCAGCCAAGGTTGCAGCTTTGGCATATTGCTGTACATGACACGCAAAAATGGCGGCATACGCATCAACCTACGACATTTCACTCCAAAGCTTTCATACGTCAAGGAGATAATTTTTGGCGGCACGCCCTCACTCTCACGCCAGGGCCTGGCCGCCATTTCTACCATCGCGCTCAACCTTTCGGCCGGTGTGTATGGCGATGCCGCCATTGCTGGCATGAGCATTGTCACAAGGTTTTGTTTCTTCATCTTTGCCATTATCATCGGTCTGGGCCAGGGCTTTCAGCCCCTGTGCGGCTTTTGCTATGGCGCCAAGCTCTACGCCCGCGTCAAGGAGGGCTTTACCTACTGCATCAAAATCGGCACATGCTTTCTTGCCGTGTGCGCCATTGCAGGCTTTGCCTTTGCCCCCGACATTGTGGCCATGTTCCGCCACGACCCCGAGGTGGTGGCAGTGGGCTCAGCGGCCATGCGGTGGCAAATGGTCACCTTTGTGCTACTGCCTACCATCGGCCTGACCAACATGCTGATGCAAACCATACGCAAGCCCATACGCGCCAACCTGGTGGCAGCAGCACGCAGCGGACTTTTCTTTATTCCCCTTGTCATCGTTTTGCCACGCTACTTCGGGCTGATGGGGGTTGAAATGTGCCAGGCGTGCAGCGCCGTGTGCTCATTTGCCATCTGCGTGCCCATAGCATGGACTGCCTTCGGGGAGATGAAACGCGAACTGGCGCAACGCTGAGCCGACACCAACCACATACTGGCGCACCACATTGGAGCCGCTTTATCACATCTTTTTTGTACATTTGCGCAGACAACAACACAAAAATGAATTATCTGACCCGCTTATTGCTCATAACGGCCATAACCTTTGCCACAACACTAAAGGCCACGGCACAAATCGACTCGCTTATTTACAACACCGACAACCCGACCATTGCGGCTGACGAGCGCAACGAGCTGCGTATCAACGTAGACGGCATGGCCTTTTTCCGCGACAACGAATATAACACCAAGGACGCGGTGAAGGGCTACACGCTGCCGGGCGTGTGGCTGCAGCCCAGCGTGAGCTACCAGCCCCTGCGCAACCTCAAACTGGAGCTGGGGGCCTACATGATACACTTTTGGGGAGCCAACCGCTACCCTAACGCCAACTACACCAACCTTGAACGCGCCGAGGCACAAAACACGACCAAAGCCTTTCACTGTGTGCCGGTGTTCAGAGCCAACATGCAGCTTACGCCAAATGTCAACGTTGTGCTTGGCTCACTGTATGGCAAAACGGCACACGGGCTGGCCGAACCGCTCTACAACGACGAGATGAACATCAGTTCCGACCCCGAAACGGGGGTGCAGGTGCTATGGCACAACTCGTGGCTGCACTTTGACACGTGGGTTAACTGGCAGGACTTTATATTTAAGAATGACGACAATCAGGAGCGCTTTGTCTACGGCTTGTCGGCCCGTTTCAACCCATCGCGCAAGGCTGCACGCTGCCAATGGTACTTGCCCGTACAACTGCTCATGCAGCACATTGGCGGCGAGGTGAACACCGAGGCGCCCGACCGCATGATTAAGACATGGCTCAACGCTGCGGCTGGCGTGGGACTGAATGTGCCACTGCGCACCAAACTGCCCGTAACCCTGGGTGGCGAGGTGTTGGGCGCATACTTCAGCCAGCAGAGCGGCACGGTGTTGCCCTACAACAGTGGTCAGGGCTTGCTCGGACGCGTGCAAGCCCGCGTGTGGCACTTCGGACTGTCGGCCGGCTACTGGTGGGCGCACAAGTATATTCCGGTGTATGGCAGTCCGCTATTCAGCGCCATGAGCACAAGCGCCGAGGGGGTGACACTGCACAACCCGCGCATGCTCATGCTGCGGGCCGAATACGCCCAACAGCTGGGGCGCGGATTTGCCTGGGGCGTGCGCCTCGACTATAATGTGCACAACGCAAGCAGCATCACCCGCAAAACGGAGAATATGATTGAAACGGGACGCCGCACCACCGACTTTGCAGCGGGCATATACCTGCGCCTGTCGCCAAGTTTCCTTATCAAAAAGTTCAAGACGGAGCAATCGCACTAAAAGCACGTTCTAAAAAAACGGCATGACAAGTGCCGCAGACTCAAAAGTTTTTATTACTTTCGCACTGATTTCGACATACGGCTACTGCACGCGATACTAAACTAACCGCTGCAGCAAAATGCCAGGGTATGACGACTTTTATATTAACAAACACAGAAATGGACGCAAATAATACAAACAAAACACACGAGGGACTGGCCCAAGGCATGTCTAACATTTACGACGAAGTTAGCACATCGGTTGCCTCAGCCATCAAACAAGACTTAGTTGAACACTTTGGCAAGGGACTTTACTACCACCTCAAAAATGGCGAAAAGCCCATCAACGCCGAGCAGCAGGCTTACATAGCCGAAACATTTGCCAAGCACGGTGTGACAACCTCGCCCGTTTACGACAAGATGCTGTAACGACAACACTATACATCACCCCCTACGCACTATATCACAATGATGCAAAGCGTCCCGGCTCACACTTATGCGAGCCGGGACGCTTTGCACTATCTCGTCATAAATTATATTTACAGCTGTCCGGACGCATGTTTACGTTTTGGCGGACACAAATATAAAACTATACGGTCTGTATGGGAAGCTTGCAAAAGGACAAACTATTCACCATCAGTGTTTGTCCAGTTATCACTACACCATGCTTTCGAGTTCGAGAGTTGGGGCTTGTCTGACTTTGTATTTTCAAAAGTCAACCTTGGTGAGATATTGTTGAGAATGTTGCTTCCCATTTCAAAACGAATGGCATTCGACGTGGGGGCGAGATACTTCTTTTTCATTTGACTTCTGTAAGGCACAGTTAGAGCCTTGTTAATTTGTTCAATTTTCCTTACTTACACTCTTATTGCGATGCAAAGCTAATAAAATACTTCTTACCCGCCCAATTATTCCTGATTGATAAGCATAAAAGCGTTATTTATCGCACACCACCTACAAATCGGGCATATAAAGTGTGTACCCTTACACGAGCAGCAGCTCAAAGTCGACCACATCGAGCATGCGGCCAAACTTGTAGCCTACGCTTTCGAAATGGGATACTTGCTTGAAGCCCATGGCGCGATGGAAGGCCATGCTGTGGGTGTTTTCCTCGGTAATGCAGGCTATGAGGGCTTGGACACCAAGCTGGCGGGCATCAGCCACAAGGCGCGATATCATGCTGCGGCCAACATCATGACCTTGTGCCTCGGGGGCCAGATAGATGGTGACCTCGAGGGTGCGGGCATAGGCAGCACGGGGTTTCCATGCGTGCAAGTAACAGTAGCCAAGCACTTGGCCCTGGTGCTCGTAAACGTAGTAGGGATAATCGGCCGAAAGGGTGACGATGCGGCGCCGCATCTCGTCAACACTCACGGGCTCTGTTTCGAAGGTGACGGTGGTGTGGGTTATGAAGGGGTTGTAGATGTCGGTAATGGCCTGGGCATCATCGGGGGTTACTTTACGTATCATTGTACTGATGCTATTTGTGCTTCGGTCAGGTTGGTTATTTTCATTATGCTTTGTGTGTCCATGCCGGCTTGCTTTAGCTTGGCAGCCATTTGCAACATGTCCTCAAGGTGCTGCGCTTCGCGCCCTTGGGCTATGCCTTCGGCAAAGCCATCGGCTCGACCAACTTGATAACCGTCAAAACGACTCGTTTCGAGCAGACTGCGTTGGGTGCGCACAGCCTCCATGTGGCGCAAGTAGGCACTGCGATCGTTTGCCGACAGACCGTCGAAACGCATACACTCACGCGCACGCTGAAGTCCGGGGGCTGTTGTACTTTCGGATATTTCGCCCGTCTTCAAGTAGGCTATCCACTCGTCCAAAGGTGTCTTGGCCACTTTGTCGAAATCGTTAACACGCAACACATAATATTCGGGGAAGAGGTCGCCAGCCTCTTTGCGCTCGAACCTTTCACCCTCGTCCTGGCCAAAGAAGGCCTGGCTTTGACGCACCGAAAGTTTTAGCACATCATGCGGCTCATGCAAACCATGGAATGTTGTTTTGCCATGGTACACATAGTCGTTGCCCTGTCCAAGGTCGAAGTAGACAATGTTCACGGAGTAGACCTTGCGCACCTTGTCATAGTCGTCGCCTAAACCTATGTAATCGGTGATGGCCTTTGACACGCCATATAGCATGCGATGGAAATAAGCCAGCTCGCGCGTGTTCTGTATTTCTACTATTATGAGTTCTTGCTTGTCGTTCTCGGCCAATATGTCGACACGGTTAAATTTGTCGTCCCCAGCGTCCTGATTCGATTCGCTCTCAAGAAACTTGACGATCGTAACTTTCTCACCAAACAACGAGGTGAGTAAGCCTTCGATCACTGAATGATTGGCTTTGTCACGCAACAGGCGCTTCATGGCCCAATCAAAACGTATGTAGTTTGTCATAACGTGTTATCTTACATTTTATTGCACAAATGTACGTATTTTGCCGTTCTTGCGCAAATCATAACACATTGCTTGTGACGTATGCATACAAAAAAACGCCCGCATGCGCTCCTCGAATGGAACGCTTGCGGGCGTTTTACGTTATATGTTATGCTAACAGGTGTGCATCAAAGCACCGAACTTAAGCTTGCTCTTCTTCGTCGGCAGCGGCCTTGGCTGCTTGAGCACGCTCGTATTCTTCCTTGTCGGCAACGACTATCTTGCTGAACTCGCGCAGACCTGTACCGGCCGGAATGAGGTGACCGCAGATAACGTTCTCCTTCATACCTTCGAGGTAGTCGGTCTTGCCACTGATTGCAGCCTCGTTGAGCACCTTGGTAGTCTCCTGGAAGGAAGCTGCCGACATGAAGCTCTTGGTCTGGAGGGCTGCACGGGTGATACCTTGCAAGATTTGGGTTGAAGTGGCGGCCTCGGCATCGCGTACCTTGACGAGCTTGAGGTCACGGCGCTTGAGCTGTGAGTTCTCGTCGCGGAGCTTGCGGGCTGTTACAATCATACCCTTCTTCATCGTTTCGCTGTCGCCAGCGTCAACAACTACTTTCTTGCCCCAGATGCGGTCGTTCTCCTCGGCAAAATCGAGCTTGTCTACAATCTGCTGCTCAAGGAAGCGGGTATCGCCAGGTTCATTTATCTGTACCTTGCGCATCATTTGACGCACAATTACCTCGAAGTGCTTGTCGTTGATTTTCACACCTTGCAGACGGTAAACATCCTGTACCTCGTTGACAATATACTCTTGTACTGCCGTAGGGCCCATGATAGCGAGAATGTCGCTCGGGGTGATTGAACCATCTGAAAGTTTGGTTCCAGCACGCACGAAGTCGTTCTCCTGTACAAGTATCTGCTTTGACAGGGGCACAAGATACTTCTTCACCTCGCCAAGCTTTGAGGTTACGATGATCTCGCGGTGGCCACGCTTTACATTGCCCATGCTGATCTCGCCATCGATTTCGCTCACCACAGCAGGGTTGCTCGGGTTGCGGGCTTCGAAGAGCTCGGTTACACGGGGCAGACCACCGGTAATATCACCAGCCTTACCTACAACACGCGGTATCTTGACCAAGATGTCACCAGCCTTGAGTGACTGGCCGTCCTCAACCACGATGTGACCGTTGATGGGGAAACTGTAGGTGCGGATTATATCGCCATTTTCGTCGAGTATGTTACAGTTTGGCACATGTGTCTTGTCTTTTGACTCAATCACAATGCGTTCACGCAAACCAGTTGCCTCATCTTCTTCGACACGGTAGCTGATACCTTCTGTCACGTTTTCGAACTGTATCTTACCAGCTGTTTCGGTTACGATTACAGCGTTGAAGGGGTCCCACTTGGCAACGACGGTATCCTTGTCAACGTGCTGGCCTTCATCAACGAAGAGTTCTGAACCATAAGGCACGTTCTGGTTTGAAAGTACGATGCCTGTATTTTCGTCAACGAAACGTACTTCGGCCAAACGTCCGACAACAATCTTGCATGCCTTGCCTTCCTCGTCGTGCGACTCTACTGTGCGAAGTTCATCGAACTCTACGCGGCAGTCGCTCTTGGCCTTGATTGTGGCATTGGCAGCAGCGTTCGAAGCGATACCACCAGCGTGGAAGGTACGGAGTGTAAGCTGGGTACCCGGCTCACCGATTGACTGTGCTGCGATGACGCCGACGGCCTCGCCCTTTTGTACCATGCGGCTGGTGGCAAGGTTGCGTCCGTAACACTTCATGCAGACACCGTGCTTGCTCTCGCAAGTGAGCACCGAACGTATTTCAACGCTCTCGATAGGTGAAGCTTCAATTTCGGCTGCGATGGGCTCGGTTATTTCCTCACCGGCTGCTACGATGAGCTTGCCTGTTGTGGGGTTAATTATATCGTGTACAGACACACGGCCGAGGATACGCTCTGAAAGTGAAGATATTACTTCGTCGCCGTCCTTGAGGGCTGTGCAAACAAGGCCACGCAATGTGCCGCAGTCCTCTTCGGTGATAATCACATCGTGAGATACGTCAACCAAACGACGTGTGAGGTAACCGGCATCGGCCGTCTTCAAAGCGGTATCGGCCAAACCCTTACGAGCACCGTGGGTTGAGATGAAGTACTCAAGCACTGACATACCCTCCTTAAAGTTTGAAAGGATCGGGTTTTCAATAATCTGTGCGCCTTCTGCACCTGCCTTCTGAGGCTTGGCCATCAAACCACGCATACCGGCAAGCTGTGCAATCTGGTCGGCAGAACCACGGGCACCAGAGTCTAGCATCATAAACACAGCGTTGAAACCTTGGTCGGCCTCGGTCATCTGCTTCATCAATGTCTTCTTGATGTCGGTGTTTACGTGTGTCCATGTATCAACAACTTGGTTGTAACGTTCTTTGTCGGTGATGAAACCCATGTTGTAGTTCATGGTGATTTGTTCAACCTCCTCGTTACCACGCTTTACGATGTCGGCCTTTTCGTCAGGTATGATGATATCACCCAAGTTGAACGAAAGTCCGCCTTCGTATGCCTTGCGATAACCAAGGTTCTTGATACCATCGAGGAAGTCGCAAGCGCGTGCCATACCTACGGTCTTGATAACCTTCGAAATTATGTCGCGAAGCGACTTCTTGGCTACAACGCAGTTGATGAAGCCACATTCATCGGGAATGATGCCATTTACAATGACACGACCGACTGAAGTCTCGACAAGATGCTTGATTTTTGCACCACGCTCGTCGATGTCGTCTACCATCACCTTGACAGGAGCGTGCACGTCAACACGACGCTCGTTGAAGGCGATGATTGCCTCTTCCGGACCATAGAATGTAAGGCCCGAACCCTTTGCGCCTGGACGCAACTTGGTAATGTAGTAAAGACCAAGCACCATATCCTGCGAGGGCACTGTGATAGGCGCACCATTAGCGGGGTTCAAGATGTTGTGGCTTTGGAGCATGAGCATCTGTGCTTCGAGCACAGCTTCATTGCTCAAGGGAAGGTGAACAGCCATCTGGTCACCATCGAAGTCGGCGTTGAATGCGGTACATGCCAACGGGTGCAACTGTATGGCCTTGCCTTCAATCATCTTGGGTTGGAAAGCCTGAATACCGAGACGGTGAAGTGTCGGCGCACGGTTGAGCAGGACGGGGTGTCCCTTCATAACGTGTTCGAGGATATCCCAAATGATAGGTTCGCGACGGTCAACGATTTTCTTGGCGCTCTTTACAGTCTTTACAATACCACGCTCTATGAGCTTACGTATGATGAAAGGCTTGTAAAGTTCGGCGGCCATCAATTTAGGCAGACCGCACTCGCCCATTTTGAGTTCAGGACCTACAACAATTACTGAACGTGCTGAATAGTCGACACGTTTACCAAGCAAATTCTGACGGAAGCGGCCAGCCTTACCCTTAAGCGAGTCTGAGAGTGACTTGAGAGGACGGTTGCTGTCGCTCTTCACGGCCGATGACTTGCGCGAGTTGTCGAAGAGGCTGTCAACCGACTCCTGCAACATACGCTTTTCGTTACGCAAAATAACCTCGGGGGCCTTGATTTCGAGCAAGCGCTTCAGACGATTGTTGCGTATTAACACGCGACGATAGAGGTCGTTAAGGTCGGAAGTGGCAAAACGGCCACCATCGAGCGGTACGAGCGGACGCAAATCGGGTGGAGTGACAGGGATAACCTTCATTATCATCCACTCGGGTTTGTTGCGGTCACGGCTTGTACGGAAAGACTCTACAACCTGCAGACGCTTCAACGCTTCGTTTTTACGTTGCATCGACGAGTCAGAGTTAGCACGGTCGCGCAACTCGTATGAGAGGCTGTCAAGATCAATGCGTTTGAGCAGGTCGTATACGGCCTCGGCACCCATCTTAGCTATGAACTTGTTGGGGTCTGTATCCTCAAGGTACTGATTTTCCTTCGGCAACTTCTTTACAAGATCCAAGTACTCGTCTTCGGTCAAAAGGTCGTTCTCGGCCACATCATCAGCGAGCACACCCGGCTGGATAACCACATAGCGCTCGTAGTAGATGATAGAGTCAAGTTTTTTGGTAGGTATGCCCAACAAGTAACCAATCTTGTTAGGAAGTGAGCGGAAGTACCAAATGTGAGCTACTGGAACGACCAACTGAATGTGGCCTGCACGCTCACGGCGCACTTTCTTCTCTGTCACCTCAACACCACAACGGTCACACACGATGCCCTTGTAACGAATGCGCTTGTATTTGCCGCAGTGGCACTCGTAATCCTTTGTCGGACCAAAAATGCGCTCGCAGAACAAGCCATCACGCTCTGGCTTATATGTACGGTAGTTGATGGTTTCAGGCTTAAGCACCTCACCATACGAATTTGCCATGATCTCCTCAGGCGAAGCCAGACCGATGGTAATCTTCGTAAAGTTGCTCTTTATCTTATTATCTCTTTTGAATGCCATTTTTGTAGAAATGATTGAGAGTGGGAATGTTGTGTAGTTTTTAGTTTATAAGGCTAAGAAGTTTATATCATAATGGTCCCGCACCTCTGCCTGAAAACCATCAGGCTTAGCACGACGGGATTACTTTATAACCTTATAACCCTATAACTTAAAAACCTTAGTCGAGCGTAATGCTCAAGCCCAAGCCGCGGAGCTCGTGAAGCAACACGTTGAGTGATTCGGGGATACCCGGAGTGGGCATCGGATCACCCTTGACAATGGCCTCGTACGCCTTAGCACGACCTGTAACATCATCAGACTTGATGGTGAGGATTTCCTGAAGCACATGCGAAGCACCGAATGCCTCGATGGCCCAAACCTCCATCTCACCAAAACGCTGACCACCGAATTGGGCTTTACCACCAAGCGGCTGTTGCGTGATGAGTGAGTACGGACCGATTGAACGGGCGTGCATCTTGTCCTCAACCATGTGACCAAGTTTCAACATGTAGGTAACACCAACTGTAGCCTTCTGGTCAAAAGCCTCACCCGTAGCACCATCATAGAGCTGCGTTGAGCAGTAGCGGGGCAGACCTGCCTTGTCAGTCCATTCGCAAAGGTCCTCAAGCTTGGCACCATCAAAGATAGGAGTTGCAAACTTGACACCGAGTTTACGTCCGGCAGCACCGAGTACAGCCTCGAAAATCTGTCCGATATTCATACGCGAAGGCACACCCAACGGGTTCAGCACGATGTCGACGGGAGTACCATCTGCGAGGAACGGCATATCCTCCTGACGCACCACCTTTGACACGATACCCTTGTTACCGTGACGACCGGCCATCTTGTCACCAACACCAATCTTACGTTTCTTGGCAATGTAAACCTTGGCTTGCTGTATAATTCCTGAGGGCAGATCATCGCCAATGGTAATGGCAAACTTCTTGCGCTTCAAGATAGCGTCGAGCTGATTGTACTTCTTCAAATAGTTGATAACCAACTGACGGATCAGTTTGTTGGCGTGTTCGTCATCAGTCCACTCATGAAGTTCGACAGAAGCATAATCAAGCGCACTGAGCACAGCCTTGTTGAACTTGATACCCTTAGCAATAACCTCAGAACCTACGTTATCCTTAACGCCCTGCGATTCCTTATCGCTGATAAGAGAGAGCAACTTGTCAACCATCAAAGCCTTCAAGTCGTTGGTGTCCTTCTGGAAGTCGTCGTCGAGCTTCTGAAGCGTAACCTTGTCGGCAGCCTTTTCTGTGCGAGACTTCTGCACACGGGCAAAAAGACGCTTGTTAATGACAACACCAGCCAACGAAGGATTAGCCTTAAGCGAAGCATCCTTCACATCACCAGCCTTGTCACCAAAGATGGCACGGAGCAATTTCTCCTCAGGAGTAGGATCGCTCTCACCCTTCGGCGTAATCTTACCAATAAGTATGTCGCCAGGAGCTACACGCGCACCAATACGTATAATACCAGTGTCGTCCAAATCCTTGGTTGCGTCCTCACTTACATTAGGAATATCATTGGTAAACTCTTCCATACCACGCTTCGTCTCACGTACTTCGAGCGAATACTCGTCTACATGAACAGAAGTAAGTATGTCTTCACGAACCATACGTTCGTTAAGCACAATGGCATCCTCGTAGTTGTAACCCTTCCAAGGCATGTAGGCCACAAGCAAGTTACGACCAAGAGCCAATTCACCATTTTCTGTGGCATAGCCTTCAGTAAGGATGTCGCCCTTCTGCACCTTCTGTCCCTTGTTGCAAATAGGACGGAGGTCAATGGTCATATTTTGGTTGGTACGGCGGAACTTCGGAATTCTATATTCCTTTACATTGGATTCGAAACTTACAAATTCCTCATCTTCGGTACGTTCATAGGCAATGCGGATAACATCTGCATCAACATATTCGATCACGCCATCGCCTTCGGCAGTAATCATCGTACGCGAATCCTCACATACCTGCTTTTCGATGCCAGTACCTACAATAGGAGCCTCGCTGCGAATAAGGGGCACTGCCTGGCGCATCATGTTCGATCCCATCAACGCACGGTGCGCATCATCGTGTTCCAAGAACGGAATGAGAGATGCAGCGATTGAAGCGATCTGCTGCGGCGAAACGTCCATCAATTCAACCTGTGAGGGTGGCACTACAGGATAATCGGCATCCTGACGGCACTTAACTTTATCGCGGATAAATGAACCATCGTCATTCAACGGAGCATTACCCTGGCCGATGATTTTTCCTTCCTCCTCCTCAGCAGAGAGATATACAATGTCATTATTGTCAAGGTCAACCATTGAGTTCTCCACCTTGCGGTAAGGAGTCTCAATAAATCCGAGGTCATCAATCTTAGCATATACACAGAGTGAAGATATAAGACCAATGTTCGGACCTTCAGGCGACTCAATAGGACAAAGACGACCATAGTGCGTATAGTGTACGTCACGAACCTCGAAACCGGCACGCTCACGAGACAAACCACCAGGACCAAGGGCCGACAAACGACGCTTGTGCGTAACCTCAGCCAAAGGATTGGTCTGATCCATAAACTGTGACAAAGCATTGGTGCCGAAGAATGAATTGATAACGCTCGAAATAGTCTTGGCGTTAATCAAATCAGTCGGTGTGAACACCTCATTATCACGCACATTCATACGCTCACGAATAGTGCGGCTCATACGGGCCAAACCAATAGCGAACTGGTTTGAGAGCTGTTCACCGACGGTACGTACGCGACGATTACTCAAGTGGTCAATATCATCTACCGTAGCCTTTGAGTTAATCAACTCCACAAGATACTTGATAATCTCGATAATGTCCTCACGTGTCAGCACACGCACGTCCATGTCTGTATCAAGATTCAGTTTCTTGTTTATACGATAACGTCCAACCTCACCCAAGTCGTAGCGTTTCTCAGAGAAGAAAAGGTTGTTGATAACCTCACGTGCCGATGCATCATCTGCAGGGTCGGCATTACGCAACTGGCGGTAGATATAATTAACAGCCTCCTGTTCAGAGTTGGCAGGGTCCTTCTGAAGTGTGTTGAAAATAATAGAATAATCAGTTGAAGAGCCCTGTTCGGGGTGTACCCAAATAGTTTGTTCGCCCGAATCGAGAATGATGTCAGCGTTCTCAGGCGTAATTTCGCTCTCACGATCGAGCAACACCTTAGTACGCTCCATTGACATCACCTCACCAGTATCAGGATCAACAAAGTCCTCAAGTGTTGTAGAGTTAACACGTGCAGCCAATTTGCGACCGAGCAACTTCTTCAGGTTGGTCTTGTTGACCTTATACTCCTCTGCAAGATTGAAAATCTGGAGGATATCCTTATCACTCTCAAAACCTATGGCACGGAGCAAAGTCGTTACGGGCAATTTCTTTTTACGGTCGATGTAAGCATACATCACATTGTTGATATCCGTAGCGAATTCGATCCAAGAACCCTTGAACGGAATGATACGTGCAGAATAAAGTTGCGTACCATTAGCATGCACACTCGAGCCAAAGAACACACCCGGTGAACGGTGAAGCTGTGACACAACCACACGCTCTGCACCATTGATAATGAATGTGCCATTGTCAGACATGTAAGGTATAGAACCCAAGAACACGTCCTGAACAACAGTATCAAAATCCTCGTGGTCGGGGTCGGTACAGTAAAGTTTCAGTTTAGCCTTAAGAGGCACACTGTAAGTCAGTCCGCGCTCCAGACACTCCTGAATGCTATAACGTGGTTCATCGATATAATAATCGATAAACTCCAATACAAAGTTGTTGCGAGTATCAGCAATAGGGAAATTCTCAGCAAAAACTTTGTACAGGCCGTCGTTCTTACGCAATTCACTTGGTGTGTCGAGCTGCAAGAAATCTTTGAAAGACTTTAACTGAACGTCCAAGAAATCAGGATAAGGCATCGGATTCTTTACGGACGCAAAGTTTACACGGTTATTTATTACGGTAGAAGACATTCGTCGAAAATGTTGAGATGAAAGAAATGTTACGAGATTGGGTTAGGAGGTCAAAGGGTTAGGGAGTTGATGCATCAAAAAATTTTAGCAAAGCGTAAAGCCCCGACGCATTAACTCGCTAAGCCAATAACCAACTACCCCTCAGCCTCATAAGCCAAGAGACGTGTCACATTTCGAAATGTATAGACACAAAAAGGTTATGAACCCTCTACCAGAAGATTCATAACCATAACCCTTGAAGGGAAATTTCTTATTAAGCGAGTTCAACCTCAGCACCAGCTTCTTCGAGAGCCTTCTTGAGTGCTTCAGCTTCTTCCTTAGCAACGCCTTCCTTAACCTTTGAAGGAGCGCCGTCAACGAGATCCTTAGCTTCCTTCAAGCCGAGGCCGCAGTGTTCCTTAACAGCCTTAACAACCTGAAGCTTAGCTGAACCTGCGCTCTTGAGAACAACGTCGAAAGAAGTCTTCTCTTCAGCAGCACCACCACCAGCTGCGGGACCGGCAGCAACAGCAACAGCTGCAGCAGCGGGTTCGATTCCATACTCGTCCTTCAGGATAGTTGCCAACTCATTTACTTCCTTCACTGTCAAATTTACCAATTCTTCAGCGATAGCTTTGATATCTGCCATTTTCTTAAATGTATTTTTTTGTTTGTTTTCTTAGTTAATTGGGGTTACCCAGCCAGTTTAAGTTTACGCCGGGTTTTATTCGGGGCGTTCGCCCAAAGTCTTAAGCACACCGTGAATGGTCTGTCCGGCACCCGAAAGTGCAGAGATAACATTCTTGGCAGGTGACTGCAGCAAAGCAACAACCTCGGCAATAACCTCGTTCTTGCTCTTGATAGCGCAGAGTGTTTCGAGCTGGTCTGCACCAACATAGAAACCTTCCTCAGCGTAAGCACCCTTCAGCGTAGGCACACCTTCCTTACCAGTTTCCTTAATCAACTTGGCAGGAACGTTAGCTGTATCGCAGAAGAACACTGCAGTAGTACCTTTCAAGCAACCATAAAGCGCAGAGTAATCTACGTCAGATGCTTCAAAAGCCTTGTGCAAAAGAGTATTCTTTACAACTACCATCTTGATGCCAGCACCAAAAGCCTTGCGGCGGAGAGCTGAAGTAGCTTCAGCATTCATGCCAGTCACATCAACGAGATAGAAGTGTGCATATTCTTTAATCTGTTCACCGAGCTTCTCGATGATAATAGCTTTATCTTCCTTCTTCATGATTGTAATTCAGTTTAGATTTCTTCTACAGATTTAGGATCAATCTTGATACCCTTACTCATGGTAGAAGAAAGATAAATACTCTTCACATAAGTACCCTTAGCACTTGCGGGCTTCAGCTTGATAATAGTAGCCATAAATTCCTTGGCGTTACCAAAAATCTGCTCGGGAGAGAAAGAAGCCTTACCGATTGAAGTGTGTACGATACCACTCTTGTCAACCTTAAAGTCAATCTTACCCTGCTTAACCTCGCGGATAGCCTTGGCTACATCCATGGTAACCGTACCACTCTTGGGGTTAGGCATCAAGCCACGCGGACCGAGTACACGGCCCAGGGCACCAATTTTACCCATGATGGCAGGCATAGTGATGATAACATCGATGTCTGTCCAGCCACCCTTGATTTTCTCGATATATTCATCGAGACCTACATAGTCAGCGCCAGCTTCTTTAGCAGCAGCTTCAGCATCAGGCGTACAGAGGCAGAGCACACGTACAGTCTTACCAGTACCATTCGGCAGTGAAACAACACCGCGAACCATTTGGTTAGCCTTACGAGGGTCAACGCCCAAACGTACGTCAATATCGATTGAAGCATCAAACTTGGTAGTAGTGATTTCCTTTACCAAAGATGCAGCTTCTTTCAATGTGTAAGCCTTCCCTGCTTCAACTTTGTCAGCGACTAACTTCTGATTTTTTGTCAGTTTACCCATTGTTCAAATTTGAAGTTAAATTATTCACCAGGGAAGTCACCCTTAACTGTGATACCCATGCTGCGGGCAGTACCAGCTACCATACGCATTGCACTTTCAACTGTGAAGCAGTTTAAGTCGGGCATCTTGTCTTCTGCGATTGCCTTAACCTGATCCCAAGTAATCTCAGCGATCTTGGTACGGTTAGGAGCTGCAGAACCGCTCTTCTTCTTGGCTGCTTCCAGCAATTGAATTGCTACAGGAGGAGTCTTAACTACGAAAGAGAAAGACTTGTCATTAAAATAAGTAATGACAACTGGCAATACCTTACCAGCCTTGTCCTGAGTTCTGGCGTTGAACTGCTTGCAGAAATCCATGATGTTGATACCCTTTGAACCCAAAGCAGGGCCAACGGGAGGTGATGGATTTGCAGCGCCGCCCTTAATCTGTAATTTGATTAATCCAGCAACTTCTTTAGCCATTGTTGTTTATTAAAAATTAAAAAGTGACGAGGAATTCATTAAGAGAGAGTACGTAACACCACTCCCAGATTATTCCTTCTCAATCTGCATAAAACCGAGGTCCAGGCCCGTACTGCGACCGAACACCTTGACAGTGACAGTCACCTTCTTCTTCTCTTCGTCGATCTTTTCAATCACGCCAGAGAATCCGCTAAACGGTCCATCGACAACCTTTACACTTTCACCCACGATGTAAGGTATTTCAACTTCTTGAGGTTCGCTCTCGAGTTCGTCAACCTTACCGAGAATACGGTTAACCTCACTCTCACGAAGAGGAGTGGGATTATCCATACCACCGAGGAAGCCCAACACATTAGGCGTGTTACGCAACTCGTGTACGGTTTCACCAACCAATCTTGCCTCTACAAGAACATAGCCGGGAAGATACAGACGTTCCTTGATAACCTGTTTGTTACCGCGGAGTGCTTTAACCTTCTCGGTTGGAATGAGTACTTGCGAAACATGACCGCCAAGGCGGCCATTCTTAATTTCGGCATCAATGTACTCCTTTACCTTCATTTCTTTTCCGCTTACAGCACGCAAAACGTACCAAGCCATTTCTGCTGCCATTTCGAATTAAATTTGAGGATAGATAAGTTGCATGATTGACTCAAATACCGTATCCATGAGATACACCACAATTGCTATGATGATGGAAGCTGTTAGCACAACAATTGCGCTGTGAGTCAACTCCTTTCTCGTAGGCCAAGTGGTCTTATGAGATAACTCGTCGTATGAATCTTTGCAATATGCAATTACTTTCTGGAACATATATGTGTCGTTTAGCACGGGAAGAGAGGCTCGAACTCCCGACACCTGGTTTTGGAGACCAGTGCTCTACCAACTGAGCTATTCCCGTAGAATAGGCCTTGCCTCACTTGCGCAAGGCAAGAACCTATTATATTATAATGATTAATCTACAAGAAGATTAGTCAAGGATTTCAGTGATCTGACCTGAACCTACTGTACGACCACCTTCACGGATAGCGAAGCGGAGACCTACGTTGATAGCTACAGCGTAGATGAGTTCTACAGAGATTTCTACGTTATCACCAGGCATTACCATTTCAGTGCCTTCGGGGAGGTGGATCTCACCGGTGCAGTCCATGGTACGGAGGTAGAACTGAGGACGATACTTGTTGCCGAACGGAGTGTGACGGCCACCTTCTTCCTTCTTCAATACGTAGATAGAAGCCTTGAACTTCTTGTGCGGAGTGATTACACCCGGGTGAGTGATAACCATACCACGCTTGATTTCAGACTTATCGATACCACGGAGGAGAAGACCTACGTTATCACCAGCTTCACCTTCGTCGAGGATCTTACGGAACATCTCAACGCCAGTTACAACTGACTTCTTATCTTCGCCAAGACCAAGGATCTGAACTTCGTCACCAACCTTTACGACACCAGTTTCAACACGACCAGTAGCAACAGTACCACGACCAGTGATTGAGAACACGTCCTCAACAGGCATCAAGAAAGGCTTTTCTACGTCACGAACAGGTTCCTGAATCCAGTTATCAACAGCATTCATGAGCTCCATTACAGAATCTTCCCACTTAGCAACACCGTTCAAAGCACCGAGTGCAGAACCGCGGATGATAGGAGTATCCTCTTCGAAATCATACTGTTCGAGGAGTTCGCGCATTTCCATTTCTACGAGCTCGAGCATTTCTTCGTCCTCAACCATATCGCACTTGTTCAAGAACACAACGAGGCGGGGAACATTTACCTGACGAGCGAGAAGGATGTGCTCACGAGTCTGAGGCATAGGACCATCAGTAGCAGCAACTACGATGATAGCACCGTCCATCTGAGCAGCACCAGTTACCATGTTCTTTACGTAGTCGGCGTGACCCGGGCAGTCTACGTGAGCATAGTGACGCTTTTCTGTTTCATACTCGATGTGAGCAGTATTGATAGTAATACCACGTTCCTTTTCTTCAGGAGCGTTATCAATCTGATCGAATGACTTAACATCTTCGCCAGTACCAAGCTTCTCGTGGAGAACCTTAGAAATAGCGGCAGTCAAAGTAGTCTTACCGTGGTCAACGTGACCAATTGTACCGATGTTAACATGCGGTTTGGTACGTTCAAATTTCTCTTTAGCCATAGCTGTTTTATTTTATTTGAATGAAATTCTTGTTCTTCAATCTTTAAGAAAAAAGATCTGTACAATAAGTGAGCTGTTAGCGAGACTTGAACTCGCGACCTCTTCCTTACCAAGGAAGTGCTCTACCGCTGAGCTATAACAGCAATAAAAAATTGTGAGCGGAAGACGGGGCTCAAACCCGCGACCCCCAGCTTGGAAGGCTAGTGCTCTATCAACTGAGCTACTTCCGCATACCCGTTTTAAGGTTGTGGGCAAAGATGGATTCGAACCACCGAAGGCGTAAGCCAGCAGATTTACAGTCTGCCCCATTTGGCCACTCTGGTATTTGCCCGTATTCCCTTTTCTATCAGCACCATGCCCGCAAGCATTAGAGCAGATGTCTCTCGGAAACGGGTGCAAAGTTAGGCATTATTTCTTTCTCTCCAAACTTTTCCCCGTTTTTTTTCTCAAAAACGTACTTTTTCCTGATTTCATCAATGCGTCACCCAATTAAATGACATAATTCGTCGTTTTTCATTATGCGCTATGTGATGGTGCGTATTGAAAAATCAACGTCCTTACCATGCTTGCGTCTCACGCAGTATAATATAGTATTGCTGTTGTGCCGGCGCGGCACTTGCAGCTGCACTCTTGTCCAATACCGCGCACTGCACGCATTATTTAACTCCACAATGCGGTCCACATCATTGTTCCACACCATGCAGCCCCGTTTGTGCAGGTCAAATACCATGGTGTTGCGCACCAGTTTGCTCACAGGCACAAACCCTTTGTCCGCCTGGTCGCGCCGTTGCACTTCGGGCGTGCAGTCAAGCACATTATAGTGAAAGTCGCACAGTTCGTCCATCAGGGTAATGGTTTGCTCCGTCAGACCACAGTTTGTGGTGTTGCCAGTTGTTTGTGGTGCGCAGTCAGTGTCGTTGCGCATGCGTTTTTGCTGCTGGGGTGTTTCTGCGTTTTCAGTTTGTGGTTCCGCACTATGTCCAATAGCGTCTATCAGTTTGTCAACACCACGTTTCACAATGGCATCGGCATAGCGCA
>ENA-ORMJ01000973-ORMJ01000973.1-human-gut-metagenome-genome-assembly--contig:-NODE-973-length-19218-cov-6.886604_pt1 | contig 19218 bp, 10 predicted proteins | sample MGYA00242100_ERZ508989 | MGnify/ENA primary metagenome ERZ508989 (study PRJEB26280, sample SAMEA2531403) | human gut metagenome | biome: human gut; feature: human-associated habitat; material: faeces...
AATGTATTCCATAATAAGAGTTATCATCACCTTTGAAGATAACAGATTCCTTCTTGTCACGCTTGATTTTGCCTTGCTTGATAAGTTCTTCTTTTTCGGCACGAATACGCTCAAGCAGTACAGAAGCTGGTTCATCATTCGGGTCTTGTGGAACAAGTTTACCACGGATTGCAAGGTCGAGGATTTTTGACTTTACAAGTGAAATATCTTGTATTATTTTATCTTTATCAATGTCAATCGCTGTAACATACTTATTAACATTATCATAAAAATCAACAATTCGTTTTTGTTCTTCCTCTGGTGGAAGAGGGAAAAGTGAATTTGATATCGATGTTGTAGTTATGCTGGCTTGATTTACTGCTTGCTTCATATGTTCCCACACAAAGTCTTTGAAAACCGTACTACGAAATACAATACACATATATTTTGAAAGCGAACAAGAAAATGTCCTTATCGAAAGAAGATTCATTCCATGAATTATTTTTTCATCACCTTCGTGTTCATACAAGGCACATTTTCCTAAATGTTTTGGGCTGTTGATATGAGACATAAGAATATCATAATCCTTTAAAATATAACTCTCATATTTGCCAACTTCAAATATATTGGCATATCCAAAACGATTTCGATCGATTGTACCGGATGCAATGGTTTCAATTCGCGTTATTGGTAGCCCTTTTGCATCTCCGTATTGTTTAATCGTTGCACCATTTCTGATAAAATGAATTATGCTTCTAAGTCTCGTCCATTCCCACCCCTCTGGCACTTCAAACGGTATCTCATCTTCAATACATTTCACAGTTCCATCCTGGAACTTCTCATAATGCAAATTATCCTCACCTTTAAAGATAATTGTATCATTCTTAAGATCCTTTTTCTTGAGCTTACCTTCCTTGAGCATCTGCTGCTTCTGCTCTCTGATACGCTCCAACAATACCTCTGCTGGTTCATCATTTGGATCCTGTGGGACAAGTTTTCCACGGATAGCCAGATCTAGTATTTTTTGTCTTAATGCTTTTGTATCCATTACTCCTCCACTTCTCCAATCAGTTGTTCCAGTTCTGAAACCGCTTTGGCAATATTCTGAGATTTTTCTTTAATTTGATCTAATAATTCTGCAAGTGTATAATTATCTGTATCAGATTCTGTCTTCATCCATGTAATATCCAGGCTAGTCTTATCTCTTGCAAGAATATCCTGAATTGAAAACTTACGCCATCTGCCATTTGGATTTTCTTCACTATAAGTTTCTTTTCGCCTGCTCAGATTTCCATCTGCATAACATTCTATAAATTCATCAAAATGCTCAGGTTTTAAAGGATTAGTTTTTCCAAATGATGGCATATCATTTCTAAGGTCATAGATCCAGACTTCTTTTGTATTTCCCTTATCTGTTTTTCCACGAGTAAAGAAAAGTACATTTGTCTTAACACCCTGCGCATAGAATATTCCAGTAGGAAGACGAAGAATTGTGTGCAGATTACATTTATCTAATAAATCCATTCTGATTTTCTCTCCATCGCCATCTGCAAATAACACATTATCCGGCAATACAACAGCAGCTCTTGCTTTTCCGTTGTTTTTTAAGCTTCGATAAATATGCTGTAAAAAGTTTAACTGTTTGTTACTTGTAGGATAGGTAAAATCATCACGTGTTGCACGCTCTCCGCCTTTCTTAGTTCCAAAAGGTGGATTTGTCAAAACCAGATCGTAATCATGCATTGATTTTCCAATATTTGAAAGTGTATCACCTAATATAATTGGAGCTTCAATATCATGCAGCATAGCATTCATTAATGCCAGACGATGCGTATCATGAACAAGCTCACAACCTGTAAACGCTTCATCTCTCTCAAATCTTGCCAAATCTGCATCTTGAATATCAAAAAAATTATCCGTATGGTCTGCAACATATTGATGTGCAGCAATCATAAAACCAAATGTTCCACAGGCAGGGTCATTACACTTCTCTCCTACCTGCGGTTTCATAAGCTTTGTCATCACATCTATCAAAACACGTGGAGTAAAATACTGTCCCGCGCCTGACTTTTTTTCACTAGCATTTTTCTCCAATAATCCTTCATAAAGATTTCCAAGCCCTTCTTCTTTTGCAGAGTACCAATCAAGACTATCTATCGTTATTATAATTTTCTCAAGATTTTTAGGCTCATCAATATTTGTTGCTGCTCCCTGATAAATTTCACGAATTCTACCTGTACCATTATCCCCAAGTTCTGTTAACAGTTCCTTGTAAAACTTCTTCAATTCAACTCCACTTTTAGCTGTTAATTCATCCCAACGGTATTTTTCCGGAATCTGTTCTTCTGTTCCAGTTTCCTTCGCCATTTTTAAAAACAAAATATAGGTTAATTCTGTAACATACTGATGATATGTGATACCATCATCTCTTAGTACATTACATAAATTCCATAATTTTGATACAATTTCTTGTGTTGTCATGCAACATTTCCTCCGTCATCATACAAATATTCATTTAACTCAAGCACAATACTTTCCAGATTATTTTGAAACACCTTATTTATTTTATTAAATCCTCCATGGTCTACAAATCTGCTATCTTCATCAAATACCTTAATATTCATTACAGATTCTCCAAGCAGATATTTTTCAATATGAGATATCCAGCTTAGTTCCTGCTTTGAAAAATTATGTTTTTTCCTAAGTTTATCAACTGCTCTGTGAATACGTGCATCATGACTAATCAATGTTGAACCAATTGCATAACGTCGAATCAGACTTATAATATCTGCCATTATCTCTTCATTAGTCAATTCATAAATTGCAGTATTCAGCTGTTGTGTAGTAAAACCTTCTCTATCAAGTGTTAATCTGAGATCCTTCAAATCTTTTCTTGTCAAATCCCTTGGTCTTGTACAGATAATATTTAACGCAGCAATTTCATTTCGATTACTTTCAATAAAACCTGAGAACGCATTCAGATAATCTTCTGGTTTTTCCGCATTTCCATATCCACGGGAATGTTCTGTCAATTCATCCTTTGCATCAGAAACCACAACAGGACGAGTACCATTTGATTTTGTCTCTTGTAACATTTTGAATACGTCACGATATTTAAGCAGACATTTCTTAGCTTCCTGCACATCTGATTTTTCAATTTCCATAATAAACTGCGATGGATCTTTTCCATCAGTCATACTTATGAAATAATCCATCATTTTAGGTGACATATTTCGTTTCTTTCTCTGTAATTTAGCAATTATCTGATTAATCTGCTGCTCCACCTGTTTGTCATCATTAATCTCAGACAGTCCATCTAATAGCTGGGTAAAGCTCGTTGTAGGATTTGCGACTACTGGTTTCATAGTATTCACATCATTCAAAGAATCATATACACCAACAGGATCATATATTTCAAAATGTGTCTTATGAATTTTCGGACAAAGTCTCGTAGCACGACCCAACATCTGTTCAAATAAAATACGTGATTTCACACGTCGCATAAACACTAATGTTGTAATTTCCGGAACATCAATTCCTGTAGTCAACAGGTCTACTGTTACTGCAATGCTTGGATAATTCTCGTTCTTAAAGCGTTTGATAGCCTCCTGCACTTTCTTAGGATTTCCATCACCAACGCTGCCTGTTATCTTCATAATAGCCTCGTTAGAAACTTCATATTCCGAATAAATATCTCTCAAAATTGATACAATCATATCTGCATGTTGGTCATCAACTGCATATATTAAAGTTTTACCCTGTTCTTCTGGATTTTCAGGATCTATATCTCGAGCAATTTCGCTTAAAACTGTCTTATTGAAATTTTCTGTAATAACCTGTCGATTAAACTGTTCAATATCAAAATCTAATTCATCATCTAATAATTCACTATTGGTAATCTCTCCTGTCACAGGATCATAAATCATAACTGTGTCACCTGATTTATAGTGAATCCCGCCTGTACTGAGTTTTGTTTCCAGATGATGTGGAGCATCATGATCTACTAAATACCCTTCTATGACAGCTTCCCTATATGTATATTTAAACACTGGTTGTCCAAAAATCTCTGTTGTCTGAAGTGCCGGCGTTGCCGTAAGTGCAATCTTCACCGCATCAAAATATTCAATTACACTTCGATATTTACTTTGATAATCTCTCTGGTCACGATACAAAATTTCAGTGTCGCTCATTTCCTTGTCAAGAATGTATCCGCGGTGTGCTTCATCAATAATAATCAAGTCATAGTCCGTAACAGCTGGCTTAGTTTCGCTATCATTATATAAGATACGCTTGACCATACTCTGCACAGTAGCAACCTGAATTCTGGTTTCTTTATCAATATTTTTATCTTCAAGTCCCTTGATATTATAAATATCATCAAGTGTCATTAAGTCTTCCAATTTAACTTCTTTGAATACATCTGAAGCCTGTTCTCCAAGAGAAGTTCGATCAACAAGAAACAAAATACGTCTAAATCGGTTCGTCTTTAAAAAACGATAAATCATACCCAATACAGTACGTGTTTTTCCTGTTCCTGTCGCCATAGCCAAAAGAATATTCTTTTTTCCATCAATAACTGACTGTTCTGCTGCCTTAATAGCATTTAACTGATATTCACGAAGATTTAATCCATTAGGGTCAGTAAGAAAATCATATGATAATGCTTTCAATGCTGAATTACCCTCCTGAGGATTTTTCTCCAGCAATTCCACCATTCCCATAGGACTAATCCAGCCATGAAGAGCTTTAGGATTATTTGCAGGGCTTCTCAAATCTAAAAACCATATACCTGACTTTGTTTCAAGCTGCTTTAAATATGGTCTTCCATTGGTTGCAAATGTAAATGGTATTTTATATTCACCCCATTCTCCAATCTGATACTCTGAATCTTCCTTACGAATATTGCGTGGATATTCTTTTCCCTGATAATCAATAACAGACGGAATATCCTTATGTAATGCTTTTGCCTCAATAACTCCTATAAGCTTAGTATCAACAAACAATGCATAATCTACACGTCCACTATGTCCTACTGTAGAATTGGTTGGCCATTCAGCAATAGCCATATTGTGTCCTTTTATTGGGCGAGTTCCTTTAGAATAACGCAGATTTTCTGTATCTGCTTCCCAACCCACCTGACGCAATTGCTCGTCAATTATATATCTCGTTTCGGCTTCTGATTTTGGTCTTTGACTTGCCATTTTACCAGCTTGCTTCTGACGTTCTGATTTAGAAACAGCTTCAGCCATACTTGCTTTTTGCTCAGCCTGTTTTGTAAGTTTTTCTGCCTGTTTTTCCTCTGCCTCTTTTTCTTCCTGTGTAACCAATACATTGTTACCCTCTAATTCAGGCATAACAAAATTATGATGCTGATAATTCCAATCACCATAAGTCTGCATAAACCATTCACAAAGACTATATGCCATTTCAAGCAAGATTTTACATTCTGATACTGAATCATAATTCGCATGCACAGCCTTATTTCTTGCTTTTCTAAGAGCGTGTAAAATATCTGTTAAATCCTGTGTCAACATACCTTCTCTTTGAAGCGTATTTATTCTCGTAACTGCTGTGTTATCATAAGGAAACGGAATTCTATCATACGTAAACATCAAATTAACTATGCTTTCCCCAATCATTCCTAATTTTATAAAGCAGGAATTAGGGTCAGAAAAACAATATTTTTCAGCCTGACCACCCAATGTAGACAAAACCGGAAACTCTGATTGTAAAAATTCAAAGTTTGATTTCATAAACGTCACCCCTCATTCTTCATCTATATCCATAAAATAATTAACATTACCCATTATTTTCAATAATCAACTTACATATCGGATTGTCAATATAATATTTTCTCTCTGTTACAATATTTACTTAACTTCTCATAATATATAATTATATCATGTATACTAATATCTTTTCAATCTCAGCTTTTAAAATCAAACAAGCAGAAATCAATCAAGCTGTTTATATTAACTTTCTGAATCATCTCAATAATACTTCATTTCTGAAACTTCGTATATTCATAATTTATTAAACACAAACTGGTATTAAAAATTATATAAAAAAGCTTTTGCTAATAAGTATCATACTTTTTAAGTGATACTTTTAGCAAAAGCCTATTTTTTAACATTTTCCGTTGATATGGATTCTATACATACTCAAATCATCATACATCATAAAAGCATATGTTTTTTTATTATCTCATATGTATCATTTATTACATCACTATTAAGTGACAAATACATTTTCTTATCACCAATAATATAGAACTCATCTTTTGCTCGTGTTGCTGCAACATTCATAATATTAGGATTTTCTGTTCCCATTGCCCAATTTGCTGCTCCAATACATTTTTCATCTGCACCCAACACTAAGAATACAATAGGTGCTTCTTTTCCCTGAAATGTATGAACAGTTCCAATATTAGTAACTTTGCCATTTTTATCATATCTTGTAAAACCAATTTTCTTTAATTCCTGTGATAATTGATATGCAACATTCTTAAAAGGGCTAATCACATATACGATATCCTCCTTTTGTTTATTTACAATATCAGGATTTTCCATTATCATATTTTTAAGTTTTTCTCTCAAAAAATCCCCTTGTTCTGCAACATATTTATCCACTGCACGGCCTTTTATATCATACCATTCAGAAATTCCATGAGCATCTTCTCCCTGTACCATATTACCCGAATATGAAATTTTATTTGAAATATCAAACATAGGATATTTACATCTTCTATGTACCCATAATGGTATTCCTATCCAATCTTCTTTGTTATTATCCTTATAAAATCCGTATTGACTTATTGCATCTACTAATGTTTGTGTAGATGTTGTTTCAGATAAATATTGTTTTGATACACCATAATATTCTCCCAGCATATTAAGAATATTAGAATCCAATGTAAGAACAGGTTTTATCTGTGCAGGATCTCCAACTGCCATAACATATTTACTTCTAAAAATAGCTCCCACACTTGCTTGTGGAAGTGCTTGCCCTGCTTCATCAATAAACAAATGTCCTATAGTTTCTTTCCCCATATTTGCACACATTCTTGAGAAACTAGCAAATGTAGAACCTATAACTGGTATAGTCATATTTATCCAATTCCATGCCTCCGATATTATATGTTTCTTTTCAAGATACTCACTTTGTTTGTTCCATATAGTATAAGCCGCTTTTATATTTTTTATATTTTCATACAAAAATTGTTTCCTTACTTCCAATGCTTTAATAAACAATTGTGACTGTAACCTTCTATAATTTATGTCAAACCATGGATTACTCAATTGTAATTCTTCATAGTTTAAATCTAGATTAAGTTCATTTATTTCAATACTATTTAGTCTTTTTCCCAGATTTTCTGATTCAACTTTTAAATTACGAATTTCAGACTTTTTATTTTTCTCCCATATATAAAATGTTATTTGATCTTGCTCTGATTTTCTTTTAATTTTATCTATTTTTTCTTGAAAATCCTTTATCTGACCTTGCAATCCCAATAATTCAATTCCTATTTTACTCTCATTAGCAATAGCCATTTGAAGCTGGTCAGAATATTCTTTACTCTGCCTTCTATATTCTTTCTTATGCTTTCGTCGAGAAAACCATCTTGGTTTTTGAAGTTTCAATGCTTCAATACACTTAAGAATACTACTCTTTTCATATTCTATAACCTGCATCTGTGTATTAAAATTATTCATCTCATTTTCTAAATTCTCTATCTTATATTGATTATCTTCAATGAATTTTTCATTTTCCAATTTTAATTGTCTTAGATTATCTTTTCTATCAGTCAACTCACAATTCAGTTTTTGTAATTTATCATCTATTACTGATTTAGATTTTTTAATATTTTTTATATCCTGTGAGATATTTTGAACATTACTCCGATAATTACAAACATTATCATACATTTCAAGAAAGTTTTTGTATACATCATCGTCCGGCGTATATTCACACTTAAGATAATTTTCAATGTGCTTCAACACTGTAACTATATATTTCATATTATCTTTCTTTCCACCTTCAATTGAAAACAATCCCCAAAATTTATCCGTATCTTCTTTTAGTGTGATTTTTAATCTTTCGTGTTTTCCTTTTTCATCCTCATACCATTCTGTTTCTACTAATGAATTTGCTATCTCCTTAAAATAATCTGCACTAACAATACTATCAATAAATTCCTTATCTATTTTTTTACTCAAAGGTAATTCATTAACAATATTTTGAATTGCACTATGATTTGAACTAGCAACAACTATACATTTCTCAGCTACATTTTTAGGCATAATACCAATAGCATCATTATCCATATATTTCGTTGAATCATTCCCTGTTATATATTTTAATGAATTTTTTGCTATTTCATATGACTGTTCTACAATAAGTTCAGCAAATATATCTTTTAATAATGTCGTTTTCCCTGTACCCGGTGGTCCATTTACACTCCTAATCTGATTATTATCAAATCCTATTGATAAATTAACAGCCACTTGCTGCATAAATGCAAGCGAAAATTGTGGATTACTGGGGAATCTGGCAATAGGATAATTCTTTGGCTGTAAAATATCATAAAAAATTTCTGGATTAAATTCCTTACTTTCCTTTCGACTATCTAAATTTATACGCTCTATAGAATTTGCGACTATATACTTATCTAAATTGCCTGAGTGTATTTTTTTTGCTTTTTCCAAATCAGTTATGAAAAAAGAATGTAAATTTGTAGCATCTGTTTCAATGTTTTTTAATGCCTGCATTCTACAGTTTTCAATTAAAATATTATTTTTTTTAAGAATTAATGATATCATACTATTAAAATGTGTTATGTAATTAACATCTTCTAAACATTCAAATAATTCTTCAAATTCCTTCCTTTTTTCTGCTTCAAATTCCATAAATTCATTTTCTTTAGGTATTCTTCTTTTATTCCTTATGTAATAACTTTCTGTTAAAAATGTCATTTCAGAAATAAAATTAAGTTCTTTATCAAAATATAAAGCAAACGAGAACTTGTTTCCTAATGCAATTTCCTGTTCTGTTGGTTTTAATTTATATTTTTCCCTTAAATAATCAATAACTTCACGAAATGGAAAATATCAAAATATATAACAATTCCGCTATTTTTATATTTCCCAACTCCGCTCTTATTCATTTCATCTAACAGCGCAGCATAATAATCCTGCTGCCATAATCTATTAAATGTCATAATTGCCTTATTATTTAAATTAATATCTCCTTCTGATAAATGTTCAACCATTATCCAAGACTCTAATATATCATTTTTATTATTCATCATCATATTTCAATCCATTCTAGACATCTTTTCTGCTAACAAGCAATATTTTTATGTCATAATACACAATTATAAACCTAATGCTTTTTTATTCGCATTTATATAAATTATTGCTAAGCTCACAGTATTTATACTGTATACTTTTATAAGTTTACCATTGAGGTATATATAGGTCAATTTCTTTCTATTTAATATCTTGAACTTTATCCTTCTGTTTCTTTGATATAATTATATGCAAATCTTTTAATATATCTTGGACAATTAAAATTTTTCCTGTCCACTAATCTATAAAAATCTTTCCCAGCTCTAGACTATTATGCTTACAATAAGCTGTAATCTTCTTGATGCCTCTGTATAAATGCTATTTTCTTGTACTTGTCATATGATAACCTTATCTCTTTATGATTATTTGCTGCCTTGGGACACTATTTACCAATTAATTATCTAGTTCCTAAATGTACACTTTTCGGCACCACCTCCTTAAAATGGGTATAAAAAAAGAAGGTATATTTCAACCTTCCTCTCAAATCCCTATAAATATAAGAAATGACACCACATCAGCCCCTAATTAATCGTCATGTGCAAAGCAGTGTCAATACTTGTAAGTTTTGAACATATTATTTCACTTTTGCAATAATAATTTCCCTTCTATATCGCTTGCGGCATCTTCTAGTTTGATTAATGCAGAAGATATCATTTTATCTCCATAAGGTAAAAGTCTATATATTCCGTTATATTTAACAACCTCATACTTTTTACCTTTATAAAAAACTTTAGCATCAATTGGTATTGGGTTTCCTTCACTATCGCAATACTCTGTATAATCAACCTGTCTATTCTGCTTATATTTATTTTTATGTAGAGTATATGACTTGTCAAGTGCACAAAATACTAAATATGTAATCGCTAATACAGCCTCCGTTCTTATCTGTACTTGAAATCCATTTGCATATTCTATCCATATGTTTAACGCATATACCAAGAAGTACACGGTGAATATAAAATCAAGCAGTATATCAGTATAGGATAAATTCATCCAATATTTTTTATTTACAACTCTATACAAATTATGAAATAAGGCACCGTATAATAGCCAAATTATAAATACCACTATTCCTGTTGATTGTAAAACACTTCTAAATTCATTACCTAGTAGCGGTGCACATGGTAAATCTATATAAGCTAATAAATTCCAATACGAATTACAAAATGCTATAAATAATATTATTATGCATGTTACATACCTAAGTATTCTTAATTTCCTTAAAAACGGTTTATCTCCAATCAGAGATTCTTTTAACCCGTCAAAAATCTTATCCAGCATATTACCTCCAGTTAAAAATTGAAATCATCTATCATTTATTGAAACTCTTTCAAAATAGCGTTTGAAGATACTTTTAACAAATCACCATATTTATTAGCTTCACAGAATTTCTTTGTATCTTTTTATTATTTTTGCCCCCACATTTCTTCGATAAAACTCAATAGTTCCATTTCTCTATTGTCAATCGTAGCCTTATTCCAATCAGATAACCCTACAATTTTATTTAACATCAATAAATGATATGATTTATATACTTCCTTTTTTTCCTCAAATGTTTTTTGTCCTGCTTTACTGTTTATCCCTGGCGGCAATAAAATAAGGTTTCCAATTCTGTTTACAACCTCATCTATATCTTCCTGACTGTTTCCAATCTTACCTTTCCATTTATCAGTATATGTCTTTGGATGAATATGCTCAATAGTAGTTGCAGGTGTTGCACTCCAGATTTTTTCCCAAATATCTTCACTAACTTTCTCTCCTGCCTTTGCTGCCAAGTATTCTTCATACCTATATAAAAGATATTTTAAATCATTATCATAAGACCCATACCAATCTTCTCCCATTATTTTGGAAGTTGCCTCTTGAATCGTAAATCTATCTGCAATAGAATGAATCTCCTGAACAGCATCATCTTTACTAATCAAATTCTTAGATATCTTTCTTGCTACTCGAACATAATCTCCAACTCTGAATCGGGAATCCATTCTGTGTAAACCAAAAATCAGGAAAGTGGCCTTTTCCCATTCTGCAAGCATCTCTTCTCTATCCGATTGCGAATAGTGGTCTGCCAGCCTTATAGCAATTGCAAGCATTCTCGCATGTGAAATATCAGTAACAGCATTAAGTCTTGGGTTGGAATACAATTTTACCAATTCTTTTGTAACCTTTAAAATCCACTGTGAAACATCTACTGTTTTTTCTGCATTTTCTAAACAGACATTTCTAAAACATTCGACAGATTTTTCAACAGATAATGGCTTACCTAATGATTCTCCCTCATACCAAAGTGTTGCAGAAACCGTAAGTATTTCATCATCTTTAACTAATTGCTTTCCTATTGTCGAATAAATGTTACTCCAAATATCATGTAATAAAATCATTTTTTCTTTTGCTAACACAGAAGAATAATTTTCAAACACAATGCCCATAATCATACTCTTACATTTATCAAGCCACGCAACTGCCAATCCTCTACTATTTAACACTTCAAAAACTGTATATACAGCACCTTCATCTTCAAGTACATAGAAGATAAAATCCAATCTGTTCTTTACGATTTTAAGCAAATTTAGTACAGCATTGCTAGTTCCAAATCCTTCAACAAACTTCTCACATTCTAAAAAAGCTTGATTTAAATTAAACTCTGCCAGTGTTGTTAATTCGTTTTCGTTTGGCATTTTCCCTTTTGTTAAATAGTTCGCAAACATCACCTTACTAACATGGTTAGTTTGCAATAAAATTAATCTCCCGTTATCTTTTACAATCAGTTCATTCAATTTATCGGCTTCTGCTTTTTCTAATTCGCCACCCGACTTCTCCAAAAAAATAGCAATTGCTTTTAACAAGATTATAAGTGTAGTTAATCTTTGCTGTCCATCAACAATATCTACTCTTTCTAACTCATCTGTTCCAATTTCTTCTGTTTGATTCGTTTGCAAACAAACTATTGTAGCCATAAAATGATGTCTATTTGAATCCGATGCATATAAAACTTTTTCAATATCCTGAAAGAGTTCTTTTCTCTGTTGTGTTTTCCAACTGTATGCTCTCTGATAATCTGGGATAGCAAATAATCGTTTCTCTAATACCTTAATTAATGGTAAATATTCTGGTTTTAGTGCCATTTTATCATCCTTTCTGTATTTTATATCACTTTGAAATACCTCAACGCATCCTTAATATACTCCACCTTTTCCTGCGGACATTGCTTCACTTCTGGATTCTCTTTCTTGGACTTATTATAATTCTCGCCCATATCCAGACCACACATCCTCTTCACCTGTGCAATATAAGAAGTGTGCACATTCACACCATACTTGTCCTTCACATATTCCTTAATCTTTGAATAAGTAGCCTTTTCTTGTGGGGTATAATTACTCTCTTCCTCAGGCTCCATTGTAACCTCAATCTTAGGTGTATCTTTTTTGAGGGATAATTTGACAACCGTCTCCACATGCCCCGTATTTGGAAACATATCCACACAGCACCCTTTCTTAACCTCATACCCGCTCTCCTGCAACATAACCAGATCTCTTGCAAGGCTTGTAGGCTTGCAGGAAATATACACCATTGACTCCACACCATAGTCAATTATCTTCTTAAGTGCCTTAGGATTGATACCATCTCTTGGTGGGTCGAGGACGATAAAGTCTGGCTTGTCCTTAATGTTATCGAGGGCGTTAAGCACATCATCTGCGATGAACTCACAGTTATCAAGTCCATTTATGCCGGCATTAATCCTGGCTGCTTCGACAGCTTCTGGTATTATCTCAACGCCGATGACTTTCTTTGCAACCGGGGCTAACATCTGTGCAATTGTTCCTGTTCCACTGTACAGATCGAATATGACCTTATCTTTTGTTGTTCCGACATAATCTCTTGCCTTTGAGTACAGTACTTCTGCACCAAGTGAGTTAGTCTGGAAGAATGAAAATGTTGTAATCTTGAATTTAAGTCCAAGAAGCTCTTCTTCAATATAATCCCTTCCGAATACTATCTCTGTCTTTTGGTTGATTACCGCATCGGCAACACTGTCATTGTAGGTGTGCAGGAAGCCGGTTATCTCTCCGTCAAGTGACAGTGCTTTTAATCTGTCTGCAAGTTCGTCCATAGGGATATCATTAATTGTAGTTGTCACAATATCCACAAGGATTTGTCCTGTCTTTACAGCTTTTCTTACAAGCAAATGTCTAAGATACCCTTCGTGCTTCATTTTATGGTAATAAGTGAGATTTTTCTCTAGTGCATAATCATATACACACTTGAGTATTTTTCTGTAATCATTATCCACAATCTTACAGCCTGTTACTGTTACTATATCATACATACTGTTTTTCTTATGTAAACCGAGGGCTATCGGACCATCTTTTACCTCATCGCCAAATGAGAATTCCATTTTGTTACGGTATTCACTTGATACAGGGCTTCCAATTATTCCCTCCCACTCATATTCTGTATTAATAACAGGAGCAAGAAGCTTCTTCACTGCATTTTCTTTCATCTTTAACTGTTCTTCGTACCTTACAGTCTGATATACGCAGCCACCGCATTTGCCAAAATGCTCACATCTTTCGTTAGTTTCTGTATCTGCCTGACAGACAACTTCAAGAAGCCTTCCTTCACATTTGCCGTGCTTCTTCTTGTTTACCATAAATTTAACTGTCTGTCCCGGTATTGAATTCTTTACAACAGCCTTTTCCTTTATAGTCTGTCCATCTTCCTCTGTCTTAACTATTACATTTCCCTTATTAGGAAAATCCACGCTTTCTACATAACCTGTATATATGCCGCCTTTTTTCATCTTTTATCTCCAATCCTTCTATATAATCAATCAGGAAACTAACCCTGTCCTTATTCTTTATCAATTTTTTATACGAACCAATCACCAGCTAATCATTAACTGATTATCTATTCTCGTGTTATTATTATCTTTTTATAAAACAACTACGGACTAATTTTCAGCTAACCAGCCTTCCTCCCACATCACCGAACATCTAAAAAACCACTGGCTGTAAGCCAGCCAGTGGTCTTTGTCTTAATCATTCTTTAATTGGCAGAATAATTAGTTCTCGAATTCATCATCATCATCTTCAAAGTCTTCATCGAAGTCGTCATCATCGAAATCATCATCAAAATCATCAAGATAATCTGGTGTGAAGTATCTATAGATTGCATATACGATAGCTGCTAATGCTGCAACCGCTCCAATAACTGCTAATACTATGATAATTACATTACTTTTCTTCTTGCTCTCTTCTACATCTTTCTTGTGAAGAAGTTCATTGAGCTTGCTTGCCGCAATAAGCTCTTCAATCTTATCCTTATTCATAACAACCGCTCCTTTCAAAACACTTTTAAAGTAAATATATTGTATCACAACATATTTTATTTGTCACCATATTTAGGCTTTTTTAAGCCTTGCAAAGCCTGCAAGCATTTTCTTTAAACCATACTCATCAAATGTTACAGTTACCATATAATCTCTTGTGCCATTATCAATTGAAATTACTTTTCCTTTTCCAAATTTGGCATGAACCACGGTATCGCCAACACCATATCCAAGTCCAGATGTTCCTCCAGCACTGCCAGCAAAGGCAGTCGAACCCGCCGTGCCATATGAAGTACCTGCATAACTTCCGCCTGATACAGATTTTCCACCAGCTGTCAATTTACTGCCAATTCCACTGCCTCCAGCTCCATCAGCCTTCGATGACTTCTTTAAATCAAATATATCCATAGGAAATTCTTTACCAAAACCAACCTTAGTATTCGCCTTTCTCACAGACGACCTGTAACCTGTTGAGGCTGAGCCGCCGATTGATACACGTTTTGGTTCTTTATAATTCACATTGCCTGAACCGTATCTATTAAGAGCGGCTTTGGCATTAGCTCTGATATTATACGAAGGTGTTTCCTCTGAGTCATCTTTTCCTCCATATGCAATCTTACCTTTATTATATCCTGAACTATTATTTTCTATGTGCATATATTCTTCGGGAATTTCTTTAATAAAGCGTGATACTTTATTCATCTGTGTTTCACCGCGTACCATACGCATCTTCGCACTGCTTAAGTTAAGTATCTTCTCTGCTCTTGTTATTCCTACATAGCAAAGTCGTCTTTCTTCCTCTATCTCTGCAGGGTCATCTGACACTATTGTCATATAACTTGGAAAAAGACCATCTTCCATTCCTGTCATATACACAATAGGGAATTCAAGACCTTTGGCACTATGTAATGTCATAAGCATTACCTGCTTATCTGACTCATTAAGATTATCAATATCTGCTATGAGTGCAACTTCTTCAAGGAAACCGCTTAATGTAGGAGTTTCTTCCTTCTGTCGGCAGCTCTCCTCATAGCTTACTATTTTGTTAATCAATTCATCTATATTTTCCTGTCTTGCTTCTATTTCTTCTGCTGTTTCGCTCTCTGCAAGACATTCTATATATCTTGTATCACTTACAACAGTTTCGGCAAGTTCTTTTATGCTCATAAATTCCTGCTTTGCCTTAAGTGAACCTATAAGTGTAACAAATGGCTCTAACTTTCCAACACCTCGTTTTATCGTATCGATATGCTCAGCATCGCACAGAGCCTGCCAGAATGTTATGTCATTCTGGTCTGCATATTCCTGAACTCGTTCAATTGTTGTCGCACCAATTCCACGCTTTGGAACATTGATAATACGCTTTACTGCCTGTCCGTCCATACCATTGTCTATAGTCTTTAAATATGCAAGTATATCTTTTATTTCCTTACGCTGATAAAAGCTTATTCCGCCATATATACGGTATGGTATATTCTTTAACATAAGTTTTTCTTCCAACGCTCTAGACTGTGCATTAGTCCTGTATAATATGGCAATATCGTTGTAATTCCAGCCGTCCCTTACCATAGAACTTATGCTGTCAACAACACCCTGTGCCTCATCATATCCATTTTCATAAAGTGTATAATTAACCTTTTCACCCTCGCCATTCTCTGTCCACAGACTCTTTGCTTTTCTTCCTATATTATTGCTTATGACCGCATTGGCTGCATTAAGAATTGTCTGTGTTGAACGATAATTCTGCTCAAGCTTTATTACTTTAGTTCCTGCAAATGTATTCTCAAAATTCAATATGTTGGTAATATTAGCACCCCTGAACTTGTATATTGACTGATCATCATCCCCAACCACGCAGAGATTGCCATATTTGGCGGCAAGCATTGATATAAGCTTAAACTGCGATGTATTAGTATCCTGATACTCATCAACCATAATATACTTAAATCGTTCCTGATAATAATTAAGCACTTCAGCATCATTTTCCAATAATTCTACCGTCTTGTATATTAAATCATCAAAATCAAGTGCATTATTAAGCTTTAATGTCTTCTGATACTCCCTGTATACATTGGCAATTCTCTTACCATTGTAGTCGCCACCAGCCTCAAGCTCCATCTGGTCCGGGCTCATAAGCTCATCTTTGGCGTGCGATATCGCATTCATAATTGTCTTTTCCTTGAGCATCTTCGTATCTATATTGAACTTCTTACATATATCCTTTATAACACTCTTGACGTCATCTGTATCATATATTGTAAATGTATTGGAATAACCAATTCTATCTATATAACGCCTGAGAATCCGCACACAGGTAGAGTGGAAGGTGCTTACCCACACTTCGCCAGCCTGCTGTCCTACTGTCGCATCAACTCTCTCTCTCATCTCCCTTGCCGCTTTATTAGTAAATGTAATAGCAAGTATATTATATGGTGCTACACCACAATCATCTATAAGATAGGCTATCCTGTTAGTAAGAACTCTTGTCTTTCCAGAACCTGCACCCGCTATAATAAGAAGCGGACCTTCTGTCCTTTTAACCGCTCTTTTCTGGCAGTCATTTAAACCATCTAAATTCATATACTCTCCAATCCAATGTGTGATTATACTCACACTATCTCCACTTTAACTTACAAATGCACTTAATTAAAATCAACAGTGCATCTAAACTTAACCTTCATATGCTGTGCATACACAGTATTATAATTCAGTATAACAAATGTTCGATATTTTTAAAAGCAAAAAATCAGAAACCATTGTCTGAATTAGTATATCATTAAATATATTTATCCAGTTATGATTTCTGATTTATAATATATACTTTATTATATATTCTATAAGTATATAATTTTTATATTCCGCAAACATACATTTTCCGTATATTCAACAAATATATAACTCTTTATATATTATGTAACAATACATTTTACATATATTGAACAAATATATTCTTATATATCCTACTTCTCTGTTATGACTGCATTATCCATTACTAAATTCTGTGCCTTTTTAACAAGCATAGACTTAACAATAGTTTCTTTGTCATATTTATCTGTAAATGTATCTACCTTTGAATAACCACTGTCTTTAGCAAACTGCTCAAGGTCATCCTTGTATTCATAATCTGTAATTGTAAGACATTCCTTTTCTGCAATTGCCTGATATACAAGCTGCTGTCCTGCTGATGCCTTAACGAATTCATCAAATGTCATACCATATAGATTCTGACAATATTCATCATTAGTCTTACCCTGAAGTGTACTGTAAAAGCTTATTGATTCTTCAAGCTTTGATGACTGCTGTGCAAGGAATTCCTCTGGATAACCTGTAACCTTGCATTTGTCAAGAAGCTGGGTAAGTATTGCTTTATTCTTAGCTTCTGTTATTTTAGTTTCTATTGTTCCACTGACATCATTCTTAACATGTGCCTTATATGAATCAACTGTTTCGCAGTTGAACGCACTCTTAACAAAAGCATCTGTAAGCATAGGAACATTAGCCTGCTGTACATAACTCACTGTAAGCTCGAATACCACTCTCTTACCAGCATAATCAGAATACTTTGAATTCTCTGGAAGTGTGACTGTTATTACCTTAGTCTGTCCTGCAGCCATTCCATATAATTCTTCATCTAAGCCAGTTCCCGCAACAGGGAAAGCATCCTTACCAAGTGTCATACTATAATCAGAACCAGTAAAATCATCTATTGAAAGTCCGCCTGATGTACCAGTATAACCAAATGTAACCTTATCGCCTTTCTGTGCTTCCCTGTTAACATCTGTATATGTTGTCTCACTTTCAAGCTGTTCTGCAATCTTATTATCTATAACCTGATTAGTTATGGCTGTTACATCAACCTCAGCCTGAATTCCCTTATAGTCTCCAAGCTCTACATAATCAGTTGGATTGTATCCATAATCCACCTTTATCTTACTGTTACAGGCTGTTGTCATCATAACCGACATAACCATAGCTGCTGTAACAGCATATTTTACAACTTTATTCTTTAATACTTTTCTCATAACCTGTCTCCACATTAAATATTGCCGTAACACCGACTTATAAACTATACCACAATATCACATTTAAAACCAGTATTATGCAAATGTTTCACAATATTATCACAAAAAAAGGCAAAAAGCCCAATCTGATATGCTCCCGAATTACTGGAACACATCAATTCGCTTTCTGCCTTTTATATAACTGGTATTAATACCAATATAAATCTTAATTAAGCAAGCTTAGCCTTAGCTACTTCTGCTAACTTAGCAAATCCTTCTGCATCGTTTACAGCCATCTCAGCTAATACCTTTCTGTTAAGGTCGATGTTAGCTAACTTTAAGCCATACATAAACTTGCTGTATGAAAGACCGTTCATTCTTGCTGCAGCATTGATTCTTGCAATCCATAACTGTCTGAACTGTCTCTTCTTCTGCTTTCTACCCTTGTAACTCTCTGTAAGAGCTCTCATTACAGACTGCTTAGCAACTCTGTACTGCTTAGATCTAGCTCCTCTATAACCCTTAGCGAGCTTTAATACTCTGTTATGCTTCTTCTTTGCGT
>ENA-ORMJ01000977-ORMJ01000977.1-human-gut-metagenome-genome-assembly--contig:-NODE-977-length-19180-cov-71.559686_pt1 | contig 19180 bp, 20 predicted proteins | sample MGYA00242100_ERZ508989 | MGnify/ENA primary metagenome ERZ508989 (study PRJEB26280, sample SAMEA2531403) | human gut metagenome | biome: human gut; feature: human-associated habitat; material: faeces...
TGGATGAGGTGAATGTATATGACCAGCCTGTTGTCATCGAGGATGATGTGTGGTGCGAATGTGACTATCCTGAAAGGTGTGACTATCGGACGTGGTTCGGTAGTGGCTGCTGGTGCTGTGGTCACGAAGTCCTTTCCTCCTTATAGTATTATCGGTGGTATTCCTGCTAAACTAATCAAAATGAGATTTACGGAAGAGGAGATTAAGGAGCATGAAAGAATGTTGACTGTAAAAAAGTGATACTATGACTAAGGATCGTTTATATTCATTGGACATGATGAAGTTTGTGGCTGCTATCTTCATCACCAATTCTCATTTCCAACCGCTATATGAGGGGGTGAATACTGCCTTTGCTACTTTTGGGGTGCAGGGCAATGCGCTGTTCTTCTTTGTAGCGGGGTATCTTCTAATGATGGGATTTGGAAAGCATAAGGAGCTGAGCTTTATCGATTGGTTTAAAGGGAAAATCAGGAGGTTGTGGCCTGCGGTGTTTATCTGGGTGGTGGCAGCTAACTTGATATGGGATGCTCCGCTGACTTTCGATAAAATGATATTGGGGAGTGATTATTGGTTCCTGCAAACTATCGTGGTGTACTATGCTTTGTTCTATCTGCTGATAAAGGTTTTGCCTGCTAAATGCCGATTCTGGGGGGGCAATAAATATATGTTTTACCTCTTCGGGTTGTCGGTAGCTTGTTCTGTGGCTTATTTCTTCTGGATGCCTGTGGCGGAAGGTTCGCCTTTTCATACGAGCTTTCATTTTGTATGTCATTTCAGCATCATGATGATGGGGGCTATGGTGTATGTCTGTCGTGACAGAATAAGTATGGGACATTGGGTGAAGGATGTTTGCGGTATGGCACTTTCGTTTGTCTTGTATTTCCTGATATTGGCTATTGGAAAGAACAAGACAGGATGGCTGTATGATGTCCAGGTGCTGGCGCTTGTGCCTCTCCATAGTTTTGTTTATTATGGGTACAAAGTGGCTTCGTATAAATGGACTGATTGGTGTTTGGGGAAGAGGTTCTTGGGCAAAGGTATCTCTCTTGTTGCTGGACTTACGCTTGAGATTTATATCGTGCAGTTTATGCTTATTACGAATAAGTGGAACAGTGTGTTCCCATTGAACATCGTTATTGTGTTTGCTATCATTTGTTTGGCTGCATACCTGCTAAAGGTAATGACCGCTGCTTTTCTTTCGCTGCTATCGAAAGATAAGTTTGCTTTGGAGGTTTAATGAAAAATCTGATTTATGAAGATATTAATCAATGCATACGCTTGCTCGCCTGGTATGGGAAGTGAGCCGGGAATGGCATGGAACTGGGTGAGTAATCTCGCTAAGTTCTGTGAACTGTATATTATTACCGAAGGGGAGTTTCGGGATAGGATAGAGGAGGTGGTGCCTACCTTGGAACAGGGGAAGAACATGCACTTCTATTATAATCAGGTATCGGAGGAAATCAGAAAGATGTGCTGGAACCAGGGTGACTGGCGCTTCTATAAATATTATAAGGAGTGGCAGTGGAAGACGTATCTCTTGGCAAAGGATATCTGTAAGGTGGAGAAGATGGATGTGTTGCATCAGCTCAACATGATCGGATTCCGTGAACCGGGGTATCTGTGGAAACTATCGCAAGAGAATGGTGTGCCGTTTGTGTGGGGGCCTATCGGTGGTCTGAAACAGTTTCCTACGGCTTACCTGCAGGGTGCTGGCTTGAAAATGAAAGTATTCAACCGCTTGAAGAACTTCCTGAATATCTGGCAATTGAAGCATGATAAAAGGGTAGGTGAGGCTTTCAAGACAGCTAAGGTATTGGTTAGTTCTATCCCAGACTCTTATCGTGCCATCAAGAAGTATAAGGGTTTGGAGTCGGTCGTCATTCCTGAGACTGGCTGTTTCTTATCTGAAGATATTCCTACGGAGCGATTTGACAATCAGGAGTTTCATGTAATGTGGGTTGGCAAGTTCGACTTTAGAAAGCAGTTGCCTCTGGCTTTGCAGGCTATTGCCATGACGGGTAATCCTCGTATTGTATTGGACGTATATGGTGGTGGTTCTGATGATCAGGTAGCTGCTGCCAAATCATTTGCCGACTCTTTGGGTATTACTGAAAAAGTGGTATGGCATGGAAATCAATCGAATGATGTCGTGATGAATGCGATGCGAAAGGCTCAGCTTTTCTTCTTCACCAGTGTGAGTGAGGATACTTCTACTGTTGTGCTGGAGGCTGTTAGCAATCGCTTACCTGTCCTTTGCTTTGATGCCTGCGGCATGGCTGCCGTCATTGATGATAAGGTTGGTAGGAAGGTTCCTCTTTCTTCACCATCTCAGTCGGCTCGTGATTTCGCCAAACTGCTCAATGAACTGGAAAAGGACAGGTCTTTACTGAGGCTCCTTTCGGAGAATTGTAAGGAAAGACAAAAGGAGCTTTCCTGGGAGGAAAAGGCTAAGGTCATGGTAGAGTGGTATAAGAAGGTTTTCGAAAACCCACCAGTCCTCCCTTAACCTTAAGGGAGGGTCCACCTCTCATCTCGGTCTTCTCCCCTCAGGGGAAAAGAGGAAACCGCTCCTCCTCGTCGCTCAGAACCATTTCATTCTATGGATGGCGGACCATCAGAGGTCTACGCCAGCAGAAGATCTGCGGTTTTTTATGCGGGGATGAACCCGCTTCCACTCAAGGATTTACTAAGGGGTTGCTTGCTCGTTGCTTTTTTCGAAAGCCCACCCGTCCTTCCTTTTTTGATAAAGCGGGCTGCACTCGGCAATTTTGAAAGCGAGCTTTCATTGCGCTCATTTGCACAGCTCTCCCGTTAGGGGGCTGCGGATTTACACTCCGCAGTATAATAAGGTTCGACCTTATTTGCTGGGATTAGTTATGGAGGTATTGGCTTATGCGTCACCATGATACCGATTAATAAATACTGTTACATACAATAAATAACAAAAATGATGACTATGTATATTAAAATTTGGTTATTTGTATTATCAACATTGGCTGCCATGCTAGTGGGTGGATTGATAGGTTATCTATGTCGTTTAGGAATTGGTAATCTGTGGAAATGTTTGAAATCTCTTGGAGTGAACATTCGTAATCGCTTGGTGGATTACTGGTATGTCTTGGTCTTCCTTGTAACCACGATATATGTCTTGTCGAATTTCAAAGTTTGCATAGATTTGTCGTTTACAGAGGATTTTAATGGCAATAATCTTATTTTTCTATTCTGGCTGGTATTGATCATATTTCCAATGTTTGAGAGTTTCGAGGGCTTTGGTATCAGTATCAAGAAAAGAAAACAAAAGAAAACGGAGGACTTTTTGACCATGGAATACCACAATAGTCTGGTAGGTGCTCAAGAGAAAGGAGGTAATGATGAATAATGGTATATATAGGGTTATCAATGAGGGGACTTCTCTTATGGGTAACCCGAATCTGAATGAGGCTATGTTTCTGACCTGGCTGGATTATTCAAGAAAAATGTTAGATTTGGTATGTAGCAATACTTTTGTTAGATATCAATATGAGTCATGTGTCTACCAGATGATTAATTCTCAACTTTCTCCTTATGAGAAATTAAGCAAATGTATTGATTGTCTGATAAGGATGATGCCAATTATGTAGTGGATTTTTAAGCTTATGCTACGTTTACATATGCAATATGAGTGAATGTTTATAATACCCCACCAGTCCTCCCTTTATTTCCTACGTTCTATCATAACGAGTGTTTCTCTCTTGTATTGTTGGAGGCTATGGAACATGGTTTGCCTTGCATCTCGACGACAGAAGGGGAATACCAGGAATTGTTGATGATGGTAAGACGGGTTTCCTCGTTCCTATGCATGATGTTGCTGTGCTTGCAATATGACATCAGACCACCTATATATCATCGGAAACGGATTTGATTGCTATCATGGGGCTAAATGTTCTTATGCTGAGTTTAGAAAGTATCTGCTAAGACATAGGCCTTATGTGTTGGCAACTTTTGACCTCTATTTCGGACCGAGGTCGCTGATGAACAGCTTTGAAAGTTTCAAGGATTGCTTGAGGTGTCTCGAGATTTCATGGGGATGCTCATCTGGCGGCGTCTACCCAAAGACAATATGGGCCGAGAACAATCTGTGGTGGCGGTTTGAAGAGCATCTGGCTGACCTGAACAGGGAGAAGGTGCTCGATGTTCTTGATGTTGTCTTGCCAGATTGTGACGAAGATTCGGATGGGTTCAGATATTGCGACTATTATCTGGGGCTGGACGGCATATCGGACATGCTCAACACTTGCACGTTTGAAATGAGGTATCAGCTGCATAAGTGGATTAACACGTTGGCGTATGAGAAGGGGTTTAAGAAGCGTCTGCTTGATATCGACAAGAATGCCTGGTTTCTGACGTTCAATTATACTGATTTTCTGGAGTCGGTCTATGGCATCGGGAGAGAGCAGATAAGGTATATTCATGGCAGTAGGCATGACAGATATGGAAGCTTGATAATAGGGCATAGCGCCGATGACGAAGGGGGCTTTAAGGCTTGGGTGAAACGTAACGAGCACAGACGAAGGTATAGACCTAACCTTAAAGACAAGAGGGGACGTTATTTTGCCAATGACAAGCTTGCGTATCTTGCTTATTTCTTGAAGGACGAGGCTAAGGGCAACTGGAGGTCGTCTGTCAGGTATAATGCGGTACAGGAGGCCCTGGGACGGTTTGAGGATTATTATGCCATTAACATGAAGCCTACGGAGAGCATTATTGCGGCAAACGAGGATTTCTTTGAGGGCTTGGCGTCTATAAGAAAGATTTCTGTTCTTGGCCATTCTCTTTCTGCTGTTGACATGCCCTATTTTGACAAGATTAACGAGGCGATAGGCAAGGATGTTGAATGGGAGATTAGTTGGCATTCTGATGATGACATAAAACATATTGAGGCATTTTGCAGGAGGTTCGGAATTTCTTCTGACAGATGTCATAAATTCAAGTTAGAGGTGCTAACTATGCTCCGAGGCATCCATTCGCCTCTGGCGATCTGATTGTTATCTGTGGTATGGATGCAAGTTGGCATCTCAACGATGCTTAAAACCAGTTCCTGTAGTGGCTCTTGCGAACAAGGGATGTTAATGGTTATGGTGGTGAGGGATCACTCTCTCACCACCTTTTCTAAGTTACATAAGGTCATGGGATTGACAGAGGATAATATGATTGCACCTATGGATGTAAAGAGGGGCAAATGCTTCTTGATGAAATCTTGAGTGGAGGCAATTTGGGGCATTATGACAAGCATCACGTTTTGGGGCATAACCTCCTTTGCCTGTATCGTGACGCTCGTCTTTTGTGATATTATCCTGCCGAGGCTTTGAGTGAGCCGATGTTCAGAACATGGCACATTCTATGTAGATTGAAATTCCAAAAGAAATAAAAGGAACGCATCTTCCTCTTTATAATATACTTTTCGAGGATAAAGTTTTGTAGTACGAATCTAAAAAATATTACCTTATGGGATTGCAAGAGTTGGGTGGATGGGAGGATAGCCATAAGGAATCCGTCGAAGGGACGGCTAATATAACTTTAAATATATTTATAAATTTAAACTTTATGAAGAAAATTGGTTTTTGTTAGGTCGGGCATAAAGTTGCCCGACTCATCGAGAAAATGAAAGGGCAGAGTTTTGAAGAGTCTGCCAAGTGTATAATCGCAATTTTGGATTTATCAAGTATTGCTATCAAGTTGTACTTCGGAGTTCCAATTGATTATGTTGACGTGTTCAACGCGAGTCAAGATGTTATGTCGATTGTGTAGTACATCAAACAGGTGATTCAAACTCATGTTTGACACCGGGGAGGCGGTTAGCCGCCTCCTTTATTATATAACTATAATAAGTATTCATGAGGGTGTGTCATAAGTCTATGACGCACCCTCTCCACCTCTCATCTCGGTCTTCTCCCCTCAGGGGAAAAGAGGAAACCGCTCCTCCTCGTTGCTCTTAACCGCTTCACTATAAGGATGGCGGACCATCAGAGGTCTACGCCAGCAGCGGAGCTGCAGTTTTTTGTGCGGGATGGGACCGCCTGGGGATAGTTGATTACAATTAATAGTTTGCTGTTTATAGCTTACTGTTGATTTGGGGGTAATTGGCTGATAATTTGCAGATTTCTTTCGATTTTTTTGGTGGCTTCGAAGAAAAAACGTACTTTTGCGGCAAGTTATATAAACTAAATAATAGGAGATAAGATTATGGCATTAGCAATTAGTGGTATCCCTATGCTTACAGGTGATGAGGCTTTAGCTTTCAGAGAAAAAGCTGAAGAAACATTGAAAAAGCGTGGTAGCATAGATTTCTCAAAGCAACGTGCTGAGATGAAGGCTATTTTGGCAAAAGCAAGATTTTAAAGTTAGTTATGGGGTTTCTTGCAGACAAAACGGTGTTTTCACCATTGACAAAAGAAATTTTGGAAAAATCTATTTCATTTTCATGTGGCAATGAAGACTTGGATGGATTCTTCCATAATGATGCTGTGGCTTATGCCTATAACTTGTTTGGTAAATCTTACTGCTATTATCTTGAGGAATCAAAGGCTGATATCGTATGTGCCTTTACGGTCTCAAATGCCAGTATTTTCACGAAGTACTTGCCTAATGCGAGAAAGAAAAAGGTTGGAAAGCATGTTCCTCATATAAAACAGGATTTGATATATCCTGCTGTACTTATAGGAAGATTGGGAATTTCGACAAAATTTCAACATCTTCATATAGGAACAGAAGTAATGGACTTTATTAAGTCCTGGTTTGTTGAACCATATAATAAAACGGGCTGTCGTTATTTGGTAGTTGATGCCTATAATGAAGATGTGCCTGTCGCTTTTTATAAGAAGAATGGTTTTGATTTTATGTTCAGCACAGAAGAGCAGGAAAAATCATATAGAGGTGTTGTTTCTGATAAGCCATTAAAGACTCGTCTAATGTACTTTGATTTGATACTTATCAAGTAAGTAAAAAACAATGTAAAATATACAAATATCGACTCCTTTGCTAAATATTGTAATGATAAGGATTGGAAGTATCAGATCATCATCTTGGATAATAAAATAACCAATGATATTAAGGTTGATACATTGACGAATATTAATTTGATAGAATTCGGTACCGCTGAAAGATATGGTCTATTCTATGAATAAAAAATTATAGGTGGCCATTGGCTTTTAAATAATATATAACTAGACAATATGGCACAAGAAATAATTCCTGATAAGCAAAGTGTACTTACTTGCTTGAAACAGAAAGTGTATTACGTTGATTTCTATCAGCGTGAATATGTATGGACAAAGAATACGGTGGAGGTCCTCTTGAACGATATCTTCTATGCCTTCGAAATCTCGTATAAAGAGCATAAGGATGAGGAGATGTCACAAGAGGTGCTGGAAAAGTATAACTGGTACTATCTCAATGTCTTTATCACAAATAAGGTGGAGGGTAAGGTGTTTATCGTTGATGGTCAACAACGTCTTTCTACACTTACATTGATTGCAACAAAACTCTATCATATTACCAAAAATGATAATCTCAGGGATATCCTCCGTGATTGCATCTTTGCGAAAGATCAGTTTAAAGGCAATGTCTTTTGTATCGATAACGATAAGAGAAAAAATGTGATGCAATGTATCCTTGATGGTTCTGAGTATCAGGATGCTTATAAAAACAAGACTGAAGAGACTATCATCGAGAGATATGCCGATATCAGTAAGTTTATTGATGACAAACAGTTGGATGATGTTGAGTTGACTGCTTTCATCTATTACTTCCTCAACAGACTGGTTCTCGTTGAACTGTCTATCCAGAAGGATGATACGCCTATGGTTTTTGAGGTGATCAATGACCGTGGTGAGGCTTTGAAGCCTTTTGAGATTCTGAAAGGTAAGATGATTGGACTCCTTTCGAAAAGTGATACCAACAAGTATTCAGAGAAGTGGGATGCTGCACTGAATAGAGTCAGCGGAAGAGAGGATAACTTCTTTGCTGATTATTTGAAGTCGCAGTTTGTGTTCAAGAGAAATGCTTCTTTGGAGAAACAGATTATTAATTCTTACCATCGATATATCTTCGATTATAATGATATTGCTAATAAACTTTCTTTCAGAAGAGCTGACAAGAAACATCATGAGAACATTAAACTGTTTATCAACAATGAGTTGGATTACTATACATCTCTGTATGCTAAGATTTCGACTTGTGGTGATGAGTTTGTGAAGTATAATCTGAATATCAATGATATCTCTGGGCTTTATCAACAGATTATGGCTGCCTGCGATGTCAATGATGAGCTAACGGATGAGAAGATTCATGCGATAGCTAAAGAGGCAGACAGACTCTGGGTGCTCTTTGTACTGAATGGTATCTATGATAGCAACGATTTTCAGGATGTTTCTTATCGATTGAATGAGAAACTGAAAGGGCTGGATATGGCTTCCTATCGTGAGGTATATGACGAAATCATCATGCAGAGTATCCGAGAAAAGCGTAATGTTTCGGGAGAGGTTTCTTTGCTGGATTTCAATAGCTTCCTGAGGAAAAACTATACGAATACGAACCGCCGATTCCTGCGTTATCTGTTTTCTATGGTAGAGAAGTTTATCTGTGAACATACGAATCAGAATATGCAGAATAATATTTATTATATCTCTACGAAAACTGGTAATAAGACGGGATACCATATTGAGCATATTCTCTCTGAAAATGAAAAGAACAGGGGATACTTCAGGGATGTAGAGGAGTTTGAAGATCAACGCAATCTCTTGGGTGGCTTGCTCTTGCTGAAGGGGTTGGATAATATCTCTTCTGGTAATGAAGAGTATTCGGATAAGCTGAAGACTTATAGTACTGGCTTGGTCTGGGGACATTCGCTTTGCGAGAATTTTTATCATGCCAACAAGGATTTTGATAAATTTAATAAGGAGTTTTCTGACAAGTGTAATGTTGGGTTCAAGGCCTATAGTGTCTTTGACCAGAATGCATTGATGGAGCGAAGTCGATTGCTTTATGAAATTGTAAAAGTAATATGGGAGGTTTCGTAATTTTTCGAATCCTCCCGTTTCTCTTTAGCCAAAGGGAACTCCACATCTCTCTCCAAGCCTCTGCCCTTCTGAAGGGAGACGATGTAACCGCTCCTCCTGTCGCTCTTAACCGCTTCGCTATAAGGTTGGCGGGGCATCAAAGCCCTCGCCTGGTTGTTTTAGCGGGGATGAACCCGCCTTGCTGAAGAGCTTCTTATGGGAACGCTGGGACACAAATAAATACTTACTACTTTGGGACCGCATTGCTGGGATTGCTGCTGATGGGATTGCAGACAAGGTGGATGGCGCATTGGTAATTAAGTCTATAGCTGATATCTGGTTTTATTGAGTTTTTTATTGGAGAAATGGCGGTAGTAAAGGTATGCGAAATGAAAAAGTGCTCCAATTCTTTGTATATATAATGTTTTTTGTTTAGTTTTGCAGAAAAATAAGATTGACCAATGAGATTAGAGATACAAAATATCAATAAAATCAAGGAAGCAGATATTGCCTTGAATGGCTTGACTGTGATTGTGGGAGAGAATGATATGGGAAAAAGTACCATTGGTAGAGCTTTCTTTTCTATTATCAAGGCGGTCTCTAATATGAGAAGCTTGAGTAATGAAAGTTCTGCCAACAAAGCTTCTAAGCATATAGATTCTTTGTATAAGCACTTCTATGGAAAAAAAATCATAGATGGTACTATGGATCTGTTGCCTCGTGTCAAATCGGATATGGAAAGAATATGTCAGGACGAAGCGGAACGAAATGCTTTTCTTGATCATCTGAATGCTAAAATCGAAGATATTGATTTGTCTCCTCGCCAAAAATCCTTGCTCAAGGAGGATATTGTGAATATTCGGATTTGCTTTGATCAAGTGAATAATCCTGCTGCTGTATTGAAAACGGAGTTGGCTTATCTCGTTGAATCTGAGTTTATGGGGCAGTTCTGTTCTTCTAAGTCAGAACTTACTAATGTTATGCTTGATACTGAAGAAGAGGGGAAGCTGTCGTTTAAGGCAAAGGATAATCAAGTGACAAACGTTTCCTTTTCAGAAAGAGGATTCTATGAGGATATCACTTATGTTGAGTCGCCACTGTACTTCCATCTTCTTGATAGCTTAAAATCTTCTGTTGCTTATCGGGAAATGAAGAGGACTTTGGGATATAAACCTATGGTTCCTGCCCACGTGAAAGACTTTGTTGACAAGGTCTTGAATTTCCAGAATTTTGATACTCAGCTAAGTTTGTTTGAGCCTCAATCGAAGGATTTTCATACAGCGGATATCATTCATGGTACGTTTGCATATGATAAGAGTTCACGTAGCATCGTATATCAAAAAGATGGTATGAAGATTAAGCCTATCAATGTGGCTTCTGGTATCAAAAGTTTTGGTGCCTTGCAGCTTCTGCTTGATGGTTATTGTATTTCTAATAATCGTCCTTTGATATGGGATGAACCTGAGAATCATCTGCATCCTCAGTGGCAGGTGGAGTTTGCTAAGGTTATCGTACAGATTGTTAATTCCGGTATTCCGGTGATGATCAGTACCCATAGTCCGTATTTCCTGCAAGCCGTGAGGTATTATTCTGCTATGTATAACATTGAGAAGTATGTGAACTACTACATAGCAGAGTGTGGTAATGATGATATGGTAACTATGAAAGAGGTTACTAATGACTTAAATCAGGTTTTTCTTACTTTGGCTGAGCCTTTGAATAAAATCATGAACGTGGATGAAGTAAGGGGAAGAATGAAATGAAAACTGCCAGTGAATTAATATCGTTTTTGGTGAAGGATAAGCATTTCTCTCTTTGTTCTGTCTGTGAACTGCATAAGCCTTGTGCTACGACACCCAGGTGTTCTTGGGAGCCTGCTAAACGATTCGTGAATTTTGATGATGTAAAGACCGCCTACTGCAAGGAACATCAGGTGATTTCTTGTGCTTCGGTAGATGGATTGTCTGGATTCATTTATAGATAATGGTCTTTAGGGATTCACATAAACGTTAGTACTCTGCCAAACGTAAAAACGGATATAATGGATAATACAAAGTTAACAAGGGAAGAGGCTTTACGCCGCTGGAAGGCTTCTAAGGAAATCAAGCGTAAAATGTTGGAGAAACTGGAGAACTTGGAGATAGAAACGCATGAAAAAGGACTATAGTATTTTCTTTCAACTGATAAGGTTGGGACTGGGGATTTCGGATGAGGCTGTGGTGATTCCTATGGAGGCCTGGAAGGGACTGTATAAGGAGGCTGAAAGGCAGTCGATGCTGGGAGTGGTTTTCGAGGGCGTCAACAGAAATGTGAACCTCGGTGGTACTAAACCGCCTACTGCCTTGGTACTGAAATGGATGGGTATCTCGCAGGTTATCAAACGAAAGAATGTGAAGTTTGATGAGGAGGCGAAAAGGCTGACACAGCTGTTTGATGAGAATGGTATCTTTACCGTGATATTGAAAGGACAGGGCAATGAGCTGCTTTATCCTGTAAGGGGATGTAGAATTCCTGGTGATATCGACATCTTTGTGGATGGGGGTAAGGAATTTGTCGTGGACTGGATAGACCGACATGGACTGGCCGACAGGGCGGAGAAGGCTACATATCATCATGTGCATCTGTTGCCTGGGGCGAGTGGTATTGATATCGAAGTGCATTTCCTGCCTTCTTCGGGTCTTTTCTTCCCCACTCATCGTCATCGGCTGCAGAGGTTCTTGCAGAGTGAGGTGAGAAACTCGGTCATGTGTGACAGGGGATTCAGAATTCCTTCGGCGATGTTTAACTTGCTGATGCAACTTGCTCATATCCATTGTCATTTCTTTAGTGGGGGTATTGGTCTGCGACAGATGAACGACTTTTACTATGTGCTGATGTCTTCTTCGAAGGATGAGAGGGTAGAGGCTATGGCGCTTATCAGGAAAATGGGGATGAGGAATACGGCGGCTGCTCTAATGTGGGTGCTGAAGGAGGTGTTCCTCATGGATGCTGAATGGATGCTGTGTTCTCCTGACGAGAGTCTTGGTAAAGTATTGTTGGGTGAAGTGTTCAAGGGTGGTAATTTCGGTCATTATCTTTTTGATAATGAGAAGGCATTCCTCTTGAAGGCTGTGCTGCGTCGCAAGAGATTTCTGAAACTCCTGAGATTCGGAGTGTTGGAAACGATTGGTCAAATGTGGTTTGATACAATGTATATTGTGAAGAAGCTAATATAATATATAATGTAAGCACGTATGTGTGCTTACATTATATATTATATTAGTTTTTTTGTTTATAATGAGGGTTCTTTCGAAAAGCTGCCTGTCCTCCCTTGAACCTTAAGTTTTTTCTAAAATCAACCCGTCCTTCTTTACTATTAAAGAAGGGTCTTTCGAAAACCCACCAGTCCTCCCTTGAATCTTAAGTTTTTTCTAAAATCAACCCGTCCTTCTTTACCATTAAAGAAGGGTCTTTCGAAAACCCACCAGTCCTCCCTTACCCTTAAGGGAGGGTCCACCTCTCATCTCGGTCTTCTCCCCTCAGGGAAGAAGAGGAAACCGCTCCTCCTCGTCGCTCTGAACCATTTCATTCTATGGTTGGCGGACCATCAGAGGTCTACGCCAGCAGCGGAGCTGCGGTTTGCGGGATGCGACCGCCTTGCTGAACTTATTGCTTGCTCGCTACTGAAAGGCTGCTTGCTCGTAGCTTACAGCTTGCTGAGTTTATTGCTTGCTCGCTACAGAAAGGCTGCTTGCTCGCTACTTGCTGAGAGGCTGCTGATACCCTGCAGAAGGGGGGCTTTAGCTGCCCTATTCCTGTAAATCTCGTTTATTCAGAACAGCAGGAATGCTTCTCGAATTGCCTTTCCCTTCGGCCGGCAACCGTTGGTTCTTGATAAAAATTGCCTTTTCGTTCGGACGTTCGGACGGACTTGATGGATGGGAAGGGGATAAAAAAATCCGGGGCAGGGAAGCCTCGGATTTTTTTATGGTGATTCGGAAGGAGTTAGGGAAGGGATGAGGTTCGATAACTCCTTGAGAATTGCGCGGATTAAGCCTTGAAGTTGTCCAGAGATTCGGGAGTGAAGTTCTGGATGTATGCGGAATGACCGAGGACTTCTTCCTCTGCCATGCGAACATATACATTTGCACTCTTCGCAAACAGCTCGGGTGACTTGGTGGCGTCGTCGAGGATGAGGAGAGACATCACGATGTCGCCAGTCATATTGTAGAGACGGCGAGCCAGGAAGTCGTGAACTGCCTGGTCGTTGGCTTCCTTCACCTTGTTGATGGCTGCCTCGTAGAGGTCTGCCAACTTGGCTACACGTGCCTTCAATGCCTTCAGATCGTCACTGACCTCGCTCTCCAACATCTCCTTGATGATGTTGAGGTAGGTGCCGTTGGTGATATAACGGATGGCTGCTACTACCTGCAACTGGGTGGTACCCTCGTAGATAGAGAAGATGCGGGCATCACGGAACAGGCGCTGGCACTTGTACTCCATGATGAAACCGGAACCTCCGTGGATGCTGATGGCATCGTAGGCGTTCTGGTTGGCATACTCTGAGTTCATACCCTTGGCCAATGGTGTGAAGGCGTCGGCAAGACGGGTGTACTTCTTCATCTCCTGACGCTCCTCAGGAGTGAGCTTGCTGTCGCGGGCGATGTCTTCCAAAGCCTTGTAGATGTCGACATAGCGGGCGCAGCAGTAGAGGAGTGAACGGCCTGCATCCAACTTGGCCTTCATTCTTGACAGCATGTCGTAAACGGCAGGGAAGTTGATGATCTTCTCGCCAAACTGAGCACGCTCCTTGGCATAGGCCAAGCCCTCGTTGTAAGCTTCCTGCTCTACACCTACACTCTGTGCGGCGATACCTAAGCGGGCGCCGTTCATCAGTGCCATCACGTACTTGATCAGACCGAGACGGGTGTTGCCGCAAAGTTCTGCCTTAGCATTCTTGTAAACCAACTCGCAGGTTGGTGAACCATGGATACCGAGCTTGTGCTCGATGTGACGAACGGTTACGCCGCCATCACGCTTGTCGTAGATGAACATTGAAAGACCACGACCGTCCTTGGTGCCTTCCTCTGAACGTGCCAGTACCAGGTGGATGTCGGAGTCGCCATTGGTGATGAAACGCTTCACACCGTTCAGACGCCATGTGCCGTCCTCATCCTGTGTGGCCTTCAGCATCACGCGCTGCAAGTCGGAACCTGCATCTGGCTCGGTCAGGTCCATACTCATGGTCTCGCCTGCGCAAATGCGAGGGATGTACTTCTTACGCTGTTCCTCTGAACCGAACTCATAAAGGGTGTCGATACAACTCTGGAGTGACCAGATGTTCTGGAAACCTGCATCGGCTGCTGCGATGATTTCTGAAGCCATAGAGAAAATGGCGTTAGGCAGGTTCAAGCCGCCGTAACGACGTGGCATGGACAAGCCCCAGAGGCCTGCCTTGCGGGTGGCATCGAGGTTCTCGAATGTCTTGCTGGCATAAATCATGCGACCGTTCTCCAAGTGTGGACCTTCGAGGTCAACATCCTCAGAGTTTGGTTCGATGATGTTGGCTGCCACATCGCCGGTAATATCCAGCAGTCGCTTGTAGTTCTCAATGGCATCCTCGTAGTTGACAGGTGCATCTTCGAACTGGTCTTTCTCTACGTAATTGCGTTCCTTCAAGTCCACAACACGCTTCATGAGCGGATGGTTCAGGTGGAACTCTATCTCAGGATGATCACTATAGTAATTAGCCATATTTTTTTTGTTTTTGGAAGGAGTTAAAGGAGTTAAGGAGTTAAAGGAGTTAAGACAACACCTTTATCTCCTAAAATGCTAGCTGATAGCACTATTGTTTATAACACCTTTGCAATATGCATTTAGAAGTTTACTAGCTTCTTCAATACTCATGCATAATGCCTCAAATTCACCTTTCTGCAAGAAATCTAAATCTCTTGATAAGATGATGTAATCTCTACATTCCTCAAGACTTCCTTGCGAAATGTTGAAGAAGCGGAGTTTGTCAGCTTTGCTAAGCTTCTTATAGCCTTCTGCGATGTTTGCTTCGATAGATACTGCTGCCCTTCTGAATTGGGAAATCAATCCGAATCGCTCCACTTCAGGAAAATGTCCTGTTACCCGATAAACGAGTAATACAAAAGCGTGAGCCTTCTGCCAGGCATAAATATCTTCGAATCTAAACATACAAATGCTATTGTCTTAACTACTTTAACTCCTTAACTCCTTAACTCCTTGTATATTATTTACTTTGAATTCTGCTTGTAGTACTTGATGAGCTTGGGGACGACGTCTTCGACATTACCGTTGATGACGTAGTCGGCAATCTTGTTGATGGGGGCATCAGAATCGTTGTTTACGGAGATGATGATGCCGGAATCCTGCATACCGGCGATGTGCTGGATCTGACCGGAGATGCCGCAGGCAATATATACCTTAGGATGAACGGTGACACCGGTCTGACCAATCTGACGGTCGTGGTCTACCCAACCTGCATCAACAGCTGCACGGGAAGCACCTACCTCGCCATGGAGGAGATGAGCCAACTCGAAGAGCTGGTCGAAGCCTTCCTTGCTTCCTACACCATAACCGCCGGCTACTACGATGGCAGAACCCTTCAGGTTGTGCTTGGCAGCCTCTACATGGTGGTCGAGTACCTTTACGACGAAGTCCTCGGCAGGTACATACTTGCTTACCTCTGGGTAAACAACTTCCTTCTTGCACTCACCCTCGTAGATGCTCTTCTGCATCACACCTGAGCGTACTGTCGCCATCTGTGGACGATGCTCTGGGTTGACGATGGTTGCCACGATGTTGCCACCGAAGGCTGGACGAATCTGATAGAGCAAACCGTCGTAGTGCTTGCCGCTCTTCTTGTCGTCATATTCGCCAATCTCGAGTTCGGTACAGTCGGCTGTCAAACCGCTGGTCAGAGAAGAAGAGACACGAGGACCGAGGTCGCGACCGATAACGGTGGCACCCATCAGGGCAATCTGTGGATTCTCCTCCTTGAAGAGGTTGACGAGGATGTCGGTATGAGGAGCTGAGGTGTATGGGAACAATCCCTCGGCATCGAAAACAAATAACTTATCTACACCATAGGGCAGGATCTGGTCTTCCACCTTTCCCTTGATGCCTGTGCCAGCCACAATGGCATGGAGCTCCACGCCCTGCTGGTTGGCGAGCTTACGACCCTTGGTAAGCAATTCTTGAGATACTTCGGCTACGGTTGTGCCTTCTACCTCGCAATATACAAATACGTTGTTCATTGTCTTTTTTAATTTTTGAGGAGTTAAAGGAGTTAAGGAGTTATCGCTCCTTGCGGTCGCTGAGGAGTTAAGACAACAGTTTTGTTGCTTGAGTATAGGAGAATGACATATAGCCCTAAAGCTGTTGTCTTAACTCCTTAACTCCTTAACTCCTTAACTTCTTAAATTCCTCTTAAAATACTATCCGATAATACTTTCGTTCAACAATTCCTTCATCAAGTTGTCGATGTCCTCATCGCTGCTTGTCAAGGTCTTGCTCTCCTTAGCCTGGAACACGATGTTCTTTACTGCCTTCACCTTGGTAGGTGAACCGCTCAGACCACACTGTGAAGGATCGCCGTCAACATCGGCTACGCTCCACTGGTTGAGAGTGAGGTAAGGACGCTCCTCATAGAGGTTGGTCCAAGGCTCATCTCCCTTGCGCTCCATAGGGCAAGATGCGTATTTGTATTTCATTACGAGCTTCACGTTGCATGGGCGACATGGAGCTGCACTGCCGTTTACGGTTATCACGAGTGGCAATGGGGCCTCTACGGTCTCGACACCTCCATCGATGAGGCGACGGACTGTTGCCTTGCCGTCTTCCACCTTCAGAATCTCCTCGGCATAGGTGACCTGGTTCAAGCCCAGCTTCTGAGCAACCTGTGGACCTACCTGTGCTGTATCACCATCGATAGCCTGGCGACCACCGATCACTATGTCGACATCGCCTATCTTCTTGATGGCGGTGGCAAGGGCATAGGATGTGGCCAATGTGTCGGCACCAGCGAAGAGGCGGTCGGTAAGCAGCCAACCTGTATCTGCACCACGGTAAAGACCCTGGCGAATTACCTCACCGGCACGTGGAGGACCCATTGTAAGAATACCAACTGTGGAACCTGGATTCTGCTCTTTCAATCGAAGAGCCTGCTCCAATGCGTTCAAATCTTCAGGATTGAAGATGGCGGGAAGGGCTGCGCGGTTGACTGTGCCTTCGGCTGTCATCGCATCCTTACCCACATTTCTTGTGTCTGGTACTTGCTTGGCAAGTACTACAATTTTTAAACTCATATTAATAAAATGGTTATTGTTATTATTTCTAAGTTTGTTAGTGTTTCGTAAGGAACACAGCCGCAAAAGTAGCATTTTTTTGTGTATTACACAAATAAATCGGCATTTTTTTGGAAAAGAAGGGGGTTAGAGGGAAGTTAAGAGGAGTTAGCACGCCCTGAACCAACGGTCACCGGCCGAAGGGAATTGAAAATCACTGGCCGAAGGGTAAAGTAAAGGTAAAGGGCAAAAGCTTTAAGTTTTGTTACAACGATATTACAGTCTGTGGGTTGTGAGCCTATTTCATGATTGTCATTGTTTTGTAACGTCAGTGTCGTATGAAAGTAACTTTTTTTATTTAACTTTGCAGCCGAGAAAAATCAGCAAATAAAACTCAACTTTCGTACATACGAAACTTCAAATAAAATAATATAATGAATAAGAAAACGACCACCATGCTGTTGCTGCTCTCGCTACTTGTGATGACAGCCCAAGCACAGAAGGATGACAATGGCGAAGAAGAGAAAGTAGACAGAATGCCTAAAATTCACGGCACTATTCGCTCGAAGTATGAATGCCAAACCGAGGAGGGAGAGGGGCGCTTTGAGGTTCGTACAGCCCGTGTCAGTGTGTCGGGCAATGTCACACGCGAGGTGAGCTACAAGGCAGAGATTGACCTCTGCGATGAGGGAAAGATCAAGATGCTTGATGCCTACACATGTATCAAGCCCTGGAGCACCCTGCAGTTTACCATCGGTCAGGAGCGTGTGCCCTTCACCATCGATGCTCACCGTTCGCCCCATCAGCAGTATTTTGCCAACCGCTCGTTTATCGCCAAGCAGGTGGGCAACGTGCGTGACGTGGGTGCCGAGGTGGGTTATACATGGAATGTCGGTTTCCCCATCGTGGTGAATGCCGGTGTGTTCAACGGCTCTGGTCTTACCAATCAGAAGGACTACTGGACCAAGGGTGTTAACTATTCTGCCAAGGCACAGTTCCTCTTCCCCAATGTCAACCTGGTGCTGAGTACGCAGAAGATCAAGCCTTCTGACGTGACTGTGAATATGTATGATGCTGGTCTTACCTTCCACTATAGTGGTTTCATCGCCGAGGTGGAGTATCTCTACAAGCATTATTCTCATAACGCCTTCCACGATGTGCATGCCTTCGATGGTTTTGCCTGCTATGATATCCCTGTTCGCACTCGACTGATCAAGAAGGTTTCGCCCTTGGTGCGTTATGATTTCATGAGCGATCACAGCGACGGCTCCCGTTACAATGCGACAGACGATGATCTGGGCGAGTTGATCATCAACGACTATAAGCGCCATCGTGTCACCGGTGGTGTTACGTTGAGTCTGTCGAAGCCATTTATCTCCGATATCCGCATCAACTATGAGAAGTATTTCTATCGTGAGGGCGGTATTGCCAAACCTTCGGAGAAAGACAAGATAGTAGTTGAGTTTATGACTCGTTTTTAGTAAATATGTGTTTTTCTGGTTAATACGAAAATGTGCGTGTGCTTGTCCGTTGATGGTTGAGCACACGTTTTTTGTTCGGGTAAGTGATGCTTTTTGAAAGGAAATATTTGGGAGATAGAAAAGAATGTAGTACTTTTGTTGAGGGAAAGGATAGGGAGTTATTTTGTGGGAGGTAATGGAGGTAATGGAGTTAAGGAGTTAATGGAGTTAAGGAGTTGATGAAGTTAAGGAGTTGATGAAGTTAAGGAGTTAAAGGAGTTAAAGGAGTTAATGGAGTTAAAGGAGTTAAGACAATAGTCTTTGTGGGTGTATTCACTAAGCAGCACGCCCTGAAAGGGCAGAAGCTCTTAGCCCAGGGCAACGCCCTGGGTAT
>ENA-ORMJ01000986-ORMJ01000986.1-human-gut-metagenome-genome-assembly--contig:-NODE-986-length-19086-cov-4.207871_pt1 | contig 19086 bp, 8 predicted proteins | sample MGYA00242100_ERZ508989 | MGnify/ENA primary metagenome ERZ508989 (study PRJEB26280, sample SAMEA2531403) | human gut metagenome | biome: human gut; feature: human-associated habitat; material: faeces...
AATAGTAACACATTTATTAGTTGGTTAATGTGTCTACCTATATCAGTCTAAGACAGTATGTTTATGAACTTACTTAGAAAAACATGGGGGATTGTAATAGCTGTTATAATCAGTTCGTGCCACTCGGCAACATTTGATACTATTTCTCCTGACGGAGCCTTAAAGGTTGGTGTAGTGACAACAAAGGATGGCGATTATGGAAAAGCCGCTTTCGTTGTGCATTACAAGGGAGATAGTATTCTTTTTCGTTCCGAACTGGGATTGGAAACAGATGCGCAAAAGTTTGCCGGTAACTTAAGACTGAAATCAGTTTCGGAACCGAAATCCGTGATTGATGATTATAGGATGATTACAGGAAAACGGAGCCATTGTGTGAATGAGGCTTCCGAACGGGTTTATTCTCTGGAAAACAATGAAGGGCAAACTTTGGAGGTAACGTTTAGGGTGTACAACGATGGGATTGCATTTAAGTATGGGCTTAAGGCTATTTCGGATGAAGAACATATCATTAATGAATATACGGCGTACGCCTTGCCACAAGGGAGTAAAAGATGGATACAACAATATGATCCGGGTTATGAAAAGTTTTTCCCGCTGTCTACTGACGGTAAGCTTGCCAATCGTCCGGAGGTTGACCTTTGGGGCTATCCGGCGCTTATAGAGCCACGGGATTCTGTGTTTGTGCTGATTACGGAGGCTAATATCAGACGGGGGCATTGTGGCTCTTTTCTGTATAACGGGGATAATCGCGATAATTATCAGGTACGATTGGGCGATAAAAAACTTGCTTTTAGCGGTGTGTGGGAGTCTCCATGGCGATTGCTTATTGCTGGTTCTTTAGCTGATATTGCTGAGTCTACACTGGTGACGGATGTGTCTGACCCTTCTAAGGTGGAGGATACGGAATGGATAAAACCCGGAATGGTGTCATGGATTTATTGGGCATACAACCATGGTTCTCAAGATTATCAAATCGTGAAGGAATACATTGACCTAGCAGTCAAGATGAAGTGGCCTTATGATCTGATCGATTGGGAATGGGATGTAATGAGAAATGGGGGAAACATCCAAGATGCCGTGAAATATGCTTTGAGTCAAGGTGTTAAACCTTTGGTCTGGTATAATTCGAGTACGAATTGGATAGGTCCCGGTCCTCTCTTTCGTCTGAATAAAAAGGCAGACAGGGAAAAGGAATATAAATGGTTAAGCGATATGGGAGTTGCCGGCATTAAAGTTGACTTCTTCTCGGGTGATAGTGTTTCTACAATGAATTATTATATAGATCTGCTTGAAGATGCCGTGAAGTATAAATTGATGCTTAACTTTCATGGTGCCACTATTCCTCGCGGATGGCAACGTACGTATCCTCACATGATGTCGGTGGAGGGAGTATATGGGGCGGAATGGTACAATAACACTCCAGTTTTGACGAATCGGGCTGCGGAACACAATGCTACCTTACCCTTTACGAGAAATGTCGTAGGTCCAATGGATTATACTCCGGGCACTTTCTCTGATTCTCAGCATCCGCATATCACCTCTTACGGTCATGAATTGGCATTACCGATAATTTTTGAGTCGGCCTTGCAGCATATGCCAGACAGGCCTTCGGTTTACTATGATATGCCGGAACCTGTAAAGAAGTTATTATCGGATTTGCCGGTAGCCTGGGATGATACGAAGCTTTTGGCCGGCTATCCGGGTATGGAGGTTGTTATGGCACGGCGCAAAGGAGATGTATGGTATATTGCAGGGATTAATGGAACCAATAAACCGAGAACCCTTTGTTTTTTGCTGAAAGACCTTTCCGTTGTCGGTAAGAAAATAACCTTGTTTGAGGATGGTATATATGACAGAAGCTTTACTATTGCAGAGGATCTTCCTTTGTCAGAAGACGAAATGAGTGTGGAGATAAAATGCTTGCCGCGTGGAGGATTTGTAGCTGTTATAAAATGATAAACATGAGAATTTATATATTTCTGTTAACTGTTTGTTTTACCTTTCAGATGCGTGCACAGCAAGTACCTGATTGGGAAAATCCTCGCGTAGTAGATATCAATAAAGAGGAGTATCACAGTACATTGACGTTGCCGTCCGGGAAATCCTCGTGTGAAGAGATTGTGCCTTTGAACGGGAGGTGGAAGTTTTATTGGTCTCCCGATCCGCAAAGTCGGCCGTCGGACTTTTATAAAAATAATTTTGATGTGAGTGGCTGGGATAACATTTCTGTACCGGGGACATGGCAGTTACAAGGCTATGGAAAACCTATTTATACCAATTGGACATATCCTTTTAAGAAAGACCAGCCGAAAGTGACGGGAGAACCTCCCAAGCATTTTTTTAGTTATGAGAATCGAAATCCGGTGGGGGCTTATGTGACAACTTTCGATGTTTCGGAGGATATGAAAGATAAGCAATTGTATCTGCACTTCGAAGGAGTTAAGTCGGCTATGTATGTATGGATTAACGGGGAAAAAGTAGGATATAGCCAGAATTCTATGGCTCCGGCGGAGTTTGATATTACCGGATATGTAAATGAGGGGCAAAACCGTCTGGCGGTAGAGGTATACCGTTGGTCGGATGGCAGCTATCTGGAAGATCAGGATATGTGGCGTTTTAGTGGGATTTATCGCCCGGTAGAGTTATGGGTACGCCCTAAAATCCATATAAAAGACTATTCACTGACTACCGATCTGGCAGATGATTTTTCGTCTGCCGGTTTTAAGGCAAAAGTCTGGTTAAGAAACTTGTCGGACAGTAAATCGGGAAAACTGAGTCTTGAGGTTCTGTTAAAAGGGAAGAATCGGAATGAGGAAAGATTTGTGAAACGGTTAATCACTCCTGTAAAGAATTTGCCGGCAACATCCACAGGCTGCTATACTTTGTCATCTGTTGTGGAAAATCCGAAGCTATGGTCGGCGGAAAAGCCAAACTTGTATGATGTTGAAATTAGGCTTTACGATGGTAAGAAGGTGGTTGAGGAGTTTCAATCACATATAGGAATATGGAAATGCGAGATTGATGGAAATGTATTTAAGTTTAATGGACAGCCTGTTAAATTGAAGGGAGTGAATCGCCATGAACATCATCCACGCACCGGCCGACTTGTGGACAGTGAGACTATGGAAAAGGATTTGAGACTGATGAAACAAGCCAATATTAATATGATCCGTACTGCACACTATCCTAATTCCCCGTTGTTTTATGAATTGTGTGACAGATATGGTTTCTATGTGATGGATGAGGCTAATCAGGAAAGTCATGATTATGGTTTAGGTAATAAAATACTTGGTGATAACCCGGAATGGACGTTAGCGCATGTAGACAGGGCACTTGCATTGGTACAACGAGATAAGAATCACCCTTGTGTGGTCTTTTGGTCTTTGGGTAATGAAGGAGGTGCCGGACGCAATATGCAGACCATGGCAGATACAATACAGGCCATAGATGCTTCACGTATTATTTTTAGCGATACCGATCTTTCTGTATCGGCTTTTAATGATCCTTCTTATTATACTCCCGGAAAATTTAAGGAATATGCCCGGGAAAAACGTGATAAACCTATCTTTATGCGTGAGTATGCTCATGCCATGGGAAATTCAGTAGGCAATTTGCAGGAGTATTGGGATGTCATTGAGGCTAATGATCACGTTTCAGGTGCGGCTATTTGGGATTGGGTCGATCAGGGAATTGCAAAGAAGATAAATCCGGGATATAAGAAAGGAGTGGAAAATTCAGGTTCTTTGCTATTGAAGGAAGGTGAATTTTGGGCTTATGGAGGAGATTTCGGTGATTTTCCTAATAATGGGGAATTCTGTTTTAATGGTTTAATTGGGGCTGACCGTGTTCCTCATCCACACTACTATCAGGTTCAGAAAGTGTATCAGAATATTGGTTTTTCACTTGAAGGTCCGAATAAGGTGCGTCTTACCAATAAGTATGAATTTACGGCTTTGGATGAGTTCGATTATGAGTATGAATGGTTGCAGAATGGTGAACTTGTAAAGTCGGGAGAAGTACCGCTTGTAGCTGGAGATCATTTGGATATTCCCTCTTTCACGGGATCGGGTGAGCTTTTCCTGAATGTATTTGCCAAGCTGAAACAGAGTACATGCTGGGCTGAAAAAGGTTTTATTATTAGTAAGGAACAATTTTTGGTGAATATGGCCAAACCGGAGTCTATTGTTTCGGAAGGGGGAAGTGTTGAAGTGAATGCATCACAGGCTACTATTGAGATAATGGCTGGATTGAATTGTTTCGTCGTAGATGTGAAATCCGGTGCTTTGACAAGTTGGAAAAATGATGGAACGGAAATTCTATATGCTCCTTTAGAACCTTATTTCTGGAAACCGGCGAACAGTAATCAGATGAATAATGGTTATAATAACCGTTTAGGAATATGGAGAAACGCTGCTGGTGAACGTGTAGTCGAAGGTGTGGATTATTCTGTGAAGAATGGGCTGGCTGTAGTGGAGGTTAGTATGTCGTTGCCTGTGGTAGGTGCTGCTTATCAATTGCGCTATACTGTAAATGGGAGCGGAAAGATACAAGTTGAAGCTCTCTATAAACCAAAAAAAGAAAAGATCCCATTGATGCCTAAGTTTGGAATGAGGATGCGTTTACCCTCTTCCATGGATTATGTCAAATGGTATGGTCGTGGTGAGTTTGAGAACTATCCGGATAGGAAAACGGCTGCTTTAGTCGGTTATTATACAACGGATCTCAATAGTTTTGTTACGGATTATGCTTTTCCACAGGATAATGCAAACAGGTGTGATGTCCGTTGGTTTTCATTGAATGATAAGGAGAACCGGACTATAAAAGTGACAGGCTTGCAACCGCTCTGCTTTCGTGTGTGGCCGTATGGTGAGGAAGATTTGGAAAAGAGCAGACATGCTTATGAACTACCCGGACGCGATTATGTGAATGTGAATATTGATTTGAATATTCATGGCGTAGGAGGTGCTGATTCTTGGGGGGCAAGAACATTGGATGAATATACAATGGATGGCAATCAAGCTTATTATTATGGTTATTTGATGGAATATTATGATTGATAGCCATCAATTTATCTAATATTGAAAGTCAAATATCTAATATTGAAAAAGGTGTATAGTGATATGCAGCTATTTTTGTATCGTACAAAATTATGGAATGCGAATTTTAATCATTAAATGTAATAAATACCATGAAATCAATTAAAATTGTATTAATATTGATGGCGCTGTGTTGTTGTATCCCACTTGCGGGGCAAGATTATCAGCAAATTCCTGAGGGAATTAAGGCGACCGTTAATTCTGTAGATGTAGAATTGCAATTCTATACTCCGTCAATTGTAAGAATACTAAAATCTCCTAATGGGTGGAAGTATACAAAGGAGAGCCTTTCTGTAATAGAAACTCCTCAGAAGGTGAAGACTGCCGTTACTCAGGAAGGCAATATTGTAAGACTGAAAAGTAGTGAAATGGGGGTTACTCTTAACTTGGAGTCTGGTGTTGTGTCTTTCTTTAATGCGAAAGGAGAGCCGTTGCTTAGTGAAAAAGGAAAGCCCGAGTTTACCGATTTTGATGATGCGGGAACCAAAACGTTTGCAATCAAGCAATCGTTTATTTTAGATAAAGATGAACCTCTTTATGGATTAGGAATCCTCCAGAATGGAAAAATGTCACAACGTAATCAAACCAAACACCTTGTACAGGGCAATGTGGAGGACGTGGTTCCATTTGTACAGTCAGTGAAAGGATATGGTCTTTTCTGGGATAATTATTCACCAACTAACTTTGCTGATAAAGCGGAAGGGACGTCTTTTCAATCTGAAGTAGGAGATTGTATAGACTATTACTTCATGTATGGTGGAAATGCTGATGGTGTAGTTGCACAAATGCGTGCATTGACCGGACAAGTACCCATGTTTCCTTTGTGGACTTACGGTTATTTCCAAAGCAAGGAACGCTATAAAAGTCAGGAAGAAACAGTAGGAGTGGTGAGAAAATATCGTGAATTAGGTGTTCCTCTTGACGGAATTATTCAGGATTGGCAATACTGGGGACACAATTATTTGTGGAATGCTATGGATTTCAAAAATCCGTTGTTCAACGAACCTCAAAAGATGATTAATGATGTACATGGAATGAATGCGCACATGCTGATTTCTATCTGGTCTTCGTTTGGACCAATGACCAAACCTTATAGAGAACTGGATAAGAAAGGTATGCTGTTTAACTTCTCTACATGGCCTCAGTCGGGACTTGAAACTTGGCCACCCGATATGGAATATCCCTCCGGAGTACGTGTATACGATGCTTATAATCCAAAAGCTCGTGATATCTACTGGAAATATCTGAATGAAGGCATTTTTAAATTAGGCATGGATGGATGGTGGATGGATTCTACAGAACCTGACCATTTAGACTGGAAACCGGAAGACTTTAATACGAAGACTTATCTGGGTTCATTCCGTAAAGTACGCAATGCTTATCCGCTGTTGACAGTAGGTGGAGTATATGATAACCAACGTGCAGTAACTTCCGATAAACGTGTGTTTATTCTTACCCGTTCCGTATTTGCCGGGCAGCAGCGTTACGGAGCCAATGTATGGTCGGGAGATATCGGATCTTCCTGGGAATCACTGCGTAATCAGATTCCGGCAGGCTTAAACTTTACCCTTACCGGAAATCCTAATTTCAATACTGATATAGGTGGTTTCTTTGCCGGACATTATAACAAGAGTTGGAATGACGGGAGTGCACCTAAGAATCCAATGTTTCAGGAATTATATGTACGTTGGCTACAATTCGGGACATTTACTCCGATGATGCGTTCGCATGGAGCTGATACGCCGAGAGAAATTTATCAATTTGGGAAAAAAGGCGAACCTGTATATGATGCTATTGAAAAGATGATTAATCTGCGTTATTCTTTGTTGCCTTATATATATTCCACTTCTTGGGAAGTGACTGAACGTCAATCGAGCTTTATGCGTGCTTTGGTAATGGATTTTGCCGGTGATAAGAATGTATGGGATATAAAAGACCAGTATATGTTTGGCAAATCCATTCTTGTAGCGCCGGTGGTCAGTGCGCAGTACACTCAGGAAAAGGTAGTGAAGGTAAATGAGAATGATGGTTGGAATAGAAATAATGCTCAGAAGTTTGAGGATAAAGCTCCGGTAGACTTTATGCAGGCTAAGTCCGCAAAGGTATATTTGCCGGAGGGTGCTACCTGGTATGATTTCTGGACGAATGAAAAGCATGACGGTGGACAGGAAATAGAAAAGGAAACGACTATCGATGTCATTCCTTTGTATGTCAAGGCAGGCAGTATTATTCCAATAGGTCCTAAAGTGCAGTATGCAACGGAAAAACCGTGGGATAACCTTGAATTGAGAGTATATGTCGGTGCCGATGGTTCTTTTGTTCTTTATGAGGATGAATTTGATAACTATAATTATGAACTGGGAGCATATACAGAGATTCCTGTCGTATGGAATAATACATCACGCCAGTTAACCATAGGGGCTCGAAAAGGTGCATATAAGGGAATGTTGAATAATAGAAAGTTCACAATCGTACTTCAAGACGGAACTCAGAAAGTGGTTAACTACAACGGAAAAAGAGTTAGTGTGAAATTCTAGTACTATTGGGAAACATCGATTTTTAAATACCAGAAGTAATGAAGAAACTTATTTTATCCAGATTGACGGTAGCTATACTGTTTATAGCTTCTCCTCTGGGACATTTGAATGCCCAGACCCCTATTATACAGACAAAATTCACTGCTGACCCTGCTCCCATGGTACATAAGGGTATGGTATACCTTTATACTACCCATGATGAAGACTATGCTCCCGAAGGAATGGCAGGCTTCCGCATGAAAGAATGGTTGCTTTACACCAGCACCGACATGGTGAACTGGACGGATCATGGGACCATAGCCGACTTGTATAACTTTAAATGGGCTGACCCTGCCGTATCAGGTTGGGGAGGATTTGAGAATGGTGCCTGGGCTCCTCAGTGCATCGAGCGTAATGGAAAGTTCTATTTGTATTGTCCTGTGCAGGGACGAGGCATCGGTGTGCTGGTTGCTGATAATCCCTTTGGTCCTTTTACCGACCCTCTCGGAAAACCCTTGATCGGTGCCGAGTATGACAGTATTGACCCGAGTGTGTTGATAGACGATGATGGACAGGCATATCTATATTGGGGAAATCCTAATCTCTGGTATGTGAAACTGAATGAAGATATGATATCCTGTGCGGGGGAAATCACGAAAGATAAATTAATCCGGAAGATAGAAAATCAGAAAGACCCTTATCATTTTCAGGAGGGTCCTTGGGCATACAAGAAGAATGGGCACTATTATATGGCTTATGCAAGTACATGCTGTCCGGAAGGTATCGGTTATGCAATGGGTCCCAGCCCGGTAGGCCCCTGGGAATTCAAGGGTTATATAATGAAACCTAACAGAAAGTCCTCCGGAAACCATCCGGGCATCATTGATTATAAAGGTAAATCTTATGTGTTCGGGTTTAACTACCGTTTGAACTTCATGATAACCGACAAGCATCATGAACGCCGTTCCATATGTGTGGCCGAGTTGGAGTATAATCCCGATGGCACAATCAAGGAACTGCCCTGGTGGGATGACGGTGTTGCAGTTGAGCCTGTCGGCACATTGAATCCTTATAAGCGGACTGAGGCGGAAACAATGGCTTGGAGTCAGGGACTTAAGACCGCCAAGGACGATAAAAGCGGGATGTATGTTACTTCCATTCATAACAGGGACTTCCTTCAAGTGAAAGCGGTTGACTTCGGCAAAGGGGCAAAGACATTTGAAGTCCGTGCAGCTACGATAACCAAAGGAAAGATTGAAATCCGCTTGGATGACCTTGACGGTACATTGCTGGGGGTGTGCGATATCAGTAATACCGGTGGCTGGAATACGTGGAAAACCTTTGTTACCGATGTGGAAAAGGTGGGTGGAGTTCACGATCTGTACCTCGTTTTTAGAGGAGGAGACGGAGAGATGTTCAACATGGACTATTGGAGATTCAAGTAGATGGCCGGGAAACCGCGTTAGAAATAAATCGTAAATAAATATATATCTGTATCATGAAAAAGATGATGTTGGCATGGCTGACTGTTGCTTCATTACTAATGGGGTGTTCTGGTTCGGAAATGCCGGTGAAGGGAACGTTTCGTAATCCGGTGGTTTATGCCGATATACCGGACATATCCATTACACGTGCGGGAGAATACTACTACATGATAAGTACCACCATGCACCTGATGCCCGGCGGGCCTGTTATGAGATCAAAAGATCTGGTAAATTGGGAAACAGTGAGTTATGTTTTCGATAAGTTGACTGATAACTCAAAGTATGATTTGATTGGTGGAACTGTTTATGGGCGCGGACAATGGGCATCGTCCATACGCTATCATAACGGTAAGTTCTATGTATTGTTCTCACCAAACGATGTACCCTACCGGTCGTATATATTCACGGCGGACGATCCTGCCGGAAAGTGGGAACTATTGTCGAGAACGCAGCATTTTCATGATGCCTCTTTGTTTTTTGATGATGACGGACGGGTATATGTATTCTATGGAACCGGTGAGCTGAAGGAATTGAAGAGTGACTTGTCGGATGTGAAGCCCGATGGAGTCAGTATGAAGATATTCGAGCGGGATGCTGACGAACAGGGGCTATTGGAAGGAAGCCAGGTTGTGAAGTATAACGGCAAGTACTATTTGTTGATGATCTCCATGGACTGGAGCATTCCCGGTCGGGTGCGCAGGGAAGTATGTTACCGTGCTGACACGATTACAGGACCTTATGAGAAAAAGGTTATCCTGGAACATGATTTTGACGGTTACGGAGGAGTAGGCCAAGGTTGTATTATTGACTCGGAAGAAGGAGACTGGTATGGGGTTATTTTTCAGGACCGCGGAGGAATAGGCCGGGTGCCTACTCTGATGCCCTGCCGCTGGGTGGATGGATGGCCGATGCTGGGAGATGAAAACGGTCATGTACCCTTGACGATGGAAAAAGAGATATATCCGACTGAAAATACCAAAGGAATACTTGGAAGTGATGACTTCAGCGATGAGAAGCTTTCACTCTACTGGCAATGGAATCATAATCCGGTAGATGATAAGTGGTCTTTGACGGAACGTCCGGGTTATCTGCGATTGAAGACCAGCCGGGTGGTTGATAACCTGTATTTAGCTCCGAATACGATTACGCAACGTATGGAAGGGCCGAAGTGCAGTGCTACCATTTCTCTTGATGTTTCCCGCATGAAGGATGGGGATGTAGCCGGATTCAGCGCATTCAACGGACATTCCGGGCTTTTGTCAGTGGTGAAGGAAGGGGATGCAAAGCGTCTGGTTATGTCTACCAATGTCGTTAATTTTGATAGGACTCCCAATAAGGCAATAGCCAGTGTGGATATAGAAGAAAAAGAACAGGTCGATTTTAATCAGGATGTCATTTATCTGCGTATAGAAGGCGACTTCATGCCGAAACGCGATATCGCTACTTTCTATTATAGCCTGGATAATAAGGAATGGAAAAAGATAGGAACGGATTTCAAAATGCGCTTTGATTATACAAGGCTCTTTATGGGAAGCAAGTTTGCTATCTTCAACTATGCAACAAAGTCGCTGGGAGGTTATGTCGACGTTGATTACTTTGACTTCTCTACCTCCTGATTTGCATAAATAATGACAGATGTTCTGAAGAGGGGAAGCTCTTAAAGAGTGTCGTTGACACTTAGCACAAGTATCCCTGACACTTAGCACAAGTATGCCCGACACTTAGCACAAGTGTCAGCGACACTTAGCACAAGTCTCAATCCCCTTTCAGAATGCTCTGTAGGGCATGTCTAACTTAGAAAACAGAGCGTATGGCGTTTTTTAAATCTATTTACAAAAGCATATCCGGGACGTGGCGGTTTTTGCCTACTTTCCCTCAAAACTTAATACTTATGAAACATTTTTTAGTTATGGCGGCGCTATTAATTTGCGGTGCAATAAAAGCGGAAGAGAAACAAATTACAAGTCCCGATGGGAAAATATTGGTAACCATCTCCGATAAAAATGGGCAACCTTCATATAGCGTCAGCTATAATGGTACTCCTTTCATTCATTCTTCGCCTTTGGGGCTTGTGACTAATGTCGGTGATTTTTCCCGGGATATGTCTTTGGGACAGAATGTCCGGTCGAACAAAATTGACGAGACCTATACATTGCCTAATATAAAGCAGAGCGATGTGCACTATGTGGCTACAGAAGCTGTATACCAGTTTAGCCAGCAAGATAAGGTTGCTTTTGATGTTATATTTCGCGTAAGTGACCGGGATGTTGCTTTCAGATATAAAATGTATCCTCAGAAGAAGGCCTTGTCCTGCGTTGTGAAAGAGGAAATGACCGGTTTTGTGCTTCCTGAGGGGAGTACGACTTTCCTGTGTCCGCAGAGTAAACCTATGGGAGGATTTGCCCGCACTTCGCCCAGCTACGAAACTCCCTATAAAGCGGATGATTCCATGGGTAAAAATGGATGGGGTGAAGGATATACTTTCCCTTGCCTGTTCCGTAATGGTGACAAAGGATGGATACTTATTTCAGAAACGGGTGTGGATAGCAAATACTGCGGAAGCCGTTTGCTGGGACATGAAAATGGCCTGTATACAATCGGTTTTCCTCAAGAAGGTGAAATGAACGGAAACGGTACAACTGCACCCGGACTTGCATTGCCGGGAGAAACTCCCTGGCGGACGATTACTTTGGGCGAAACTTTAGCTCCGATTGTTGAAACAACGGTTTCTTTTGATGTGGTAAAGCCACTATATGCAGCGTCCGGCAAATATGAGTACGGCAGAGGTTCCTGGAGTTGGATTATCGGTATGGATGGAAGCACGAATTATGAAGAGCAGTTGCGCTATATTGATTTCTCGGCGGCAATGGGTTATCAGTCTGTATTGGTAGATGCATTGTGGGATACGCAGATTGGATATGATAAGATTGAGCAGCTGGCTAAATATGGAGCGCAGAAAGGGGTAGGTCTCTATCTGTGGTATAACTCTAACGGATACTGGAATGATGCTCCACAATCACCCCGTGGCATTATGGACAATGCGATAGCCCGTCGTAAAGAAATGAAATGGATGCAAAGCATTGGAATACGTGGCATAAAGGTTGACTTCTTTGGCGGTGACAAGCAAGTTACCATGCAACTGTATGAAGATATTCTTGCTGATGCCAATGAATACGGGTTGCTGGTGATTTTCCACGGATGTACTTTGCCTCGCGGCTGGGAACGTATGTATCCTAACTATGCGTCGAGTGAAGCAGTATTGGCGAGTGAAAACCTGCATTTCTCTCAGGGAAGCTGTGACGCTGAGGCATTCAATACCTGCCTGCATCCGTTTATCCGTAATACGGTGGGTAGTATGGACTTTGGCGGCAGTGCACTGAATAAATATTATAATTCGGATAATGCTCCGCGCGGAAGCCGGCGTATGACTTCTGACGTGTTTGCTTTGGCTACTGCAGTATTGTTCCAAAGTCCGGTGCAACATTTTGCCTTGGCTCCGAATAACCTGACGGATGCTCCGGAATGGGCGATAGGCTTCATGAAAGAAGTTCCTACCACATGGGATGAAGTACGCTTTATTGATGGCTATCCCGGAAAATACGTAGTTATGGCTCGCAGGCATGGAGATAAATGGTATATTGCAGGGGTTAATGCCCAGAAAGAAACTGTAAAACTGAAGATTGCCTTGCCGATGTTTATGCCTGGCAATCAGGTACGGGTATTCAGTGATAATGAAGAATTGCAAGGAAATGTAAAACAAATAAAGGTAAATAAGAAACAGGAGTTACAATTGGCAATTCCTTGCAATGGTGGAATATTAATTGTAGAATAATCAAACTAAAAAAGCAATATGGATAAAATGAAGTCTTTATTCTTTTCATCGCTATTGACGGTGGTGGCTACTTCGGGACTGGCACAGAACCCGATCATTCAGACAAATTATACGGCCGATCCGGCTCCGATGGTATATAATGATAAAGTATATCTTTATACTACCCATGATGAGGATAATTCCACCTGGTTTACGATGAACGACTGGCGATTGTATACCACGAGTGATATGGTGAACTGGACCGATCATGGGGCTGTTCTGTCATATACCGATTTCAGTTGGGCCAAAGGGGATGCCTGGGCTCCGCAATGTATCGAAAGAGGTGGGAAGTTCTATATGTATGTGCCTGTGATTTCGAGAATCAATAACAGAGGTGCTATTGGAGTGGCAGTGGCTGATAGTCCTTACGGCCCCTTCTATGATCCGCTTGGAAAGCCATTGGTTCAGAGTGAATGGGGAGATATTGACCCGACGGTTTTTATTGATGACGATGGACAAGCTTATATGTATTGGGGAAACCCGAATTTGTATTATGTGAAATTGAATGAAGATATGATTTCCTACAGCGGGGATATTGTACGTGTACCTTTGGTAGCAGAATCGTTTGGTAAACGCGAAGGCGATGCCCAGAGAGCCACTCTGTATGAAGAAGGCCCCTGGCTTTATAAACGGGATAAGAAATATTATTTATTCTGGCCGGGAGGTCCGCTGCCCGAGCATATCGGATACTCAACCAGCGATACTCCTACAGGTCCGTGGAAATACGGTGGAGTAGTGATGCCTGCCGGTGGCGGAGCGTTTACCATCCACCCGGGAGTTATTGATTTCAAGGGTAAAACTTACTTTTTCTATCATAACGGACAGTTGCCCGGAGGTGGTGGATTCAATCGTTCGGTATGTGTGGAAGAGCTTAAATTCAACAAAGACGGATCTATTCCTCAACTGAAGATGACAGAGGGTATTATCAAAGGGATTACGACACTGAATCCGTATGTAAAAACGGAAGCGGAGACTATTGCTTTTTCCGAAGGATTCAAGTCTTTCAAAAATGATCAGGTGGGTGTTTTTGTTACGGCAATGAAGAATGGTAGTTATACTTGTGTTCGCGGTGTAGATTTCAAGGCAACCGGTGCAACGAAGTTCAGTGCCAGAATAGGAACTACGCATAATGATCCTGTAAATCTGGAAATCCGTCTGGATGGTGTCGACGGGCAATTGATAGGGACAATGAAGGTACCGCGTACAGGAGGAAGTGATCGTTGGGACTTACGGACTATTGACATTACAAAAGTGACCGGAGTACATGATTTATATTTTATAGTAAAGGGACGGCCTGCTACCAATCTTATGTATTTTGATTATTGGATGTTTTCTAAATAACTTGTACTAAATACTATGAGGAATAAAAGGAAGTATATCAGAACAACAGGAATCATCTTGTTGTTCTGTGTTGCTTTGTTGAGTACGGCATGTGTTTCAAAGCAAAAAGAGAAAGTCGTTTTTGAACTGAACCAGGGAGTGCTTTCGCTGATACCATTAAATCAAAATGCTGTCCGGGTACAGTTTTCCCAACCGGGTTCGGCGCCTATGGAAGAGCTTATCTATACAGAAAAACTTCCTGTTCCTGAATATGAAGTTACAGAAGATAAGCAATCGCTGGTTCTATCTCTGGATGAAATTTCAGTGGAATTCGACAAAGGTACGGAAGTTTTGACTTTTAAAGATGCGAATAAGCGCATCATTCTTCAAGAGAAAGTTGATGGGCGTTTCATGAAAGCTTCTTCTGTACAGAATGAACCTACCTATCAGGTGGAACAGCATTTTGTTTCTCCGAAAGATGAATATATATACGGTACAGGTCAGTTTCAGGACGGTTATCTAAATATCCGGGGATTGACACGGCGTTTGACGCAGGTAAATACGCAGATTTCTATTCCTTTTATTCTTTCAAGTAAAGGCTATGGGCTGCTGTGGAATAACTATGGATTGACAGATTTTAATCCGGCAGACCAATTTGTGGAGTTGACTCCCGCTAATGCAAGTGGAGAGGCTGTTACGGTAAATACCACCGGTACGAGTGGAAATGTAAGGGAAACCAGACAAACCTATTCGTTTACAGCTTCGGTGGAAGTACCTCGTTCCGGTAGCTATTCTTTGTTGCTGGATGTGGGACAACGAATGGCACGGAAGTATTATCTGGTTATTGACGGACAAAAGATTATGGATGTCAATAATTTATGGTTGCCTCCCACTACTTCTGCCATTGTGGAGCTGACAGCCGGTAAGCACGATATAGAAGTGCAAGGTGAACGTAATGATAAACCTGTGTTATATTGGCGTCCTGTTTCAGAAGAGACTGTATTCCGTTCCCCGGTTGCCCAAATGTTAGATTATACGGTTTTCGCTGGTAACGGAGATGAAGTGATCGCCAGCTATCGGGAACTGACCGGACCTGCCCCCATGATGCCTTTGTGGAGTCTGGGATATATACATTGCCGGGAACGTTATAATACTCAGGCGGAATTGCTGGAGAATGCCCGTGAGTTCCGGGAACGGAAATTGCCTATCGATATAATTGTACAGGACTGGCAATATTGGGGAAAATATGGCTGGAATGCCATGAAGTTTGATGAAGACAGATATCCTGATCCGGGAAGTATGATGAAGGAACTTCATGAGATGGATGTGCGTCTGATGATCTCTGTATGGTCTAAAATTGATGCTCAGTCCGAAGTGGGAAAACAAGCCAAGGAAAAGGGATATTACATACCGGGCAGTGACTGGATTGACTTTTTCAATCCGGACGCAGCGGCTTTCTATTGGCAGAATTTCCGTACCGGATTATTGAAATATGGTATTGATGCCTGGTGGCAGGATGCCACTGAACCGGAGAATGATGATTTGCAGAACCGTCGCATCAATCGTGAACAAACTCCGGGAGAGGTTTACCGGAATGTATATCCGATGTATGTCAGCAAGACAATCTATGAAGGTTTACGTCAGGATGATTCAGACAGGCGAGCTATGATTTTTACTCGCAGTGGATTTTCAGGAATGCAACGTTATGCAGCCGCCACATGGTCGGGAGACGTAGGACATGACTGGGAAACCTTACGTCGGCAAATCGTAGGGGGATTGGGGCAGATGGCGACAGGGCTGCCTTGGTGGACTTATGATGCAGGTGGTTTTTTCCGTCCAGGCGACCAGTATACAAATACCGGATATCATGAACAGTTGATCCGCTGGATACAGGCAGGAACATTTTTCCCACTGATGCGTGTGCATGGCTATATGAGTAATACCGAGCCGTGGCGATATGGAGAAAAGGTGGAACATATCATTGCCCGATATCTGGATTTACGTTATAGACTTCTTCCTTATATCTATTCACAAAATGCTGCGGTTTCATTCAATGGTTCTACTTTGATGCGTCCGTTGGTGATGGATTTCCCTGAAGACCGTTTTGCACTGGAACAAAACTATCAGTTCATGTTCGGACCTTCTATACTGGTGGCTCCGGTGGTAGAAAGCGGTGTTAACCGAATGAAAGTTTATCTTCCGGAATGTGCAGCCGGCTGGGTAGACTTCTGGGATGGTACACCTCATAAGGGAGGGATATTCACTGATATAAATGTGGATCTTATGAAGACTCCTTTATTTGTGAAAGCGGGTTCTATATTGCCGTTAGGACCTCAGAAACAGTATGCAGCTGAGGAGACGGAACAACCGTGGGAAATCCGTATTTATCCGGGGGCTGATGGTTCTTATTCTGTTTATGAAGACGAAGGAATCAATTACAATTATGAGAAAGGTCAGTTCAGCACGTTTGATCTGAAGTGGAATGATTCGGATAAAACCCTTACTATCAGTGACAGAAAAGGTTCGTTTGCAGGAATGAAGGAAAGAATGGCTTTCAATATTGTAATTGTAACGCCGGAATCGGGCACTGGAATTTATCAGCCAAAAGTGAACAAGAGCATTGTCTATGAGGGAAAATCAATGGTGATATCACTGTAGTGTTTTTTAAGGCAATGATCTGGAAATATCTTAAAATATGAAGAATAATATGAAACAGTTTTTAGCCCTCGTAGGGTTTGTAATAGCGTCCATTACTACAGGATGTGGTCAATCCCATACTGTGTGGCTTGATGATTTGGATCTGACAGCTATGACTCAAGGTAATGGAGTAGCTATGAAAAATAAGTCGGTTGACGGTAAAACCCTGACAATCGGAGGACAAACGTTTGAACGTGGAGTAGGTACCCATTCAGTCAGTGAGATAGCAATTCAATTGGATGGCAAAGCCGTATCATTTACGGCTCAGGTAGGGCTGGATGATGAGATCATCGAGCATAAAACGTCTGCCGAATTTATTGTAATAGGAGATGGAGCCAGGCTTTGGTCCAGTGGGATTGTAAAGGCAGGAGATGCGCCTAAATTATGTTCGGTTTCATTGGATGGAGTCAAAAGGCTTGAGCTGATAGTTGCTGATGGTGGTGACGGGCCTTACTATGACCATGCTGACTGGGCGGATGCAAAGATAATATCAAAAGGAAAGAAGAGTTTTCCTACACTTAAATTCATTGCTACGGAACCTTATATACTGACTCCACCTGCTCCCGCAACGCCGAGAATTAATGGGGCTTTTGTGTTTGGGGTGCGTCCCGGTTCCCCATTCCAATATCAGATAGCGGCTACAGGCGATCGTCCGATGACATTTGCAGCAGAGGGATTACCGGCAGGATTGGAGATTCACCCGGAGACGGGTCTGATTACGGGTAAACTAACTAGGGCTGGTACATTTGAAGTGGTTTTGCAGGCGAAAAATGTGAAAGGGACGGCAGAAAGAAAACTTCGTATTGAGTGTGGTGACAGAATTGCTCTTACTCCGCCGATGGGATGGAACAGTTGGAACTGCTTCGGACATGAAGTCTCGGCTGAGAAAGTGAAGCAAGCAGCAAGAGCTATGGTTGAAAGTGGTTTAGTGAATTATGGCTGGACTTATATCAATATAGATGATTCATGGCAACATCACAGAGATCCCAACGACCGGACCAGAGGTGGACGGTTGCGTGACGATCAGGGTAATATCATACCTAATGCCCAATTTCCTGATATGAAAGGGTTAACGGACTATATACATTCACTTGGACTGAAAGTGGGTATTTATTCTTCACCCGGTCCGTGGACTTGTGGAGGTTGCGTAGGCAGTTATGGTTATGAAAAGCAAGATGCTGATATGTATGGTAAATGGGGATTTGATTATTTGAAATATGATTGGTGCAGTTACGGGGGAGTTCTTGACCGTGATTTAGATAAGGATCCTTACAGTGTGTCTTCTTTGGCATTTCAAGGGGGTGGGGATTCAATTGCCGGTAGAAAACCATTTAAGATTATGGGTGATTATTTACGTCAGCAGCCCAGGGACATTGTTTATAACCTGTGTCAGTATGGTATGGGAGATGTCTGGAAATGGGGAGATGACGTTGGAGGCCAGTGTTGGCGTACGACTAACGATATCACGGATACTTGGGAAAGTGTAAAAGGTATTGCTCTTTCTCAAGACCGTGCAGCTGCATGGGCGAAACCCGGTAACTGGAATGATCCGGACATGCTGGTTCTTGGTATTGTAGGTTGGGGAAATCCTCACCAAACCAAGCTTAAACCTGATGAACAGTATCTCCATTTCAGTCTTTGGAGTTTATTCTCTGCACCGCTTCTGATAGGTTGTGACTTGGAGAAAATGGATGATTTCACCCTAAGTCTGCTGACTAACAATGAGGTGATAGCTGTTAATCAGGATCCTTTGGGTAAACAAGCCACATGTATATATTCAATAGGGGAATTACGTATTTATGTGAAAGAACTTGAAGATGGTAGTAAGGCGGTTGGTTTCTGTAATTTCGACCGCGAAAAGGCTGATATCTCTTTCCGTGATTTTGATAAACTGAATATTACGGGTAAACAAACTGTGCGTGATCTTTGGAGACAAAAGGATATAAGAACCTTGGATACAGGACGGAAGCCATTGCCTCTCAATGTTCCAGCCCATGGGGTACTTCTTTATAAATTTACACCGGTTCAGTGAGAATATAAAAAAATAGAATTACTTACTTAATTGTTTTTATCATGAGAAACACTCTTTTTATTGTTAGTTT
>ENA-ORMJ01001005-ORMJ01001005.1-human-gut-metagenome-genome-assembly--contig:-NODE-1005-length-18725-cov-3.845849_pt1 | contig 18725 bp, 13 predicted proteins | sample MGYA00242100_ERZ508989 | MGnify/ENA primary metagenome ERZ508989 (study PRJEB26280, sample SAMEA2531403) | human gut metagenome | biome: human gut; feature: human-associated habitat; material: faeces...
GGCGGCCGCTCCATATTGGCGGATGATACGGGCATGTTCGAGGAAAACGTCCTCGCCTTCTTTCAGAGAAATGGAGTTAACGATTGACTTTCCTTGCAGACATTTCAGGCCGGCTTCAATCACTTCCCATTTGGAAGAGTCAATCATTACCGGAACACGGGCTATTTCCGGTTCGGACATGATAAGATTCAGGAAAGTAGTCATCTCTGTCTTTGCGTCCAACAGTCCGTCATCCATATTGACGTCAATCACCAAGGCACCATCTTCCACTTGTTGACGGGCGATGGAGAGAGCTTCATCATATTTCTTTTCGTTTATCAGACGAAGAAACTTACGAGAACCGGCTACGTTGCAACGTTCGCCGACATTTACAAAGTTAATTTCCGGTTTGACTTCCAATAGTTCAAGTCCGGAAAGCCACATACAATCCGGTGCAAGAGCAGGGACGTGTGGTTTAGCACCTTTCACGAGGGCGGGATATTCGGCAATATAGGCATCCGTCGTTCCACAACAGCCGCCAATGATATTGATTAGTCCTTCTTCGATATATTCTCTCACTTCGTGAGCCATATCAGCAGGTGTCTGGTCATACTTACCCAGGCTATTCGGTAATCCGGCATTCGGATAGGCGCTAATATAATAAGGTGCACGAGCTGCCAGTTGTTCAAGGAATGGTTTCAATTGGCGGGCTCCGAAAGAACAGTTTAAACCGACAGAAAAGATATTGGCATGTTGCACGGAAGCAAGAAATGCGTCCAATGTCTGGCCGGACAATGTTCGTCCGCCAATATCAGACACCGTTACAGATAACATGACAGGCACTTCGACACCTGTTGCTTTCATTGCTTGTTCGGCTGCAAAAATAGCAGCTTTAGCATTCAGGGTATCAAAGATTGTTTCGATCAGAATGGCGTCTACGCCACCTTCAAGCATTGCTTCCATCTGTTGCTGATAGGATGCAGCCAGTTCGTCGTAACTCAAAGCACGATAAGCCGGATTGTTCACGTCCGGGCTCATAGAGCAGGTTTTATTGGTTGGTCCCACAGAGCCGGCTACAAAACGCGGTTTATCGGGATTCTTTGCAGTGTACTCGTCGGCAAGATCACGGGCTAGTTTTACGGCTGCCAGATTCATCTCACGCACGTATTCTTCTACGTGATAATCAGCCATAGAAACTGTAGTCGAACTGAATGTATTGGTTTCGATGATATCCGCACCTGCTTCCAGGTATTTACGATGAATATCCTGAATCACGTCGGGACGTGTAAGACACAATAAGTCGTTATTCCCTTTCAACTGTCCGGGGATATGCGCAAACCGTTCACCACGAAAATCTTCTTCCTTGAGGTTATATTGTTGAATCATTGTACCCATTGCCCCATCCAGAATAAGGATGCGCTCGGATACGACTTGAGAAATTGTCTTTTTCATTACCCTATCACATTAATACCTAATTACCACTCTGCCAACATCTGCCAGACCTCTCGTAGTCCGGCGTTTTATCTTATAGCGTTTTTTACTTACCGCTTGAACATTCTTGCCATATCTCTACGGTCGTCTTTCTCCTTAATGGATTCCCGTTTATCATACTCTTTCTTACCTTTCGCCAAAGCTATGACCAGTTTCGCCAAACCTTTCTCATTGATAAACAAGCGTACAGGGACAATCGTAAAGCCGGGATTTTTCATCTCCCGCTGAAGTTTTTCCAATTCTTTTTTATTAAGCAACAACTTCCTCTCTCTACGTGCCGTATGGTTATTGTACGATCCATAGAAATATTCGGCAATGTGCATATTCTTCACCCACAATTCGCCTTTCGTAAAATAGCAAAACGTATCTACCAGACTGGCTTTTCCCAAACGAATGGATTTTATTTCCGTACCGGTCAATACAATACCTGCTGTGTAGGTATCTATCAGCTCGTAATCAAACGTAGCCCGTTTATTCTTTATATTTACAGGAGGTTGTTTCATCTTTACTCATTAATTAAGTATAGCCGTCAGTCTATTAAACACGATCTGTATCACCGCCGGACATAGTATTAACAATACAGACGACAAAAGGGTGTATTTTAATCGTTGTTTTTCTTCTACTCCCATCAGTACAGGAACTCCCTCCCATACCACATAGACGATGTAGAACTGCAGCAACCAAGCAATAATTCTAAAATCAGGTAACAGTCCGGTTACTATCTGAAGCAGGAAAGGCACAACCAATGCATATCCTGCAAACTGTTGTGTCAACGGCATATTACTATGCATACCAAACATTCTTGTTCCCATTTCATTAATGGCATAAGCTGCCAGAAAATAGCCACCGAACAGGGCTACAGCTACGGCACAACAATTGGTCATAGCTATCTGGAAACTTTGCGGACCTCCCCATCCATTCGTCAATAACGAACCGACGAATACGGACAGACCGCATAAACCAATCATAGGATAGACAAAAGCTATATATACTTTTCGCCTATCCTCTTCCATAGAAATTTCCTCCCAGGCCTTGGCCGGAGAGGAAATCAATTTCATTGCTATGTTAAATAGTTCCTTGTAGTTCAATGTTATTTTGCAGTATAACCTTCAACATTATATTCTTTCTCTGTGTACTTATCAGTATTTTCTCCTGTGATTTCAACAGAAGAACTACCTTCTTGAGTTACAACAACAATCTTTTGAGGGGTTTTTCCACCATTATCAGCTTTAAAAGAAGAGACTAAAGAACTTATATTGAATGCTTTATAGGCTTCATACGAATTATAAGTAACATTTACCGTCTTTTCTTTGTCAATAGTTTCCAATGAATTATGATACAAATGCAATTTCAATGTAGAATTTTTAACCTCTTCATCTTTAAGATAGGCCAACGTAAACGAATGCTGAGAAATATTTTCATATTTTTCTGTATAATAAGGAATAGGAATAACAACCCAATCTGAACCATACATCGAAGGTACAGCACCTTGATAATTACTTAGAGGTATAATTGTACGATTAGCTAAAGATTTACTAGCTTCCGTATCATATGAGCCAGTTGACACATTGCCATTTATTTTTACAGCAAAATTTACATCAACATAAATTTTAGATGTACTTTGGTCAACCGGTTGTGTTTCTGTATCATATTGAGCACTTAAAAATACAATATCACCAGGATTGGCATTCATCAAACTCTCGACTGTTTTATTTGATACAAAAGTAACCCCTCCCCCTGCTACTTGAAATTCACATTGTAGAAAATTACTCTTTAGAGTGATAATACCAAACACAGGAACAACAGTATTATCTTCCCCTTTCATACAAGAAGTAAAAGACACACTTGTTAATACCATCAAAGCCACCAAGAAAAATTTCACTTGTTTCATAAACATATTTTTTAGATTTTGCAAAGATATAAATTCTAATTCATAATTAATAAATGCAAGTACTTAAAAAATACTGCATCAGTTACTTTATTATTTTTGCAAAAAGTTCCAAATGATCATCTACGTAGCTTGCAATCAATGCTGTGACTTGTTCTTCCATCTCTAAATAAGCTTCTTCCAACTCATCAAAAGCTTCATATTGCTCGTACATAGCCATAAATTCATCATCCGTCCGTTCCTTTTCCAAATCTTTCCGGTTGGCATCAAAGATTTTCTTAGCCTTATAAACTAATTTCGAAAACTCTTCCGCTCCCCACAAACGCATCACTTTCGCAAACGGATTATCAAAGATATATCCACCATAGCCGTTCTGAATTAATTGGCAAAATCCACCAACCATTATTTCATCACGAAAAATCTGATATGCCAGCAAAGAATGTTGTTCTCCTGTCAGCAGAGGCATTGTTTCGGCAGTTAGTTCGCCACCGATAATCTCTTTATATTTATCTGTAAACGCTTGGATAAATTCATCCATTCCTTCACCCGCAGCCTTCTGTAAAGCAGACTCTAAAACTTCGATCATATCTTCATTTAATATTTGAAGCAACAAAGTTACAACTTTAATCCCATATCTAATAATGATACGCCTACAATCTTACTAAAAACAATTATCAATCCGTTTCATTCCTTCCGGTACGGTTTTGAAGCAAATGATACTTTAGCAAACAAGTATTGAAACGGTAGCCCGTGAAATAATATAGAATTTACCTAACGTACAAACGTAGGTTATCTACCGTGTGAATGTCCGTTACCTACCGGGCGAGCATCAACAACCTACCAGACAAAAGTCGGTCATCTGCCGGACGAACAGTTCATGAGGGACACGGGAACAGAAACGGCACCGACGAAGTGATCCGAACCGACAACGGCAGCATCCAAAGCCATCTTCTCTGCCCAGTATTATTGCTGTTGTTTATAACAGAAATAATACTTTTACTTACTCTTCTTTACTCTTCTCTACTCTACTGGTTTTCATTGGCTTTTCCCCCTTTACTGGTGGGCGTTTCAGCGCTTTGTACACCCCTCTCCGAACACCCTCATTTTTGTATCGTTTTACTCTAGTTCAACATTAGTTAAGTATTCTTCGATAGCTTGTGCGGTGGCGTCTTTTAGGAGCACGGTCTTTTCTTTGTTTAAAAGGTAGAGGGTGGGGATAGCCTTCAAATCATATAGTTGTTGTTCTTTGATGGCAAATTTCTTGTCATATCCGTTGATCCATTCTTTGGGGAATTCATTCAGGTGTTTTCTCCATTCGTCCAACTCTTCGTCAGGGTAGATAGAGAGGACTGTTAGTTTCTTTTGTCCCAAAAGTCGGTTGATGATAGGTGCGTTTTTCAGGGCATCTATTGTTTCTGTGCAGGCATGACAGCCGGGGTTGTTGATGAATAGGAGGATATAGTCGGCTTGCTGTTGATAGAGGGAGCCTTGTGCGCCGGAAGCTAATGTGTAGCTGAAGTTCAGGGCTTTGGTTCCGATACGGTTTTTCTGTGCTAATTCCCGGCGGGCTTTAGGACGTACTTTCTCAATTTCCTCTAACAAGGGAGAAGCTAACATGGCGTCTAATACGGGAATATAGAATTCTTCGTTACGCATGGGGGAGTTGGGGTCGTATAAATATTTATCCGCCAGGTCGGTGATGTAGGTGAATACTTTTTTGTCTACATTCGTTTGTTCGATTGTTTTCCGCATGGCTTCTTGTGCAGTTTCCAACGGGACGTGATTCAGTATGTCACAATAATCCGCCCAAGCTTGTTCGGTCACTTCGGGGTGGTGGATGTAATTAGTGTCGGCGAAGTTGACGTTATCCCAATAGTGTTTTACCAGAAAGTCTGCCCGTTGTTCCGGGGCTGTCATCATTGGGGGGATGGCAGGCAATGTAAAGGTTTTAATGGTGTCTTGTATTACATCATTTTTGTTCAGACTGGAAGCGTTGCCGCTTTTGCAGGCACAAAGGCAAAGGATGCATATAGCTGGAAGAATATGGATGTTTGTTTTCATAACTAACAATTATTACATTGAATTTATGTAGATTACATTGGTGACAAAGATAATGTCCTTTCTACTTTATTCAAAGAATTTTTCTTCCTTTTATTTTGCTGCGTTCTCTTCTGTTAGTTTTTTTGATTAGACAAGTTTTGCAGGATAACTCCTGATTTTACTTCTCCTTTGCCAATGTAAATACAAATTCCAGCCCGCCTCCCTGATTGTTCTTGGCGGAGATGCTGCCACCGTGGATGATGACGGCGTTCTTCACAATAGCTAGTCCCAGTCCTGTTCCACCTACTTTCCGTGAACGACCTTTGTCTACCCGGTAGAAACGTTCGAAGAGACGATTCAGATGTTCGGGAGATACTCCAATACCTGTGTCGGCAAAGCTGAAATAGTAGAAATTCTCATCTTCACGGAAACAGTTGATATTGATCTGGATATTACTTCCGGCGTATGCGATGGCATTGTCCATTAGATTACGGAAGATGGAATAAAGTAGTGAGTAATTTCCTTTGATTTGTATACTCTTCTTTAAGGAGTTGACGACTGTAATATGTTTTTCGTCAAGCTCCAACGATACTTCGTTGATGATGTTACCTACCAACACACTGATGTCTACCCGTTCCATGTCGATCATGCTGGCGGCTTCATCCATGCGGGTGAGTACGGAGATGTCGCGTAATAACCGACTTAAACGGTTGCTTTGTGCATAACAACGTTCGAGGAATACGTTTATCTTTTCACGTGGAATATTCTCGTTGCTGACAATGGTTTCCAGATATCCTTGAATACTGCTGACAGGAGTTTTCAACTCATGGGCGATATTCTGGGTCAGTTGGCGTTTGAGTCTAACCTGTTCTTCTTCCTGGGTAACGTCGTTGATGGAAATCTCGAAGCTGGCATCCTGGAAGATGATACATTCTACGATAAATGTCCGTCCATTCTTATTGATGGTGACAGACATTCGTTTTTCACCTTTTCCTCTCGAACGTTCTTGCTGATTCTTATTGATAAAATGAATGATCTCTTGCAGTTCGCTGATGGCAAAGACTTCTTCTGTTGTTTCCAGGTTGGAGTCTGAAATCAGGTTACTGTATTGGGTGAAAAGATTGTTGACAAGAATCTCTTTTTTGTCTTTAGTAAATATACCTAGTCCTTCGTGTGAGATTTGAAGGTGGGTGATTAGCTTTTCACGTTCAATGTAGAGAGCTTCTTTGGTTTCGTGCAGTCGTTTGTAGATTTGAATGATGTGCTGTGATATTTCTCCCAGTTCGTTGTGCGGGAAGGCGGATTGCATATCTGTTTCCACAGGCTCATTCTTGTCAGCACGTTTGGCAAACTCACGTAGCTGATTGATGGCTGTCCCCAGTTTAGAGGTGAACTTGTAGAAGATGAATATTAATAGCAATGATACGATGACGGTAAACCAGATATAGTGCTGGTCTGCTGCAAGGTGTCTTACAAGGTTCAGGTCGTAGGGGAGGGCGGAACGTATGATGTAGCCCTCATAGAGTGTGGCGGAATAGAAGTAGGGCACTCCCGTTGTTTCGGAAGTACGGCGTACATCATACCCTTTTCCTTCTGCCAGTGCTTTTTGCACTTCCGGGCGGTTGATATGATTGCCTAATTTCTGATTTTCGTAGCTGTCATATAATACGTCACCCTGTACATTAACTACCGTAATACGTAAATCCTGTTTGATGTATTTTTGCAGGTATCGTTCCAGTGTGGTGTTCCATAAGCTGTCCGGAATGCGGGCAAGCTCCTGGTGCAACCGTTCATTATAGTCCTGTAGCTGTATATCCAGCAGATCTACCTTGTATTCTTTCTCACGTTGGTATTGATACGCCAGGAAGCATCCGGCAAATACCAGAAACAGTGAAATGACCGAAAGAAATAACCTTCGGCTGAACGACAGGAAATGTGTGGTATTATTCAGCTTCGAAGCAGTATCCATATCCTAAGCGAGTTACGATGCATTTTCCATAAATACCTATTTTCTTACGCAAACGGGTGATGTTCACATCGATGGTGCGGTCCAGTACATAGACCTCGTCGCTCCATATCCGTGCCAGTATATCTTCGCGGGAGAATACGCGTCCTTTGCTCTGGAGGAGTAAAAGTAATATCTCAAATTCTTTTTTGGTGAGAGGGGCTTCCTCCCCATCGATACTAACTTTCTTTTTCACAATATCAATGACTAATGTCTTGTAGCTGATTTGCTCCGGTGCCCGTTCTTGTTCTCCTTGTTGGGTGCGGCGCAATACAGCTTTGACGCGTGCGATGACTTCACGCAGAGAGAAAGGTTTGGAGATGTAGTCATCAGCTCCCAGATTGAAGCCGGTTACCGTATCATTTTCCGTATCCTTGGCAGTGATGAATATAATAGGTACCTGAGCGGTCTTCTTATCTTTCTTTAGCAGGCTGGCCATTTTGAAACCGGATATTTCTCCCATCATCACGTCCAGTAGCAACAAGCTGTAGCTACCGATATCCATTTTCAATGCCTCTTCGGCAGAATGGGCCGTGTCCACTTCATACCCTTCATTTTCAAGGTTGAATTTCAGGATCTCGCAAAGGTCCTCTTCATCGTCTACAACTAAAATACGATAATCGTTCATTGCTTTTTCTAATTAATATGAGGTATTCAAAACAAATTCTCCTACCACAAAGTTATACTTTATTTCTTTTCAGCGACAAAGGTGCGGTGTTTTTGTTACGGGAAAGTGAAACACGTGTTACAATTCGGTTACATTTTAGTATGCGCTGAAGGTAATTCGGTAAGGCTTTGATACAGTTTTGGTAAGGTGAAGAACTGTAAACTATTACTTTTGCATTCCAGTTTTTCAGTTTTTATACTTACCTTTGTCTTAATATAAATAACATTGGTATGAAAGAGTTGACTAGTATAGATTTTCGGCGATATAAATGGCGTTTGCCTGCTCTGATAGCTTTATTGGTGGTGGTTGTGGCAGGTTCCTTTTGGCTGAATACCGCTCCGTTCCGTTCCGGTTTTGAGATAACGGATGAGTTGGGAGGCAACATCTTTCCTTCCAGTATTCTTTCTGTAGCGACGACGGATGCTCAAGTCATTGTTCCGGCTGATTCTTTATATGTGGGGAACTCTAAATCCTGCATTTCTATTCGGATTCGTTCAGGAAAGGCATACAGCAGGGTGCGTATTGAAGTTGCTGAGACTCCGTTCTTTTCCCGTTCCGTATCTGAGTTTGTGTTGGCTAAACCACGGACGGAATATACGATCTATCCCGATATTATCTGGAATTACGAAGCGCTGAAGAATAATAATCAGGCGGAACCGGTCAGTGTGGCTGTTAAGGTAGAAATGAATGATAAGGATTTGGGGCAGCGGGTTCGTACTTTTTCTGTTCGCAGCATCAATGAATGTCTGTTGGGGTATGTCACGAATGGGACTAAGTTTCATGATACAGGAATTTTCTTTGCGGCATACGTAAATGAGGAGAATCCGATGATTGACAAATTGTTGCGTGAAGCATTAAATACACGTATTGTCAATCGTTTCTTGGGCTATCAAGGTGGCAATGCTGAAGTGGTGGACAAGCAAGTCTATGCTTTATGGAACGTGCTTCAAAAGCGCAACTTCCGTTACAGTTCTGTTTCCAATACCAGTCTGTCCAGTAATGTGGTCTTTTCCCAGCGGGTTCGCACGTTCGATGATGCACTGGAGTCTTCGCAGATTAACTGTGTGGATGGTAGCGTGCTGTTTGCTTCCCTGCTTCGTGCCATTAATATAGAGCCGATATTGGTTCGTACTCCGGGACACATGTTTGTGGGGTATTATACGGATGCCGGTCGCAAAAATAAGAACTTCCTTGAAACCACTATGATTGGAGATGTGGATCTGGATGATTTCTTTCCGGATGAGAAGCTGGATTCAACGATGGTAGGTAAATCACAGAATCAAATGTCACGGCTAACATTCGATAAGTCTAAACAATACGCTAATAATAAGTATAAGCAAAATGAAGAAGGAATACATTCCGGGAAATTGAATTACATGTTTCTGGAGATTTCTAAGGATGTGAGAAGGAAGATACAGCCGATAGGGAAGTAGAATAGTAAAAAGCATGTGGCCTGTTCGTCTATAAAATTCCTTTGTTTATAGAATGTTATTTTAAATATCTTAAAATATTGGGAACTGATGTATTTCATTGATTATCTTTGCGCTCGAAAACAAGAATATGATTTTCATTGAAGTTTGATAGAGATTTAATAAGATATTGAAGACTATAATGGTCTTCATTCATAGATGATGATTGGGACAGTCGGTTCGTGAGAATCGGCTGTTTTTTGTTTCTGTTTGTTTGCATATCAACGGCGGTAGTGTTACTTTTGCCGGACGAGGTCAGGTGGCCTCGTTTTTAACCTCTGAATAACAATGGCACAAAGCAAGAAGTTTATCTCTCCGGGGGCATGGTTTTCCATGATGTATCCCGTAGATTGGAATGAATTTGAAGATGGAGAAGGCTCTTTTCTCTTCTATAATCCTAATGAATGGACCGGAAATTTCCGTATCTCTGCATACAAAGGCAGTGCGACGTATGCCAGGGAAGTAATCCGGCAGGAACTGAAAGACAATCCTTCGGCTGTTTCCGTAAGGATAGGAAATATGGAATGTGCTTACAGTAAAGAGATGTTTGAGGAAGACGGAGCTTATTATACTTCCCATCTTTGGATTACCGGTATGGACGATGTTGCTTTCGAATGTTCTTTTACTGTCAGTAAGGGTTCGTCTGCAGCAGAAGCCGAGGCGGTTATTGCTTCATTGGAAAAACGCAAAGAGGGAGTGAAATATCCGGCAGAGATTATTCCTGTTCGCCTGTCCGAAATTTACCAGATTAATGAAGCTTTTGAGTGGGTGACAACCACTGTGAAGGAGCAACTGAAAAAAGACTTCCAGGGAATGGAAGAAGATTTGGACAGTATGCAGCAGGTCATCGATAGTGGAACTATCGGGCCGAAGAAGAAAGAAGCGTGGCTCTCTTTCGGTATTGTCATCTGTGTGATTCTTGCCAATGAAGTAGATGGCCTGGAGTGGATGACCCTGATAGATGGTAATCGTGAAGCTCCTGTGCTACAGAATCTTATTACCGGAGAATGGATTGACCCCATGAAATTAGTGTGGAGCAAAGTGAAGGCAGGGGAGCCTTGCAACTTGGCAGAAACCTATAAAGCCTTGCTCTGATTATCCGCTCACCAACTATAAATTATAAATCATAAATCTTAAATTGTGATTAGTTATCTTCAGATAGAGAATTTGACCAAATCGTTTGGTGATTTGGTATTGCTTGAGAATGTTGCTCTCGGTGTAGCAGAAGGACAACGTATCGGATTGATTGCCAAGAATGGTAGCGGTAAAACTACCTTACTGAATATCATTGCCGGGAAAGAGGGATATGACAGTGGGAATATATCTTTCCGCCGTGACCTCCGGGTAGGGTATTTGGAACAAGACCCGCAATATCCGGAAAACTTGACTGTATTGGAAGCCTGTTTTCATCATGGCAACAGTACCGTAGAATTGATTAAGGAATACGAACGTTGCATGGAGACGGAAGGGCATCCGGGACTCGATGAAATCCTGATACGCATGGACCATGAAAAAGCATGGGATTATGAGCAGAAGGCCAAGCAAATTCTGTCTCAATTGAAGATACGTAATTTCGACCAGCAAGTAAAGCACCTTTCCGGTGGTCAGCTGAAGCGTGTGGCACTTGCCAATACCCTTATCACTGAACCGGATTTTCTGATCCTGGATGAGCCTACCAACCACCTCGATCTTGATATGACTGAATGGTTGGAAGATTATTTGCGCCGCACCAACCTCAGCCTGCTTATGGTGACGCACGACCGCTATTTTCTGGATCGTGTCTGCACCGAAATCATTGAAATAGACAATCGTCAGATTTATCAATACAAAGGAAACTATAGTTATTATCTGGAGAAACGGCAGGAACGCATTGATGCAACGAATGTCGAGATCATCCGCGCCAACAACCTGTATCGTACAGAACTGGAATGGATGCGCCGTATGCCGCAAGCTCGCGGGCATAAAGCCCGCTATCGTGAAGAGGCTTTCTACGAATTGGAGAAAGTAGCCAAGCAGCGTTTCAATAACGACAATGTGAAGCTGGATGTGAAAGCGTCCTATATCGGCAGTAAGATATTTGAGGCAGACCATGTGTACAAATCATTCGGTGACCTGAAGATATTGGAAGACTTCTCTTACATCTTTGCCCGTTATGAAAAGATGGGTATTGTGGGAAATAATGGTACCGGTAAATCTACTTTTATCAAAATCCTGATGGGAGAAGTAAAGGCAGACAGTGGGACAATCGATATTGGTGAGACGGTGCGTTTCGGTTATTACTCGCAGGATGGCTTGCAGTTTGATGAACAGATGAAAGTCATTGATGTGGTGCAGGATATTGCCGAAGTCATAGAACTGGGGAATGGCAAGAAACTGACTGCTTCCCAATTCTTGCAGCATTTCCTTTTCACCCCCGAAACTCAACATAGCTATGTTTATAAATTGAGTGGTGGAGAACGCCGCCGCCTGTACTTGTGTACGGTACTGATGCGCAATCCTAACTTCCTTGTATTGGATGAGCCTACCAACGACTTGGATATTATCACTCTGAATGTGCTGGAAGAGTATTTGCAGAATTTCAAGGGCTGTGTGATTGTGGTTAGCCATGACCGTTACTTTATGGATAAAGTTGTAGACCACTTGTTGGTGTTCAATGGGCAGGCGGACATTCGTGATTTCCCCGGAAACTATACGCAGTATCGTAGCTGGAAAGAAGAAAAGGCTCGCCAAGAGAAAGAAAAAGAGAAAGAGGCTGCCAAACCGCAGGAAGACAAAACTTCTAAAGTACGTCTGAATGAAAAGCGACGGATGTCCTTTAAGGAGAAGAGAGAGTTCGAACAGCTGGAACAGGAAATTGCTGCCTTGGAAGAAGAAAAGGCCAGTATTGAAACTGCTTTATGCAGTGGTACCCTGTCTGTAGACGAGCTGACAGAGAAATCCAAACGTCTGCCTGAGGTAACCGATCTGATTGATGAGAAGACCATGCGTTGGCTGGAACTTAGTGAGATAGAAGAATGAATTTAACTAACTATCATAGTCATAGCTTGTATTGTGACGGACGTGCTAATATGGAAGACTTCATCCGCTTTGCCCTGAGCGAAGGATTTACGTCTTACGGCTTTTCATCTCATGCCCCGTTGCCGTTTCCTACTGCCTGGACCATGGAGTGGGATTGCATGGATGATTACCTAGCAGAATTTCGTCGGCTGAAAGCTAAATATGCCGGACAGATAGAATTGTATATAGGTTTGGAGATCGACTATCTGAATGAAGAAAGTAATCCTTCTGTTGCTCGTTTCCGGGAATTGCCATTGGATTATCGCATTGGCTCGGTACACCTGCTTTACAATGATAAAGGAGAGGTTGTGGATGTAGATGTTACAGCGGACAAATTCCGTAAACTGGTGGACGAAGAGTTCGGAGGTGATTTGGTACGAGTGGTACATCTCTATTACGAACGCCTGATGCGTATGGTAGAATTAGGTGGATTTGACGTTGTGGGGCATGCCGATAAAATGCATTATAATGCTGCTGCTTACCGTCCCGGTCTGCTGGATGAGCCTTGGTACGATGATTTGATACAAGAATATTTGGATGCCATTGCCCGTAGGGGGTATATTGTAGAGGTCAATACGAAATCATATCTTGAATTGGGTACTTTCTATCCCAACGAACGCTACTTCCCTGTATTGCTGGAGAAGGGGATCCGCGTGCAGGTGAACAGTGATTCCCATTACCCGGAGCGTATAAACAACGGACGCCTGCAAGCCTTGGCGGTCCTGCAAGCGTCCGGTTATCACACTGTCACGGAGATGTACAATAATGAGTGGAAAGATATGCCCCTCATCATTCATACATGACTCCTGTGACTTTTACTATTTCTTTTTCAATAAAAAATCTTCAATGGCTTTTTGATAGGTAGCTTTATCTGCTGCACCGCGGAAAAGCTGCGGTTCTCCTTCCATCGGAATGAAGACAAAGAGAGGAATACTGCTTGCATTGAATAATGCGGCAAGTTCGCGTTCCTTATCCACATTTACCTTGTAGATCACGATCTTGCCGGCGTATTCTTTTGCCAGTTCCTTCATGATCGGTGCTGTCATACGACAGGGACCACACCAGTCGGCATACAAGTCAATGATGGCAGGTTTATCACCTTTATATTTCCAATCCTGAGATTTCCCATAGTCGAATACATCCTTAATGAACATATCCTTGTTCATTACGATGACCTCCCCGCTCTTAGCTTCCTTTTTTTCCGGTTCTTTTTGCTGTGCCTGAGCTTTGTCTGTGCAGGCATACGTCAGTACACTTGCAAATAGCAGAATGGCAACTGTTAAGATTTTCTTCATGTTTTTTTATTTCTTATGAATTTTGTTCGATGACAGTTTTCAGTTCGCTGCCTTTGATTACTCCGGAATGGCGCCAAACAGCTTCCCCTTTCTTGAATATAATAAAAGTAGGTACTGCCTGTATGCGATACTTGGCAGCCAGTTCTTCGTGCTGGTCAACATCGATTTTTACGATGCGGGCAGCTTCACCAATTTGACCTTTCAACTCTTCCAATACAGGATGCATAGCCTTGCATGGACCACACCAGGTAGCAAAGAAATCTACTAAAACGGGTTTTTCTGACTGTATAAGTTCTTCAAATTTTTCCATAATCTTTTCCTTTCTGTTATTACTACAAGTTTTTTTATTACTACAAAATTAGTGTTATTGTCTGTAGTTAGAAACAGTTTCGGATATGTATTGTTCACGCCCTTTTATCCTTTATGGCCGTTTTGAGCATATTTTGGCTATTTTTTAGAATACTTGTTATAATGAAACATTTTCCTATGGAAATGATTTCTTAAAAGAAACACCCCTACAGGTACTATGCAGATACTTGTAGGGGTGAATTATCGGAAGTCCGTAGGGACTTTTAGTTGCTTTTATTCCGCAATCGTCAATTCCTTAATGATGTGTGAAGCTCCGGCATACTTCTCTATGATGAATAAAGTATAGCGGATATCTACACAGGCGGCACGTTGTGATGAGGGGCGGAAAGCGATGTCTCCTGTAAGCCCTTCATAATTACGGTCGAAACCTGTACCGATCAGTTCACCTTTGGCATTGAATACCGGACTGCCGGAGTTACCACCGGTATTATCCGTGTTCACGATGAAACAGATAGGCATTTCACCGTTCGGCATGGCATAGCGACCGAAGTCTTTTGCCTGATACAACTGTTTTAGTTTTGCAGGAATCACGAATTCCCAGTTATTGGGATCTTCCTTTTCCATGGCACCTTTGAGTGTGGTGTAATAGCCATATTCCATTCCGTCCGCAGGTTCATACGGTAACACTTGTCCGTAAGTGAGACGCAGGGTAGAGTTGGCGTCCGGATAGATCGGAGTGCCTGCACTGCGTTTCATATCCATCATTCCCTTTACCCACACTTTATGTGCGGCGTTATAGTTCTTGTTGGCCTCTGCCATGGCGATGGCGGTCTGCAACAAGCCATCGGTGATGGAATGCTTGAACAACACCATCCAGTCGAAGCCCAGTTTATAAGAGCCCGGCTTGCGGATAAACTTCTCAAAGTTCTCTTTATTTCCAAAAATAGAGTAGTCGAAGCAAGCGTCCACAAAAGCATCACTATTCCCCTTGAAACGCTTATCGATCACTTCAAAGATACTGATACGTTGTTCTGCGGGGATATATTGCATGTAAGTCTGCAGCATTTTTTTGGCAACAATACGTTCCACTTCGGGGAAAGGTACGGAGGCAAAATACTTGTCTGCGGCAATCTTCAAGCTATCTGCGGCTGTTTTAATCTGCGTTTTATCCTTGCTCTTCAAGGCAGCCAGCATGGCAGAAGTATTGGGAATGCGCATGAAGTCCAATCCCGTTACCAATGCTTCCTGAATGGCTTGCTGGTGATAAAGGGCAGGGCGGCGATGTGCGACGATGTCCCGTATCTGGTCGAATGCCTTCTGATAAGAGTCGTCACCCTGTTCGCGTCCGCGGGCGAGGAGTTGCTCCTGTTGTGCCCGTTTAGTATCCAGCACTTTCAGGCGGACAAGTCCTTCGTTCATACCGATGGCATTCTTCCAATAGTTGGCAGATGAAGCATACTTGCTGGCGTAGTGAATACGTACGGCGGGGTCTTTCTGCATCTGTTCCATTAATGCTTCTTGGCGCACACCGCGTACGTGATGGCGCATGAAATTCGTAGTTTCCATACGTTCTTCCACCTCGTCGGAGATCATATAACGCCAGTTGCGTCCGGGGAATCCCATAATGAACGTGAAGTCACCTTCCTTGTAGCCGGCAAGGCTGATCGTAAGGTGTTTCTTCACCTTCAAGGGTACATTATCTTTGGAGTATTCCGCAGGTTTTCCATCCTTGTCAGCGTAAATGCGGAACAAGGAGAAGTCACCTGTATGGCGCGGCCACATCCAGTTGTCGGTATCTGCACCAAACTTACCAATGGAAGAAGGAGGTGCACCTACCATGCGGATATCACTATACGTAGTCTTGATGAACAGATAGTAACGGTTTCCGCCATAAAAAGCTTTCAGCTCCAGTTTGCGTCCCGGAGTCAGGGCAATGCCTTGTTCGGAAGAAAAACGTTCGGCTACTTCTTTCAGGTACTTGGGAGAGAGATAATTGGTACCATTCGGGTCCGGATCTATCTTCAACTGTTCGTTGACGTAATCAGTCACATCCAGTATCTCGTCAATATAAGTGATGGTAAGTCCCTTACAGGGAAGTTCTTCTTCACGGCTCATGGCCCAGAAACCATCCGTCAGATAGTCGTGTTCCACCGTACTGTGTTGTTGGATAGAACCATAGCCACAGTGGTGGTTGGTCAATACCAATCCTTCGGCAGAGATGACTTCACCTGTACACCCCCCACCGAAGTGGATCACTGCGTCTTTCAGTGCAATGCCGTCGGGGTTATAAATCTGGTTAGCCGGGATTAGTAATCCCAGTTCTGTCATAGCCACTTCGTTCTGCTTCTGCAGATCGGTCAGCATCCACATACCTTCGTCGGCAATACTCGGAAGGGTGAGAGCCAAAGCCAGTGTTGTTATTAGAGCTTTCTTCATATTGTAATAGGGGGAGATAGATCAGTTATTCAACAATTGTCATTTCATTGATCAGATGCTCGCATCCTCCCAGTTTTTCGAGGATGAACAGTACATAACGGATATCCAGATTGATGCAACGTTGCAAGTTGTTATCGAAATTGATGTCACCACTCAGAGACTCCCAGTTACCGTCGAAAGCACATCCGATCAATTCACCGTTTGCATTCAGTACCGGGCTACCGGAGTTACCACCGGTAATATCGTTCGTGCTCAGGAAGCAAACCGGCATGTCACCGTTCGGCAACGCATAGCGTCCAAAATCCTTTTTCTGAATCAGTTCCTTCAATTTGGCAGGAACTACGAATTCACGGTCTTCGGGATTTTCTTTTTCCAGAATACCGTCTGTAGTGGTATAGTATTTATAGTGTACGGCATCACGCGGATTGTAAGATTTTACATTTCCGTAGGTCAGACGGATTGTAAAGTTGGCATCCGGATAAGATGGAACAGGCTCTTTCATTTCGCCCAGACCACGGATATATGCTTTGTGCAGCAAGGTCAGTTCTTTGGAAGTGCTGTTCAAATCTTTTGCCAATGCCATCATCTTTTCAATCTTGGCATGTGAATATTGGGTTGCAATATCTTTCTCGATAGCTTTTACCGTAGGTTTCTTTAAGAACTTGTCGAAGTTAGCCTGATTGGCCAGGATGGAGTTGTCATACATAGCATCGATGTATGCATTGTAATCACCTTTGAATTCCTTTTCGATAGTCTGATAGAAAGCCGGACGCTGTTCTGCCGGAATGATTTCAGCATATACCGGGAAGATAGCTTTAGCCACTTTACGGTCTACTTCATGGTCGTAGTCTTTGTTGTGGATATCAGCAAAAACTTCTTTCAACTGTTCTATGGATTTATTGATCAGAGAGTCATTCTTTTCTTCCAGACCTTTTTTCAGGTTGTCCATAACCATGTACGGGCTACCGAATTCAATGGCGCCGCTGAATGCTTCCATCAGATAATAATACTGAGTGGTTAATGGCATCGTTTGGTTTACAATGGCATCGATCTTTTCTACTACACCTTCGTATTCCGGCTTGCCTTTGGCAAATTCTGCGAATCTTTTCTCCTGTTCTGCTTTCGTACCCAGCACATCATTATCAATGATCGCTTTGTTCATGCCGATAGAATTTTTCCAGTAGTTGCTGCTGCCGGCATATTTGTTGGCATATTGTATGCGAGTCTTATCACTGGCAGCCATCACTTCTTTCAGTACGGCAAGACGTGCGCCACGGATGGTGATACGGGGTTGGTTCTGTGCTTCCATACGTTCTTTTACTTCCGATACGGTGAGGTAGCGGCTTGTGCTTCCGGGGAATCCCATAATCATGGCATAATCGCCTTCCTCCAGCCCCTTGATTGAGATGGGCAGGTATTTCGGAGTTTTCAGGGGCACGTTTGATGCTGAATATTCTGCGGGATCACCATTAGCGTCAGCATAAATGCGGAACATGGAGAAGTCTCCCGTGTGGCGTGGCCACATCCAGTTGTCCGTCTCTCCACCGAATTTACCGATAGAGGAGGGGGGAGCAGCTACCATGCGTACGTCTGTGTATACTTTCTTGTAGAACAGGTAATATTTGTTACCGGCATAGAATGGCAATGCTTGTACTTCGATGCCCTTCTTGTCCTTCAGATCGCTTTTTTCGAATAATTCCTTAGCCAGTTTGTTGAGGAACGGGCGAGTCATTGCATTCACTTCCGTCACTTCGCCGGCAGCGATTTTCTGGTTTACGATGTCCGTGATATCTTCAATACGGTTCACGAACTGGAACTTCAATCCCGGAGTAGGCAATTCCTCGCTACGGTTTTTAGCCCAGAAACCATCTGTCAGATAGTCATGTTCCACACTACTGTGTTGTTGGATAGAAGCATAGCCACAGTGGTGGTTAGTCAGGATCAGACCTTCCGGTGAGATAATCTCACCCGTACAGCCTCCTCCGAAGATACCTACCGCATCTTTCAGTGAGACTCCGCCCGGATTGTACAAGTCGTCTGCTTCCAGTTTCAGCCCTTGCTTTTTCATTAACTCAATGGAGTTCTGCTG
>ENA-ORMJ01001010-ORMJ01001010.1-human-gut-metagenome-genome-assembly--contig:-NODE-1010-length-18690-cov-13.911994_pt1 | contig 18690 bp, 17 predicted proteins | sample MGYA00242100_ERZ508989 | MGnify/ENA primary metagenome ERZ508989 (study PRJEB26280, sample SAMEA2531403) | human gut metagenome | biome: human gut; feature: human-associated habitat; material: faeces...
TTTTGCTGGAATCGTTGTGTTTGAGCCATGCATTCACATTGCCCGGATTCAGCTTTAAGTCCGTGTAAAGGCGATAATTCGTCAGTTTCTTTTTCTGCTGAAGTTCCAATACCCGGCGATGGATCAGCTCTTTTGTGTCATTGTCCGCAAGGGCGGCATCCCGCACCGAGCAATAGCTGCGCCAGACTTTCAGATAGCCTTCCGGCAGTTCTGGTGATTGCTTTTCCAGAAGCACCAGCATTTGCGCCAGCGAATAGCGATTGGAAAGCTGCTCATATTCCGCAACAACAGCGCTGGTTACGGTATAGCGGAGCAACAAATCCACTTTATCAAAGGTCAGCGCATAGAGGAACAGCGGTTCTTTCAAGCGGGGATTTTCATTTAGACAATCTGCAAGTTTATGGACGCTTGCCGTCTGCACCCCGGAAAGTTCTGCCACATACTGCTTCAAAAAACCTTCGAATGTCAGCTTTCGCATGGTCTCCACCTCTCCACATACTCTTGATAGCGGTCGTTATTGTCGATCGTCCAGACGTTCCAAACGCTTGCGGAGGTCATCTAAGATCATCTTTTCCATAAAACAGCCTTTCGTATTTTCAATAATAGTATTTTCTAAAATTATTTTATAGAAAAGGAATCCGATTGTCAAGCACAAATCAACGACATTTCATACAATTCATACTATCATGTTGTCAGTCCACATCTCACACTGGCTAATGACCGTGCTGATTGCCGTATCATAATTCTCCGGCGGATACTCATACTTTTTTAGGAGGTGCTTCACCATCTTACGCATACTCGCACGGGCAGTTTCTTTTTTCTGCAGGTCTATTACGCTCGCATTACTGAATTTCTGCGTTTTCAGCCATCTCCATTGCAGCGTTCGATTGACACAGGTTGAGTTATCGGCAGATACAGAAAACACAACGGGCTGCTCTGGTAACAGAGCAGCCCGTTGTGTTCGTTTATGAAAAGGAGAACTTAGATCTCATACCACTTGATCTCGTTTGCATCCAGATGCAGAGCAAAGCTGCTGCCGTCTGTGGTGTAAACGGTGGTGTCCTGCGGCTCGTAGGTGTTGTTCACCACACAATACTTGCCATTTTTGACATAAGCATGGACTTCCACATTGTAGTTGGAACTGAACCAAGTGTGCAGTTCCTCCTCGCTGTGGGCACTCCACAGGATAGCGCGGTAAAGGGTGCGGCTGTTGGCAAAACTATACGGCACACCGCTGATATATACGGCACGTCCCTTACCGAAATCATGCGCCGCCATCTGCACTTCCTTATTCCGCTGCACCAGCACTTCCGTGCCCTCGAGGGCGTAGATGTTCTTTTTGCCCTCGCCAAAGTCCACGGGCTGGTCGGCGTCCTGCAGGATAAAGTGGTCGGGGTGCTCCTCCCAGTTGTATTTGTCGTAGTTCAGGGTGAAGCCGTTTTCTTTCTCCACGCCCAGCACGCTGGCAAGCTGGAGAATGTGGCCCTGATACGGGTGACCGGAAGGCTCACCCACGCCGATGAAGCCGCCGCCGTTCCAGACGAACTTGCGGATAGCAGAGGAGATCTCCGGGTCTTCCCACCAGATGCCGCCGGTGTGTGCGGTGTCGGCATCGCCGACATTGATAATGACATCCAACGAATCCAGCAGATGCGGATCGTTCTTGATATCCTCAAAGCTGATAAATTTCACATCAAACGGTGCGCCAGACAGCATTTCGATCACGCCCGAATAGCTGTAATTCTGCTTGTAGTAGAGGGCATGATGCACCATGTGACAGCCCCATGCCCGCATTTTACCCCAGCAGTTCAGCACGGCCACTCGCTTGACACAGTAGGGTGTGGTGCCCTTAATGTTCTCGTACAGTTCGCGGAACTCGTTGCAGACGCTCTCCACGTAGTCCACGAACTCCGGGAACTGCAATGCCAGCTTCAGATAGCCACCATAGCCAATGCGGTCAATGGGCTTGCGCAGGATGGCGCGGCGGGCTGTAACCCAGTTCTCCTTGGCTTCCCGCACCGGGTCGCCGCCCTCGTGGAAGGTGTCGGGGAAGAAGTAAGGCAGGAAACGGCCCTCGGTGTACTTCACGCCCTCAATGTCGGAGATCAGACGCAGGGTGGAGCCATTGCCCACGCTGCCCACCACGGCATCCAGCCCGATGGTCTTGAACTCCGGCATAAAAGGCTCGGTGCCGATCCAGTGATCGCCCAGGAACATCATGGCCTCGCAGCCGCACTCGTGGGTGATGTCCACCATTTCTTTGGCCAGCTTTGCTACTTCGCGCCGCTGGAACGCCTGAAAATCACGGTATTCCTTGCTGGGCACACGATACTGGTTGTTGTAGTAGCCCTGGTCGATGATATACTCCGGGCGGAATTTGTAACCCACTTCCTGCTCAAACTGATTGAGGATATAGGGGCTGACGGAAGCAGAGTATCCATACCAGTCCACGAACTTCTCCCGCTTCAGCTCGTCGAAGATCAGGGTGAACTGATGGAAGAAGGTGGTATAGCGGATGACGTTAACATAGGGGTGCTCTGCAATGAACTTGCGCAGGCGCTCCATCGAATATTTGTGGGTTTTCGGCTGGCGCACATCAAACGTGATCTGATGCTCGAAATTCGTCCAGCCGTTGGTGGTGGCATTGTACATATGCACCGGGTCCCAGATGAGGTAGGCAAGGAAACTCACGGTATACTCATGGAACGGCACCGCCTGCACGGTCACGCTGCCATCCGCATAGCTCCACCGCTCCGGCGGCACGGGCTGACCGGTGGTTCGATCCATGACCTCCCACCAGCGGGTGATGTCGTCGTTGGTGTTCACCTGCATCAGCTCCGGGCTGATGCCCTTCATCAGCGGGATGGTCACGGTGTCGCCGGGGGCGGTGTAGAAGCCGGTCATGATGTAGCACTGCTGCACCTCGTCCGGGTTTGCTTTTGCCCATGCGTTATCCTTGCGGGTGGTATAGTAGGTGGAGTAAATTTTGGCATCCGCATCCTTGAGCTGCTGCGGAAAGTCGGTGCCGTCGCAGTCTCGGATGGCATCCGCGCCCCACTTTTTCAGAATCTCCAGCGTTTCGGGCACCACATCCAGGTCGGTCGGAATAGTAACGCGCCCGGTCTTGCACTTATCTTCCATAGTTTTCCTCTCTTATCCTTAATCCTGATAGGTTGCGTTGTAAATGGCCAGTACTGCCAGCAGCAGTGCCACGCCCACAAGCATGATGCCAAGCCCTGCCAGCTGTCCGGTCATTTTCCAGCCTGCCACAACCAATGCAATGGACAGCACAAACAGCACGATCATCAGCACGATGCGCAGGGCAGGATGCGTTTTCCAGAATGTTTTCATGTTTTGTCACCTTATCCTTTCAAGCCGCCCACCGTCATGCCCTGCGTCAGCTGCTTCTGCACACAGATGTACAAAATCAGAGTGGGCAGCATCACCAGCACAAGACCTGCGTACATGGTGCCGTACTGCGCAGCACTCTGCTGGGCCTGCATCAGATTCAGCAGACCCACCGGCAGAGTACGGGGTGCGCTGGTGGAACTCATAAGGGTCATGGAGATGATGTACTCATTCCAGAAAGACAGGAAGTTGAACAGGATAATGGTGATGATAGACGGCTTTGCCATTGGGAAGATGATGCGGGTCATGGTGGAAAAATAGCTGGCACCGTCGATGTAGGCTGCTTCTTCAAAGTCGTGGGGCAAAGTGGCAAAATAGCCCGACAGCAGATAGATGGTAAAGGGCAGTGCTGTAGCTGCATACACGACCGCCAGAACGAACAGGTTGTTCAGCAAAAAGCCGCTGCCAATATGGTTTTTCAGCCACACATCACCATCACGCAGCATCAGGAAGATGGGAACTACGATATAGTTGACATTGATGAACAGACCTGCCATAAACAGCGTGTTCAGCAGCTTGCTCCCCTTGAACCGGAAACGGGACAGGCAGTAAGCTGCCGGAAGCGCAATCACCAGCAGCAGCACCAGAGCCAGTGCTGTGACCAGAACGGAGTTGAGCATATATTCGCCCATCTTGGCTCCATTCCACGCATTGACGAAGTTCTGCCAGTAGAATCCGGCAGGCAGTGCCCAGGGGTTGCCGTAGAACTCTGCGTTCTGCTTGATGGATGCCATAAACACCCATGCCACCGGCACAATGATCGTCACAGCCAGCAGGATCAGTACAAAATAGATGAAAAATTTGTACAGGCCCTCCGCCGAACGGGAGGATTTTTCTTCCGTTTTCTTCATGTTTTTCCTCCTTAAAACTCCAGCGGTTCACGGCTGGTGGCACGATTGACACAGGCAGACAAGGCGAACGAGAACAGGAAGATAACCACACCGATTGCCATGCTGTAACCGTACAGACCTGCATCTTTCTGGCTGTACATATAGTTCAGGGCCACATCCGAGGCACCGTTCGGCCCGCCGCTGGTCATCGCCTTGACAAACAGGAACGCCATATTGATGGTAGAAATGATAAAGAAGGTCAGAGTGGTACGGATGTTCGTCCAGACCAGAGGAATCGTGATCTGGAAGAATTGGGTCAGACGGCCCGCTCCATCCAGATTGGCACTCTCGTACAAGCTGGCAGGCACCGAGGACATGGAAGCCATATACATCACCATGTAATAGCCCACAGCCTGCCAGACCATAGCAATGATGATGGAGGGGATGACCAGCTTTTCGCCTTTCCAGAGGATAGGGTCCGTCATATCCCGGAACAGCCCGATAATGCTGTTCAGCATACCATTCTCCGGCTTATAGATGGCAGAGAAGATACCGGAGATGACGACCACAGACAGGATGTTCGGGATATAGAAAATGATGCGGAAGAAATTCTGCCCCTTGATTTTTTCGCGGGTCAGGATGGCTGCAAACACCAGCGCAAAGGCAAAGGTGATGATGGTAACGACCACCACCAGCAGGATCATGTTCTGCATGGAGCGGATGAACTGGGTGTCCTTCAGCAGATGCTGAAAGTTTTTCAGCCCCACAAAGGTTTCGTTTGGCGAGTAGGCTCCACGCTCATACAGGCTCATGCGGAACACATTGAGGGTCGGCAAAATCATAAAAATGAAAAACAGGATGGTGGCCGGTGCCACACAGAGGAACACGAACCGTTTGCGGCTTTTGTCAGATCTCATAGACAAACCGTTCCTTTCTACTGGAATCCAGAAACCCAAAAAAGCGGAGGCGGTCAAAACCGCCTCCGCTGGGCAGGGCCTTGGAAGCTGTTTTCGGATGCAGCTTCGTTTTTACTCGATGATGTTGGCACGCATCTGGTCGCTGGCGGACTTGATGCCGTCGATCCACTGCTGCTCGGTCATGCTGCCGGACACCAGAGAGTTGACAGGGTCGAAGAACACGGTGCGCACTTCCACACCGGGGATAGCGGTGAAGGAAGCAAAGTTGCCCATGGCGGCCTTTGCGCCGTTGTCGTAGATGGAGTAGAACATCTTGTTGTCGCCTTCCAGACTGTCGGCGATGCCCAGCACAGGCTGGATAGCGCCGCTCTCGGCAAACAGCTTGCAGGCTTCGTCGCTGTACAGGTAAGCCACGAACTGCTTGGCAGCATCCAGATGCTCCGCACCGGCGGGGATCCATGCCTGCTCAAACCAGGTGTAGCTGTAGCTGTCGCCGCCGGCCTTGACTGCGGGCAGAGCAGTCATGCCCCACTCGAAGCCATCCGCACGGGGCGCTTCGCCCATCTCGCCCACGATCCAGGTGCCGTTGGGCATGAACAGAGCCTTGTTGTCCAGCACCAGCTGCTGGTTCTGGGTAAAGTCCTGATCGTTGGCCTGTGCGGGGGTGATGGGGTTGGTGTAGGAAGCCAGCTTTGCCACGATGTCAAAGCAGGTCTTTGCCTCGGGGGTGTCCCAGATGCCTTCTTCGTAGTGGGTAGCCTTGTTGAAGAAGTCGGGGCCGCCGGCAGCGTACATCAGCGCATAGAAGAAGGCGTCAAAGTAACCGGTGGTGGGGTAGGTGAACAGGTAGGTGCCCTCAGCGGCAGCCTTGTCACCCAGTGCCCACATCTCGTCCCAGGTCTTGGGCACGTCCCAGCCCTTTTCCTTCAGGAAGCCGGCGTTGTAGAACAGGCCGCAGGGGCTGTAGAACATGGGGGCCAGGTAGGTCTTGCCATCGCCGTAGGGGTTGGTGAGAGAAGTGTCGGTAAAGCCGCCGGCGATCTTCTCGCTGACCTTCTTGCTCTCGCCGGGCACGGTCATGCTCAGCACATCGGTGATGTCGGCGATCAGGTTGCCCTTGATGAACTGCTCGGTCAGGGCAGCTTCACGGCCGGTGGCCAGATGGACCACGTCGGGGTAGTCGCCGCCCTGCATGGAGGGGCCGATGACGTCCTCCAGCTTCTTATCGGTGGTCAGTTCCACCTTGATGCCGGTCTGAGCGGTAAAGGCCTCGGTGACCTTCTTCCACATCTCAGCGCCATAGCCGGTCTCGATGGCAGCGACCTTGATGGTCACATCCTCAGCTGCAGCAGAAGCAGCGGAAGATGCCGTGCTGGACGCGGTGGAGCTGGCAGCACCACCACAGGCAGCCAGGCTCAGTGCAGCGGCACCCACGCCAGCCGCTTTCAGGAAATTGCGACGAGAAATGCGTTTCATAGTGTATCCTCCATCATAAAGATTCCGTTCAAAACCACAACCGGGACAAACAGGTTTTGTCCGAGAGGGTCGTGTGATTTATTGATTTCAATATAGAGGTTTTCACCCTTTGCAACAAGATGTTTGTTGTTTCGTTTTTTATAAATCTTGCTTTTTAGAAATTTCTTTCAGCAAAAGCGCTAAATTCGTCCCGTCTGTTTTGGTACATTCTTCCCGTTTGTAACCGGTTTGACATATTTTCATTCTTTAACGGCATCAAAAATATTTATCCTGTCCAAAATCAAGGCTTGCATTTTTTCTTCTTTGCCCCTATAATGAGAAAAACGCACGATTCAACGCATCGGTTTTTGCGATTATATTTTTAGTCTCTTGTTTTTATTTTTATGTTTATTGCGTTTCGCTGTAAAGGAGCCTGTTATGAGCACCGAACGCTTTGATATCCGTCATGCTCCCGCTCCCCGTGAGTCCTTTCGCTTGCTGTACATCAGCAAAAGCAAATTCGGCGGCGACTGGAACAGCACGGCTCACACCCATTCCTGCACGGAGCTGTTCTATTGCCTGAGCGGAGAAGGACAGTTTTATTTAAGCGGTCAGCTTTATCCGGTCAAACCGGATGATATGATTATCGTCAATCCACAGGTGGAGCACACGGAATTGAGTCTGAACGCTTCACCGCTTGAATATATCGTTCTGGGTGTGGCTGGCATTGAGATCTTATTCGGCAAGGCTGATTCTTCTTATGCTATCTTCAACTGCCGTGAAAACCGGGAACGGATGGTCACTCTGCTGCATATGCTGCTTGCCGAAGCCGACCGCAGTCTGGATGGCTGCGAAACCGTCTGTCAGGACTTGCTGGAGGTGCTGCTGATCTGGCTGGTACGCTGCACAACGCTCTCTTTGCAGGTGGAAGAAACGCCACGGTCTGACAGCCGGGAGTGTGTAGAGATCAAGCGATATCTGGACAGCAACTTCCGGGAGGACATCTCACTTGACCGTCTGGCAGAGATCGCACACATCAATAAGTATTATCTGGCCCACACCTTTCAAAAAGAGTACGGCATCTCTCCCATCACCTATCTGAATTGCCGCCGCATTGAGGAAAGCAAATATATGCTGGGCAATACAGGTTACAGCTTGGCTCAGATCAGCGAACTGATGGGCTTTTCGTCCCCCAGCTATTTTTCCCAGTGCTTCCGCAAAGCGGAGGGGCTGACTCCCAACGAATACCGCCGTCAGGTACGGCAGGGACAACGCCCTGCCCCGGCAAAACGGCATGAAAGATAAAAAGAAACAAGGAACTTCAAATGAAACCTGTCACCGAACCCATTCTCTGCGCTGCTGCATCCGCCTTTGATTTTGGTGGGCCGATGGTCTGCGATCCACACCACTATGGTGAGGGCCACATCAATGACACCTTTGTGGTCTGGCGGGCCAATCATACCAAACGCTTTATCTTACAGCGCATCAACACCGATACATTCACCGATCCAGCAGGACTGATGGAAAACATCTGTGGCGTGACCCGGCATTTACGGACAAAGATTCAGGCAGAGGGCGGCGATCCTAGCCGGGAATGCCTGAACGTCATTCCCACTCTGTCCGGCGCAGCGTACTATATTGATTCTGAAGGCAACGCCTGGAGAGCCTATGATTTTGTAGAGAATACCGTCTGTCTGCAACAGGTCGGCTGTGAGGCAGACTTCCGCACTGTGGCAGAAACACTGGGCAAGTTCCAGAACCAGCTGGCCGATTATCCTGCTTCAACCCTCCACGAAACCATTGCCCGTTTTCACGATACGCCCAACCGTTACGCAAACTTTGAAAAAGCGCTTGCAGCCGATGCACTGGGTCGAGTCAAAACCATTGCGCCGGAGATTGCTTTTATCCATGCACGGGAAAAGGACTGCCACGTTCTGCTGGATCAGCTGGCTGCTGGTGAGATCCCGCTGCGTGTCACCCATAATGATACCAAAATCAACAATGTTCTGCTCGATGAAGCCACTGGCAAAGGCATCTGTGTCATTGACCTCGACACCGTGATGCCGGGTCTTTCGGCTTATGATTTCGGTGATTCCATCCGCACCGGTGCCAACGACTGCGCCGAGGATGAACCAGACCAGAGCAAAGTCCACTTTGACCTGCATCTGTATGAAGTGTTTGCCAAAGGCTATCTTTCTACTGCTGGCTCCACCATGCACACAGCTGAAAAAAGAAGTCTTGCCTGGGGTGCTAAGCTCATGACGCTGGAATGCGGCATCCGTTTCCTGACCGACTATCTGGAGGGCGACCATTATTTCCATATTGCCCGCCCGAACCACAACCTCGACCGTGCCCGCACCCAGTTCACACTGGTGCGACAGATGGAAGAGGTTTTCAATCAGATGCTGGAAATCGTCTGCCCGGACAATCACTGATTTCGCAATCTCCTCCATTCGGATACAGCAAGAAGCATGGACGCTCTCCTTTTCGGGGGCGTCCATGCTTCTTTTCACAGCTTATCCCTACTGCGCCATGACCTCACACTTTCCGTGGGCGAGCCAGACAACGCCGCTGCACAAACAGGGGCAGGAACTTTGTTCGGAGCAAACGGTGACTCCCATACATGAGCAGAGACCTTTTACTTATTTTTTGCGTCTTAACAATTCGGAAACAATTACCCAGAAACAGTTTTGAGCGCAGCGGTAGAGGGCAAGAACCGTCCCGTGGCCACAAATTTTCAATTCTTGAACATTTTCTGTCCATCCGGGACTTCACTTCTCAAACTCTTGCGAGTTTTCCAAGTGATCTTGTTGGGGTAGCGCTTGTCGGGGCAACGCCCCTCCATCTGCTATCGCAGACCGCGCTGCCGCTTAAAAGCCCCACCGGGGCTTTCATTGCTGCGCTGCGCTGCGCAAACGCGAGCTTGCCGCATGGCAGGCAGAATAGGCTCATCTTGCAGGAAGAGAAAAACAGGAAGTTCCCGTTGGGGAACTCCCTGCTGTACATATCGCTATTGTCTGTGGCTTTAATCGCAAGTTTTACAAGCAGAGCAATTCTCAACGACCTGTTTGCGATATGCAATTCACGGTTGTTGCCAACGAATCAAATCGTGAATTACGCTGGCAGGGTGCGTCCTATTCAGGGACGCACCCTGTTTTTGTTTTGTATTTAATCTTCTAATCCATTGTTCAGACTGTATTCGCTCAAACACCCTCTAGAATGGTATGCCGGAAGCAGATGCCTCAAAGCTGCCGACATCTCCGATTTTTCAAAAAGACTTGACATTCCCGGGCAGTTCTGTATAATTATCAATGTTAATTATCTTTGATAATCGTTTGGAGAGGAATTTCATTATGACCATCGAACTGATCAAGCAGCTGCTGGATGCCTGCTATCTGGCAAAGCGGGCACGGGAGATGCTGCCTGCCCTGCCGGAGGGTGTGACATCCTCTTATATCCAGTGTCTGGATGTTATTCAGAAATTGCAGACCCGTGGCATCCAGCCGAAGATCTCTGATCTCAGCGATACACTGAACCTGCCCCGCCCCGGTGTGACCCGTACCGTAAAAGAGATGGAGCACAAAGGGTATCTGAGAAAACAGGTATCCGCTGAAGATGGCCGCGTGACCTATCTGTTTCTCACCGAGAGCGGGCAAGCGCTTTCCCAGAAGTACAATACGGACTACTTCTCGCAACTGCTCCCGTATCTGGACAGCATTTCCGAGGAGGATGCAGCGTGCACCATCCAAACGCTGGAAAAATTCTATGCTATTATGCGCGAAAGGAAAGATTCTCTTGAAAAACGATAAGACCGATTTTACCCAAGGCCGCATTTTGCCAAAGCTCGCTTTTTTCATGCTGCCCATTCTGGGTGCGCTGGTGCTGCAGGCCGCTTACGGCGCAGTAGACCTTCTGGTAGTGGGGCGCTTTGGCTCCACTTCAGGCTTGTCTGCGGTTTCTACTGGTAGCCAGGTACTCAATCTCGTCACCTTTGTTGTCACCCAGCTTGCCATGGGCGTCACAGTGCTCATTGCCCGCTATCTGGGCGAAAAACGACCGCAGTACATCGGGCAAGTCATTGGCGGGGCAGCTATTGTGTTCACCCTTCTGGCAGCTGCACTGTTCGTGGTGCTGGTGTTTTTTGCACGGCTTATTTCCAGTCTGATGCAGGCTCCTGCCGAAGCCCTAGACTTGACCGCCAGCTATGTGCGCATTTGCGGCAGCGGCATCTTCTTTATTGTAGCCTATAATATGCTCTCGGCTCTTTTCCGCGGTCTGGGCGACAGCCGCTCTCCGCTGATCTTTGTACTGGTGGCGTGCATTGTGAATGTTATTGGCGATCTGGTGCTGGTGGCTGGTTTTCATCTGGATGCTGCCGGTGCCGCCATTGCTACGGTAGCAGCACAAGCCGTCAGCGTAATCTGTGCAATCGCAATGCTGCTGAAGAAGGAGCTGCCCTTCAAAATCCATCGCTCTGATTTCAAGCTGAACCCCCAGTGCAAAAAATTTCTGGGCATCGGTCTGCCGCTGGCTTTGCAGGAGTTTTTGACCCAGCTTTCCTTTCTGGCGCTCTGCGCTTTCGTCAACCGGTTGGGGCTGGAGGCATCTTCCGGCTACGGTGTGGCGTGCAAGATCGTTAATTTTGCCATGCTGATCCCCAGTTCTCTGATGCAGTCCATGGCATCCTTTGTGTCGCAGAACGTGGGTGCTGGCAATAAAAACCGCGCCGAGCAGTCCATGTTCACCGGCATTGGCATCGGTCTGGTGTTCGGTTGCGCCGTATTTGCACTGGTGTGGTGCAAGGGTGACGTTCTCTCCGGTCTGTTTACGGCAGATGCCGCTGTTATTGCCAACAGCTACGCCTACCTCATGGGCTTTGCGCCCGAGACCATCGCCACCGCCATCCTGTTCAGCATGGTGGGTTACTTCAACGGTAACGACAAAACGCTCTGGGTCATGGTACAGGGGCTGGTGCAGACTTTGCTGGTGCGCCTTCCCATGGCATATATTATGAGCATCCAGCCTAATGCCAGCCTGACGATGATTGGTCTGTCCGCACCCACCTCCACCGTAGTGGGCATTCTGCTCAATATAGGCTTTTTCCTCTGGCTTAAACGATACGAAAATCAAACGTCTGCATAAGTTTTGAAGGCTGGAGGCCTGCCGATGGTTGTTACCACCTATAAACATGATACGGTCGTGCTTGAAATTTCAAATTCAATCATGAGTCGATAATAGCAAACAAGCCCACAGGATAGACCGCATAAAAATACGGCAGACCTGTGGGCTTGTTCCTTATATCGAGTTAATCTCTAAACGATCAATCCTCTAATCTGTGGCTCCCAGCCGTGTTTTTCAAATATTCTTCCGGATTACCGTTCAGAATCAAGTCTGCATACGCCAGAGGGTCATTGTAAATGAGATAGTCTAACTCCGACCTCTGCGCCATGGTCACATCCAGTGCATTCTCGACCCCGGTGCAGTCAATGGAGATCATTCTCCCATCCCGGAGCAGCAGTTCCACGCAGCCGGTATCCATGTTGAACTTGCAGGCTCTTTCATCGTACTTCATGTTTGTGTCCTCCTGAAATCATGTCGTAGCTTATATCGGTCAATCTATGATTTCGGATTTTATCTTCCACGGACACCCATATTGAGTTTTCCGAAGAAAACAAATAATCCGAACCCATCTCCTATCGGAAACAAGTTCGGATTATTTTTGTTTGGTCCGAGTGGCGAGAATCGAACTCACGGCCTCTTGAACCCCATTGTGCTTCTCTCAAAAACGCAATGGGCACTCCGATACCACTTGTACGCAGTATCATCAAATTTCAAAATTATTTTATCATTCTGTTTCGTTAGATGTCAAGATGTTTCGTTTCTTTTGTGGTCAAATTGTGGTCAAACGACCCCGACAAATGACCTTTCTCCCCCAGCTAAGTTACATCGCGCAATTTCGATTTTCACCAATCGAAGTTGCGCTTTTTTGTTTGCACGAATTATCTATAAGGAGGATTTGTCAACCATGTCAATGAATCATCGTTGTTTTTTCATCCTTGACAGAATTGTATGACCCTTGACTACTTTTACGGACAGGCCGGAGAACTCTTTTCGTTCTTCCGCATTCCCAAGGCTCTTTTTCAGGAGCAGCGGTTTCAAGATCTGTCAACCGATGCCAAAACTCTGTACGGCATCCTGCTTGACCGCATGAGCCTTTCTGTTAAAAATGAATGGTTTGACAAAAAAGGTCGAGTGTTCATCATCTTCACGATTGAGGATGTCAAGAGGACTTTGCGTTGCGCAGACAACAAAGCGACCCGACTGCTCCGGGAACTTGAAAAATTTGGTTTGATTGAACGAAAACGTCGAGGGCAAGGAAAGCCATGTTTGGTGTATGTGAAAAACTTTTCGTCAGAATCTTCAAAGGAGAGTGTCAAGAATCGTGATAATGACGATTCTTGTGGCTCTAAAACCGCTTGTCAAGACCCGGTAAAATCACGAGCTATTAAGAAGAAAGAGACTAAAACAGAGATGAATAATACGAATCTTATCCTTTCCGACGAATCGGAGAAGATGAAGAATCGCGAACTGCTCGAAGAATATTTTTCATGCTCTTTGGAGGTGGACCTTCTGCTCCGGCTTTACCCGGATGATGAAGATACCCTCTACCAAATCGTGAATTTGCTGGTGGATACCTGTGCCACCAACCGCAAGCTGCTGCACATTGCCGGGGATGATAAGCCCGCCGAGGTAGTACGCAGCCGGTTTATGAAGCTGAACGCCGACCATATCCGCTTTGTGCTGAAGTGCCTTGCAGAGAACAGCAGCCCGATCCGTAACATGAAACAATATCTGCTCGCTTCTCTGTACAACGCGCCCACCACCATGCAGCTTTCCTACCAGAACCAAACCAACCACGACTTAGCGAATCGGAGGTGATGAAAATTTCAAAGAAAGCAACCACGATAGCCATCGTCAACCAGAAAGGCGGCACCGGCAAGACCACCACCTGTGAAAATCTGGGCATCGGGCTGGCGATGGAGGGCAAAAAAGTTCTGTTGGTGGATGCTGACCCGCAGGGGTCGCTGACCATTAGCATGGGCTGGCAGCAGCCCGATGAACTGCCCACCACCCTTTCCACCCTGATGGCAAAAGCCATGGACGATCAGAGTATTCCACCCGGTGAAGGTATCCTGCACCACGCAGAGGGCGTTGACCTGATTCCAGCCAATATCGAACTGGCCGGGCTGGAAGTTTCCCTTGTCAACTGCATGAACCGGGAAAAGATGCTGAAACAGGTGCTGGACAGTGCAAAGCACGACTATGATTTCATTCTGCTGGATTGTACCCCTTCCCTTGGGATGCTGACCGTCAATGCACTGGCAGCGGCGGACACCACCCTGATTCCCGTGCAGGCGCAGTACCTGTCTGCGAAAGGCTTGGAACAGCTTTTGCAGACTGTGCAGAAGATCCGACGGCAGATCAACCCGAAACTGAAAATCGAGGGCATCCTGCTGACTATGACAGATAGCCGCACCAACTATGGGCAGCAGATCGACAACCTGATTCGGGGTGCTTACGGCAGCAAGATCAAGGTGTTCGACCAGACCATTCCCCGGTCTGTCCGTGCTGCGGAAATCAGTGCAGTGGGCAAAAGCATTTTCCATCACGACCCCAAAGGTAAGGTGGCAGAAGCCTACCAATCTCTGACGAAGGAGGTGCTGGCGAATGCCGAAAAACAGCTTAAGCGTGTCGCTGAAAGGGGCAGATGACATTTTCTCCACGGAAGAATCCCGACAGGAACAGCAGCGGGAGCAGGTGCAGCAAATCCCCATTGGAGAGCTGTTTCCTTTCAAAAACCACCCCTTTAAGGTTTTGGACGATGAATCCATGCAGCGCACCGTAGAGAGCGTAGAGCAGTACGGTGTGCTGTCTCCACTGATTGCTCGCCCACGCCCGGAAGGTGGCTACGAGATCATCTCTGGGCACCGCCGTCAGCACGCTGCACAGCTTGCTGGGCTGGATGCCCTGCCTGTCATCGTCCGTCAGATGGATGATGATGCCGCAGTTTTGCTCATGGTGGACAGCAATCTTCAGCGTGAGAACATCCTGCCCAGTGAAAGGGCTTTTGCCTACAAAATGAAGCTGGAAGCAATCGAACGAACTGTTGGACGACCCAAAAATGTGGGACAAGTTGTCCCAGATTATTTTGGGAAACGCAGTACAGAGGTTGTTGCTGAGGGAACAGGTGAAAGTTATAAGCAAGTCCAGCGTTTTATCCGCCTGACCAACCTTGTCCCCGAACTTCTGGACATGGTGGACGAAAAGAAAATCGCCTTCAATCCCGCTGTGGAATTGTCCTATCTGGACGAAAGCCAACAGCGGGATTTTTTAGAAGCGATGAACGACACCCAGAATGCGCCGTCCCTTTCCCAAGCGCAGCGGCTTAAAAAGCTGGCGCAGGAAGGGCACTTCTCGTATGATGTTGCCTTTGCCGTCATGGGCGAAGAAAAAAAGGACGAGCTGGACAAGGTGGTCATCAAAAACGACACCCTGCGGAAATATTTCCCGCGCAGCTACACCCCGAAACAGATGGAGGACACCATCATCAAGCTGCTGGATCAGTGGCAGCGCAAACAGCAGCGGCAGAACGAACGCTGACTTATACCGTAACGAAAGACCCGATGGGGTCTTTTTCTTTTGCAAACAAAGGAGAAACGCCTATGAAAAACAACGCTACCCATACCATCCGCTCCGAGGAGATCACCATTGATGTGCGTATCTGCGCTGCGTTGGCGGCAAACCGGGGCGGTGAGGTCTACCTCGCAGCTATTGCCCCGAATATGGAGCTGACCGTCATCACGCTGGATGAGGCTCCGGGCATCCTGCCCTGTTTTGAGGAGGACGACGCCTGCTTGAACCTCCCCAATACCTCGCTGCTGCTCTGCTACAACCCGGCGCAGGTGCTGAAGATGGGCGGCAAGCACTACCTGACTGGCCCGGTGATTCTGGCTCGCACCAACATGGATGGCGAGGTCATCTCGCTGACCATTGATGAGGTCTACCTGTTCGTGCGACACGAAGTCGCTTAATTCAACTGTCTGGCAATGACCGGACCTGTTATTCCATTAGCAGTAGTCTACTGTCAACAAAGCGGCTGGTAACGGCTGTGAGGAAGCGTGACAGGACAAGGGTAGCCCCACCCGAAAGGGTTCAAGCTGAAACTGCGAGGTGAAAGCGATAAGCTACAAGCAACAATGCGGTTGGGGAGTCTGACTTGTATGGTATGGTTAATGTAACGTGAATCACTGATAAACGTCGTTAAGGCCGAACAGGCTAAAGTTGCTGACAAGCCTGAACCAAAATGGTAATGCAGCTGGTTATTCCCCTGTATAGTGGGAATACATGGACACAAAGCTGCCGGCGGAGAAGTGAGACCTAACCCATACTGTTGAATAAGCGGAACGTGGTAAGCCCGTATTTCTCCGAGCAATCGGACGGAAACCGTAAGGAGACTTTATGAAATGCGGGTAGAAGAAAGATGGAAAAAGCGAATGCCGACCCTGTAATGGGGACGGATAGAGGTTGCAACATTACCTCATGCGAAAGCAGGCAGACTTCCATCCATGGTCTTTCTTTACGAGAGAATTTACAGAACTTTTCAAAATGGAGGAATTGCAAATGAACGAGAAATCGTGTGCACCGACTTGCAAAGTGGAAGATTGGGCCAGCATCGACTGGAACAAGGCTCGCACTTATGTTAAAAAGCTGCAAATGCGTATCGTAAAGGCTCAACAAGAAGGTCATTACAGCAAAGTGAAAACGCTGCAATGGCTGTTAACTCACTCGTTTTACGCCAAAGCCTTGGCAGTGAAGCGAGTAACAAGCAATCGTGGTAAAAATACGGCTGGGGTTGACCATGAACTGTGGCTGACCCCAGAGGCAAAATTCAAGGCAATCAATAAACTGAAACGGCGAGGATACCGTCCTCAGCCTCTGAAACGTGTTTATATTCCGAAGAAAAACGGCAAACTGCGGCCATTGAGTATTCCGACAATGACAGACCGAGCCATGCAGACTTTGTACATGTTTGCACTGGAACCGCTTGCTGAAACCTACGGTGACCCGAACTCCTATGGATTCCGAATCGGCAGAAGTACGCACGATGCAATCGAGCAGTGCTTTACCGACCTGAACAAAGGAAAATCACCCGAATGGATTCTCGAAGGTGACATCAAGGGATGCTTCGACCATATCAGCCACGAATGGCTCATGGAAAACATTCCGATGGACACACAGGTTTTACAGAAATGGCTAAAGTGTGGATTTGTCGATACGAAACAGCTGTTCCCCACCGAAGAGGGTACGCCGCAGGGCGGGACTATCTCGCCCACTCTGATGAATATGACACTGGATGGGCTGGAACGGCTCTTAAAGGAACGACTGCCGACCAAACAGTACTTCAATGGGAAAACTCACTTTAATAAGATGAACTTTGTGCGCTATGCTGACGACTTTATCGTAACCGGAGAAAGCCCGGAATTTCTGCGCGAAGAAGTCCTTCCTATTATTAGAGAGTTTATGGCTGAACGTGGATTGCAGTTGTCCGAAGAAAAGACGGTTATCACCCACATCGAAGATGGATTTGACTTCTTGGGCAAGAATATTCGAAAATACAACGGAAAACTCCTTATCAAACCCTCGAAGCAATCGGTCAGTTCTCTGCTGAAAAAGGTGCGCGAAATCGTCAAGAGCAACAAATCGGCAAAGCAGGATTCCCTGATTCGCCAGCTCAACCCGGTTATCCGTGGCTGGGTCAATAACCAGCGATTTGTTGTGTCCGCTGAAGCATTCAGCAAAATCGACTATCAGATTTATAATTGTCTCTGGCAATGGGCAAAGCGCAGGCACAAGAAAAAGAGCAGACGGTGGATTGCCAAGAAATATTGGCACTGCATCGGCTCTCGGAACTGGACTTTTGCCGCAGAAGAACGCTCCAAGAAGAGAAACAAAGAGCTTTCCTATTTTGCCCTCGAATATGCAACGGACACCAAAATCATCCGCTTTAAGAAAATCGTTGCCGAAGTAAATCCGTTCGATGCGCGGTGGAATGGTTATTATGAAGAGCGTGATGGTGAGAAAATGCTGAACAGCACCAACGGACGCGAAAAGCTCTTGAAAGTATGGAGAAATCAGCACCGCTGCTGCCCTGTGTGTGGAGAACCGATAACTTCTGACACAGGTTTCAAGGTTCACAAGGTGTTCCGACATGGAAAGTCACCATGGCTGGAAATGGTGCATCCCGAATGCCATACCGTATTGCACAAAAACGATGCTTGTTTTGTTGCGCCGGGTTCCCTAACGGGAACTTTCTGAAAGGCTTGAGCCGTATGAGGGGAAACTCTCACGTACGGTTCTTAGGGGAGGAGCTGGCAGTAATGCCATCCTCTTACCCGATCAGACCCTTGAGAATAAGCAGAAGTTTATCTCGCAGATCATGACGAGCAAATCGCCTATGCGATCTTGCGATGATATTGACGAACAGGCTTTATCTTACGCAGAAATCAAGGCTCTGTGTGCAGGCGACCCTCGCATCCGGGAAAAGATGGACTTGGACGTGCAGGTAGCAAAATTGAAGGTGCTGCGCGGAGACTTTCAGAATCAGAAATATCGTCTGGAGGATAAGCTGCTCAAAACTTTCCCAGAGGAGATCCAGAAACAGAAAACCCGCATTGCTGCTTTACAACAGGATTCACAGATTGCAGCAGCACACCCGCAGGACAAAGAAAACTTCTGCGGCATGACCATCAAGGGCATGGTGTACGATGACAAAAAGGCTGCAGGCGAACGGCTGCTGCTGGCTCGGCAAGAGATGCCCAATGCTGATATGATGCTGCTGGGCACCTACCGTGGCTTTGAACTGAACATTCGATTCGACAGCTTCAAAAATGAGCATCAGGCCGTACTCCGGGCAGAGTTGAGTTACCCGGTGTCGCTGGGCGATGATGCGCGCGGCAATATCACTCGTCTGGACAATGCCATCGACAATTTCGCTGACCGTATTGCAGATGCCGAAAATG
>ENA-ORMJ01001065-ORMJ01001065.1-human-gut-metagenome-genome-assembly--contig:-NODE-1065-length-17920-cov-2.621439_pt1 | contig 17920 bp, 28 predicted proteins | sample MGYA00242100_ERZ508989 | MGnify/ENA primary metagenome ERZ508989 (study PRJEB26280, sample SAMEA2531403) | human gut metagenome | biome: human gut; feature: human-associated habitat; material: faeces...
CTTAAAGGCAGTAAATACAAAATAAGACAGGGAGACCTGTGGAAAAGAGGCGCGGCTGGGTGAAAAGCCGCGCCTCTTTTTTTAATATGAATTGTTGTATGACATCAGATAGATCAGGCTGTATCTGGTGCATGAGGGATTTAAGGAGAGAAAAGACTATTAAAAGGTCTATTATATATAGAAGAATCCCTGCCGCCGCATGCCCGAATGACCTTGTTTTTTATGAAATCAAATGTAATGGAAAAAAATCAAAAAAAATAGATAAGTTTTAGAATGAAAATCGACAAGAGGTTATAAAGCCTCTGCCGATTTTCTTTTTTTATAGGAAACAGCAGAAAAGAAGAGCGTGCAGAGCGTAAAAACTCTGACACGCTTATTTTTTTACCATAAAAGCAAATGAGGACGGAAAGGAGCATAGAGCATGGGAAAACGAAAGTATAAGCGTCTGCATTATGAGGACAGGCAGACCATAGAGGCTATGAGTAAGCAGGGCAGCAGCGTAAGCGATATTGCAGAGGCGCTGGGAACACACAGGGACACTATTTATAGGGAGTTCAAACGCTGCAACGCCACACTGAAAACATACACAGCAGCAGCGGGGCAGCAGGCACTATAAGGAAAGGAGCGGTAAAGAATGAATAAGCAGAGGCGCAACAGAATTGCAGAGGCATTAGAGCTGATAAGCCAAGCAAGGGACATTTTAGAAGAGGTAAAAGACGAAGAGCAGGAAAGCTACGAAAATCTGCCGGAGAGTTTGCAATATGGAGAACGTGGCGAGCAGATGCAGGAAAACGTAGATAGTTTAGAGGAATTTATAGGCTATCTGGAAGAAACCGACAGTTTAGAGGAAGTGTAGGCGGCAGCACCCGCCACGAGTGCCGTTAGTTCAGTTGGTTAGAGCAGCCGCCTCATAAGCGGCAAGTCGTGGGTTCAAGTCCCACACGGCACATTGCGTAGCAGGCATGGCGAGCCTGCAGCAGAGGGCAGCAGGCTAATAGCTGCAATCTGTATACCGTGGAAAAATAGCGGCGGTCATACCAGCCAGAAAGTATGTGGACAGTCAACAGGTTTTCAGTTGCTTTTTAATGCGAAAAGCAGCCCGCACGGTAAAACCAAACGCCAGAACAGGAGAGCGGCACACATGGAAAGACAGAGAGCGCCGCCGAAAGGAAGAGAGGCAGAGAATGGCAGCAGAGGCATTGATAGTAGAGGACGCATACCAGAGAGGCTATGCAGATGCCATAGCAGATATGCGTAAGAAAAAAGAGCAGAGGCGGCAGCGGGAGCAGGCAAAGAAAGCCCGCCGCTGGTATTTCATTAAGCAGAAAGCCTACGGGCTTGCAATGCTGGCAGTTACCGTGCTGGCAGTATGGGCGACAGAGGGCGACATAACAATAGCGGTTATTACCGTACCGCTGGGGCTTATGTGCCTTTTCAGTAAAAAAATGCTGATAGTAGACAACTACTATTTTGCTACAGAAGAGAGGGCAATACATGGACGAAAAAACAATACAGCGTATTAAAAAGCTGCAAGCACTGGCAGAGCGGGGCGTAGGCGGCGAGAAAACGACAGCGCAAAAGAAACTTGCAAAGCTGCTTAAGGATAACGGTATAAATTCCTTAGACGAACTACAAAAGGAAGAGTATGAATATACGATATTTTCCTACAACGGAAAGCACGAAATAAAACTGCTGCGGCAGTGTATGTATAAGGTCATGGGTGCTAAATCTGACAGAACAGCATACAAGCCATACGGACGGCGGCAGAAAATCGGCATATATTGCACGAAAGCGCAGAAAATCGAAATAGAGTTAGAGTTTGAATTTTACAGAAACGTATTTTATGAGGAATTAAGTACATTTATGGACGATTTCATACAGGCACAGAAGATTTTCCCAGAAGATGCACCAGTAGGAGACTACAACGAATTTAACGAAAGAGATATGAAAATAGCGTTTATGGCTACGAGGATAGAACGGCGTAGCAGGGCTGCAATGATAGAGGAAAGCGAGGCGGGAAGAGAGGGCAAAGCATGAGGGTAGGACTAATAGACGTAGACGGGCATAACTTCCCTAATTTGCCGCTCATGAAAATATCAGCATACCACAAAAGCAGAGGGGATAGCGTAGAGTGGTACGAGCCACTTTTTAGCGGTCACATGGATAAAGTGTATATGAGCAAAGTTTTTACATTTACGCCAGATTACCCGTACTGCATAAATGCTAATGAAGTCATAAAAGGCGGCACGGGGTACAGCTACCCAGACGGTGGGGAAGAGCTACCAGAAGAAATAGAGCATATATACCCAGACTATCAGCTATACAAAGATACTTTTCCAGATACAGCATACGGCTTTTTAACTAGAGGCTGTCCGAGAGGTTGCGACTTTTGCATAGTGGGAAAGAAAGAGGGCAGATGCGCAAGGAAAGTGGCTGATTTATCGGAGTTTTGGAACGGGCAGAAAAATATAGTGCTTTTAGATGCCAATATGTTTGCCTGCAAAGAGTGGAAAGACTTAAGTGTACAGCTGATAGAAAGCGGCGCATGGGTAGACTTTTCGCAAGGGTGCGATATAAGGCTTATGACTGATGAAAAAGCAGAATACATAAAGCGCATGAAGATTAAGCAAGTGCATTTTGCATGGGACAGATACGAGGATAAAGAAAAGATAGTACCTCAATTTAAGCGATTTAAGGAAATAACGCAATGGGACTATAGAAAACTGGGCGTATACGTGCTTTGCAATTTTAATACCACTTTTGAGCAGGATTTAGACCGAGTGTATACGTTGCGAGAGCTGGGATATAACCCGTATGTAATGCTGTACGAAAAAGACAAGCTGCCAGCAAAGCATAGGCTTAAGCTATTGCAACGCTGGGTAAACAACAGAATTATTTTTAGGAGCTGCAAAAGGTTTGAAGAGTACGACGGCAGAAAGTGAGGTATAAGCGTGTATACATTCAAAAACGGAAAAACACAACATATAGGCGCAAATATCCAGAAAAGCATAAAAATTGATAGGGAAACGCAGGAGATTATAGAAACCGTAAAAGGGCGTAGTTTTTCTGATAAGGTGCGCAATATGGCAGAGGAATATTTAAGGTTGAAAACAAAAGTATTACCTTAACACGTACAAAAGTATTACCTATTCAGGAATAAGTAATACTTTTTGCGGCAGAAAAGAGAAGAAAGAGAGGCAATTTATGAGCGAGGTATATATACGCAGCCAGAATAAAGAAAAGCTGTATAGACTGGGCGGTAATTACGCCTGCGTAGAGTATGGAGAGTACGAGGACATAAAGAAAAAGAGAGGCGGCGCAGAGGCAGACAAAAAGCGCCACGTAATTTGCATAAGTGACGGGTGTTTAGAAGAAATTGGAGAGTATGCCACAAAAGAGCGCTGCTTAGAGGTGCTGGACGAGATACAGAAAGCGTGCGTAAGCTATCTGTTTACGGCTGGCGGTCCAGCCGTAATAAGGGGCGGCATGGACGTACAGCCGTTTGCAGCAGTAATACCGAGGCTGTACGAAATGCCAGAGAAGTAGGAGAGGCAGACAGTGACAGTAAAGGAATTTATAGGCACGCTGGAGAGTTCAGACCGCCTGCGCATTATCGAGGGCAAAGCAGAGGTTTACGTAGGGTATCTGGCAGCGTTCAAACCGTTTGCAGACCATGAGATAAGCGAGGAATACCGAAAATACAGCGGGCATGAGGTAAAGAAGTTTAGAGCAGTGCCGGAGATAACGCACAGACGCTGGAAAGAGCTGGGGCTTATGAAACCATTAGAGCCAGACCAGACAGCACAGTATAAGTTTAGTGATTTGCAGATGTCGCTTTACTACACCATTTACATATAAGAAAGGAAAGGGCAGGAAGTATGGCAAAGAAAAAGCCGGATTTTTTACGGGATTTAGATACTGCAATCATGGACGAGCTTACAGGTGGCGGTATCAAGGGAAATGCAGCGGGACTGGTAGGAACGCTTACACAGATTAAGGAAATTAAGCAGCTATGCGGGCTGCCGTTTTGCGGTTATATGGCAAAGCTGGAAACGGTAAGACCAAGCGGCGTGCCGGACGAGGTAACGGTAGTATTTGCAGAGGACGTACCATACAGGGCTTGCAACGGCATAGAATTTGACGTTATGCAGGAATTTGTAGAGGGCAGCAGGCTTTTACTGACAGGTAAGGTGCAGACGCTTAAGGACTTCCAGAGCGGTAGACTGCTGGTATATATTCTGGCAGATTTTGTGGCGGTATCGGAAAAGGCAGTAGAGCAGGACGAGGCAGCAGTAAGAGGCGTTATAGCGAATAAGCCAACATACAGAGAAACACCGAGAGGCAAGCGCATTACTGATATTACGGTAAAGGTAAGAAATGAGCTTACAGGCGGCAGCTGCTTTTTACCGTGCATCTGCTGGCAGGAACAGGCAGACGAGGCGGCGCAGTGGCAGCAGGGCGACACTGTAGAGCTGCTGGGACGGTATCAGAGCCGCCAGTATGAAAAGGTGCTTGATGCAGCCACAGGAGAAAGAGAACAGCGCACAGCTTATGAGGTATCGGTACGGCTGATTAGAAGAAAGGAAGAGGCAGAAAATGAGTGTTGAACATATCGGCAAGGGCTATGTAAAAATCTGCGTGAGTGAGGAAGAGTTAGAGAACAGCATAGCTGGGCTTAGCCAGTTAAAACCTATTTTGCAAACGCAAGTAATGAAAGGGAACGGAAGAAACACAAAGCAGGGGCTTATTGACGCAGCAGAGCTGGGAAAACATTTTGATACAGCGATAGATGCAATGACTATGCTTTTGGCTGGGTTTAAGGGAGAAAGCGAGGCACAGAATGAAGAGTAAAACAATTTTAGGAGCAGACGGCGCAACAAAAATGCGGCAGATTACAGTAGGGATACACGGAAAGGGCGGCGAGGCAGGCATAAAGGCAATACAGCAGCTTGCAGGCATGGTGGACAGCTTAAAGCAGTGCCAGACACCACAGGAAGTATACGACAGATATTTACAGATTACGGGGTACTGTAAATGCTGCGTTGATTGTAATTTTATAGACCAAAAGGGAGCAGACGAGCTGATGTGCTTAGCAGCATATCTGGCAGGAAATGAACAGGCACGGGCAGAGGTACAACAGAAAGCGGGTAAAAAGGCATGAGAAAGGTTTATATATGCAGCCCATACAGGGCGAAAGACGGCGCAGAGCTGGACAGAAACATAGATTATGCGCAGCAGCTGACACGGCAGGCGTTAGAGGCGGGCTTAGCACCCATTACGCCGCATTTATATATGACGCAGTGCATGGACGATAAAAAGCCGGAAGAGCGGGCAAGGGGCATGGCTGCGGGGCTTGCGCTGCTGAAAGGCTGCGATTTTGTTATTGCTGGTGTGAAATACGGCATAACAGAGGGAATGGACAGAGAAATACATACAGCAAATATGCTGGGAATTGCGGTTATAGATGCAAACCAGATTAAACGGCATCTGGAATATGAGGAAAAGCGACAGGAGCGGGTAGCGAGCGACTACGCAAAGCTGCATAAGTGCAAGCATTGTTACGAGTGTAGATTATGTAGCCTTATGGGGTATAAGAACTGCTGTACCGCCAGCGCTTGCACAGCTGCATATAAACGGGCTTATGAGTATGCCTTAAGCCGCATAAGAGAGTGGCAGAAAACATGAAAAATAAAAGCGCCTACGGTGGGGAAACACCATAGGCGCTAAGCTATACAGCTTTGAAATACTATAAAAATTATAAGCTATGTATGGCGCAAAGTCAAGAAATTTAACGGGCAGGCAGCCCGTTTTAACACTTGATAAAAGTATTAACGAACCGACAGAGAGGTAGATATATGCCATACGTAGAGAGGGTAACAAAAGCAGGAAATACGATAGAGATAGAGAGGTACTTTACCAGCAGATACAAAAAGAAAGGTATCAGCAGAGGGGATAAGGTAAAGCCAACAAAAGAAGAGCAGGAGAAAGTAAACACCAGACAGGCAGAGAGAAAGTTAAGGATACTCATAAATGCAAACTATGGCTATGGGGACTACCATTTAGTGCTTGACTATATCCGCAGGAAAGGAGAGCCGGACAGAACGCCGGAGCAGATGCGGCAGGACATAGACGTATTTTTGAGGGAGTGCAGAAAGGAGTACAGAAAAGCAGGGTTAGAGTTCAAATACATACACGTTATGGAGATAGGCAAGAAAGGTGCGAGGCATCACCACCTTGTAGTAAATAAAATTGACACAGAGATTTTACAACGCTGCTGGTATAAGGCATACGAGGGGCATAACAGGGTTAAGGTATTCCCACTGGACGATAGCGGCAACTATGCAGAGCTGGCAAGTTATTTAATCAAGTACACAGGAACGCACAAAAAGGGTACTGACGGAGCATTACAGGGCAAGCGCTGGAATTGCAGCAAGAATTTAGTAAGACCAGAACCAGAGTACCGCATAATTTCAGACCGTGAGTATTTCAAGAAAGAGCCAAAAGCAATAAAGGGCTATTACGTGGACAAGAACAGTGTAAGCATGGGGGTACATAGCCCAGAGTATTACGGCTATGGGTATTTAAGATACACCTTAGTAAAAATAACAGATAGGGGGGGCTGAAATGCAGATAATCAAGGGCATTGCCATTGCAGCAGTGTTGATAATAGCTGGACTGCTGGCGCTGATTGTGGCAGCATATCTGGCGTTTAGAATTGCGGCGGCTATTTTTGAACAGCAGGAGAGCTGGAAAGACAGCGGCAACAGAAAGGGCAGAAAACATGATAGAAAAAATTAAATACTGGTTATTCCAGAAAGGCAAGGACTGTAAGCGCTGCTGCCTGCGGTGCAGATACTACGATATATGCCGCTGGGACGTACTGGGAAATGCAGGACTACAAAGCGAGGAAACAATAACGCTTTTGGCGATAGAGAACAGCAAGCCGCATAAGGACGGGCTACTTTTTAGAATTTGCCAGTATGTAGAATTTAAGCAGAAAGCGAGGCGAGAAAATGAGAAATTTTAGACTGGACGACGAAAGCGGGCATCAAGAGGCATTATTTAGCTGGGCTGCATACAGAACAGGGCTTATGCCGGAACTGCAATATATGTATCATGTGCCAAACGGCGGCAAACGTGATGCAGCAACAGCGGTGGCGCTTAAGAGGCAGGGCGTAAAGGCTGGTGTGCCGGATATTATGCTACCAGCTGCAAGGGCTGGGTATCACGGGCTTTACATAGAGCTTAAGGCGGGCAAGAACACGACGACCAAGAAACAGAAAGAGTGGTTAGAGTATCTACGGCAGCAGGGCTATTATACCGCCGTCTGCTACGGCTGGCAGCCAGCAGCGCAGTTGATAGAGCAGTATTTATTACATTCAGACGAGCTTACAAAAGAACAGGAAACAGTAACCATGCGTTAGAGGCGAACGCAGGAAAGAGAGGCAAAGAATGAAAACAATAAGCATTTTGAATTTAAAGGGTGGCGTAGCCAAGACCTTTACAGCGGCAAACATGGCGTATGAGATTTACAGGAGAGGTTACAGGGTGCTACTGATTGACAATGATAAGCAAGGGAATTTAAGCAAGGCGTATAGCAGATACGACGCAGAGAGCGTAGCACCAGTTACAAGGTTGCTGGCTGGGGACTGGCAGGGAGCAACAGAGCTGATACAGAATACAAATTACGTAGGGCAGCAGTGCTGCATAGATATTGTTACGTCGAATATGTCACTTTTTGGGGCTACGTGGAATTTGACAAAAGAGGACAGCGAGAACCAGACAGAACGCTATAAGAGATTTGCAGACATTATGGGCGGCTTTTATGATTACTGTATCATTGATAACCCGCCGGATATTGGGCTTAATGTCATAAATGCGCTTGCAATCACGGACGAGGTAATAGTACCCGTAAAGGTGGACGAGGACGCTTTAGAGGGGCTGGACATTGTGACAGAGCAGATAGAGGACGCAAAGGCATTTAACCCAGCATTAAAGCTGGCAGGCGTACTGATTACGTCATACCAGAACACAGACGGCGAGGCAGCAGGCGTAGAGTGGCTGGAACAAAAGACAGATTTTAATATTTTGGGTATTATTCGGTATTCCAAGAAAGTAGCAGAAAATACTTTCATGCGTAAGCCGATTTATGAGTATAGCCCATGCTGCGGAGCGGCGCAGGGGTACAAGAAATTTGTAACAGCGTATACAGGGAAAGCGAGGTAGTGGGTATGGATAAAGAAAAACGGTTTTGCCCGTTCAAAAGCAGTATGCTGGTAGACTACAGGAACGGTGCAAGGAATGTGCGTAATTTGTTTGTAAGATGCAGCGGCAGTAAGTGCATGGCATATAAAAACGGCGGTTGCTTAAGACTGGGAACAGAAACAGAGAAGAAAGCGAGGTAGAGAATATGGCAAAGTTTGGTATTAACGATATTTTGAACGCAAAGACAAAAGCAGCGGGGCAGCAGGCACAGACAGAGGGATACAAAGAGATTTATTTAAGCCCTTACGAGGTAAAGGCAGCGCAGGAGAATACGCACCAGAAATTAGAGAACATAGAAGAACTGGCAGACAGCTTTTTACACGTAGGACAGGAACAGCCTACAGTATTGGCGAGAGTAAACGGGGAATACCGTATAATCGACGGACACAGACGTAATGCGGCAAATATTTTGAACTTAGAGCGGGGGCATAAGGAGTATGAGAAAGTGCTTTACCGCTTTATGGATATGAGCGAGGCAATGTATGAGCTGCGCTTATTGGCTGGCAACGGATATACGCAGGAACTTACAGCCTATGAAAAAACCAGATTAGTAGAGCGCACCAAAGCTGCACTTATCAGAGCCAAGGAAGAGGACGGCTTAGAGATACAAGGCAAAATGCGTGATTTAGTGGCGGCTATGATAAACGAAAGCAGCACAAACGTAGCCAGAATGGACGCAATCAACAACAACGCAACGCCGGAGATTAAAGAGCAGCTGAAAGAGGGCAATTTAGGTATCACTGCTGCATACGAGGCAGCAAAGCTGGACGAGGACGAGCAGAAAGAAATAGCGGAAAAAGCAGCAGCAGGCGAAAATGTGAGGGCAAAGGAAATAGCGGAAAAGGTAGCAGAGAAAAAGGCAGGGGACGATTACGAAACACCGCACCCAGAAAGCATAACGTCTTTGTGCTATTCCTGCCAGAAATACAAGGACTGCAACGTAAAAACGGGAACGTGCCAGAAATGCGACCAGTACATAAACAAGGCAGAGGCTGAAAAGACGGACGAACAGCGGTACAGCGAAGAACAGGACGCTATAGACCGCCAGACAAAGAAGAAATTGCAGGAGCGGGCAGACGCAGAAAAAATGGAGCATCTGCCAAGCGAGGGAGACACAGAGCATAAACAGCATGAATTAAAGATAGTGGCATCTGATTACGAGGACGTAATAAGCGGGAAAAAGAGCTTTGAGCTGCGGAAGAATGACAGAGGATACAAACAGGGCGACAGCCTTAAAATGCTGGAATTTAAGGACGGTAAGCACACAGGGCGAACGATTGATGCAGATATTATTTATATGCTGGAAGATTATACAGGGCTTACAGAGGGCTACTGTATTCTGGGTATCAGAGTAACAGACTATACAGGTAAGGTGTCCGAAACGGACACGGAAAGCGGGGCAGAACATGAATAGACGGCAGCGGAAAAAGAAGAAAGCACAGGTATTTACAATTATTCTGGGCTGTACGGCGTTTTGCAAGGCAGAGCAATACGAGAAGATGCGGAAAAGCGTAGAATATCAGTTACGAACAGGCAGCGTGGTTATGCTGCCTGCATACTTGCACGTAGAGGCAATCATAAAACAGCGAGGCGGCAGAAATATTGAGATTAAGCAGGAAAACGGGGTAGTAAATGTTTGAGTATATGGACGGCATAGTAGATGCAGTGGAAGAAATTGGACAGACAGCAGTAGACGTAGCAGTATTTGTGACGATATGCACAGCAAAAGCGGTGTTGATAATAACAGCGCCAGTATGGATATTGCCGTATGTGATATGGAGAAAGGGGCGTAAGCAGTGAAATACAGACAGTGGAAAAAGAACTATAAGAAAAAGCATGGAGTAAACCCGCCGTTAGAGCTGGACAAGCGAAAACAGCGCAGGCTTGCAAGAAAAATGGCAAGACAGATAAATAAACCCTTGCCAACAGCAGCAGAAACATTGGCGGCAGCTATTAACCGCTGGGCGCAGAGTATAAAGCCAGCACTGGCGGCATTATGTGAGAACGTAGCAGCGGCGTTTAGCAATATGGCAGCAGGATTGAGAGAAGAAAGCGAGGCGGTAGAAAATGACTAATATTTTACTGGGAATTATAGCACTGGAATTGCTGGCTATATTTTCAAAGCTGGACAAACTGGAAGAGAGGGGCAGAGAGAATGAATAACGTATCACTTACAGGGCGGCTTACAAGAGAGCCAGAGCTTAGATATGGCGGGCAGGACAATAGCACAGCTATTACCCGCTTTACGCTTGCGGTAGACGACGGGAAAGATACAGATTTTATAAATATTAAGTGTTTCGGACGTACTGCGGAATGGGCGCAGAAATGGTTAAGCAAAGGCAGCAGGGCAGAGGTTACTGGTAAGATTAAAACAGGCAGCTACGAGAGCCAGCGCACGGGCAGTAAGGTATATTACACAGAGGTTGTGGCAAATAGCGTAGGATTTGGAGAGAGTAAAGCAGAGGCAGAGGCGAGAGGGCAGCAGCTGCCGGAGAGTGACGGGTTTATGAATATCCCAGAGGGAGCAGACGAAGAGCTACCGTTTAATTAACAGAAAGCGAGGTACAGAACATGGAGCAGGAAGAAACAAAGACAACAGCGGCGGCAGGGGTAGAAATGCCGCCAGAGGCTGAAAGCTGGGTACAACTGCATGAAAGCGAATTAACAGAGCTGATGCAGAAACAGGCAAAGGCTGCAATAACGGAACTGAAACGGCAGGAAAAGCAGGAGAGGAAGAAAGAGAAATACCACAACACTTTTACGCTTATGAAATGTTACCGTGATATGGCTTTTCATATCGAGAACGCAATAAGCGACGGGCAGCAGTTAGAACTTAAAGGCATGACGGACGAGCAGCAGCGTACATACTTAGAGAGTATCAGACGCACACGCTTTAAGACATTGATAATGACAGCACATATAGACAAAGCGGTAGAAGAGATAGAGCGCCGCAGAGAGGCAGCAGGCAGAGGTGTAGAGTACAAGGCTTTTGAAATGTATTTCATGCAGGGCATGGACTATGCGGAAATTGCAGAGGAACTGGATACAGGAAAGAACACACCGAGGCGCTGGGTTACGGGCATCATAAACGAGCTGTCAGTATTATTGTGGGGGATTGACGAAGAGAGGGTAAAGTAAGTGTTTGAAAAAATAAAAGCATGGATAAAAAGAAAGCGGGAAACAGCGAGAGAACAGCAGGCGGCAGACAGGTTGATAAAGCATATAGAGCAGGCGTTAGGATTTGAGCTTTACGAGTGGCAGAGGTTATATATAATAACTGGGATATGGCAGCCGCCAGAGGGACGGCTACACGGAAGAACGACAGCATATATATTGCGGCTATTATTAGACCAGAGTAAGCCACTGCTGCTATATGAGTTTTCACAGGTGGCAGCGTATGCGGATAACCCATTTATGGGGCGGCAATATCAGCCAGTACCCATGCAGTATGCAGGCTGGTTTAGACACGAGATAAGGAGTATATACGAGCAGCTAAGAGCAGCAGGCGTGCCAGTAAGAGAAATGATAACAGAGCAGCAGCGGGTAATATCGTGGTAAAAACGTGGTGTTTACATGGGAAAACAAAAGAGATACAATGGTAGCATGAAATGAGTAGGCGATAGCTTAAGCCATGTGCGGCAGCAGTTGCCTACTCTTTTTCTATTCATTCTTTAGCCTCCACCCAGCGCATGAAACTTAGGGCGCTGGGGAATGAAGAAAGAGAGGGGACAGTATGAAAGCATGGGCTAAGAGTTTTTATTTATCAGCGGCATGGGAAAAAACCAGAGCCGCTTATTTAATGTCACAAGATTATATTTGTGAACGCTGCGGGCAGCCCGCAAAGATAGTGCATCATAAGCGCTGGCTTAACAGAGAGAACATAAACGACATAAGCGTTACGTTGTGCTGGGATAACTTAGAGGCGTTGTGCCAAGACTGCCACAACAAGGAACACCACAAACAGGAGAGGCATAAGCGGTATCAGTTCGACGAGAACGGCGGCATACTCCCCCCATATCAGAAAAATAATTAAAGGGGGCGAATACCGAGGGGGATACCCTAAAATTACCCTACGGGCGTGCGCACGGGTGGTGTAGGGGGTGTGGTGCGGCGCAGGAATGGAAAGCGGGGTAAAGGAATGGCAACAAAGAAAGAGAAAACCAAAGAACAGAGGATAAAGACCGAAAAGACCAGACTTAAGGGAATTTTCAAGGACTTAGACGAAAACAAAAGAAAATTAGTAACGCCGCTGATAGAAAAGGCTGCATTTATGAGCATTGAGCTGGACGACTTGCAGGCGAAACTTGAAAAAGACGGCTGGACGAGTGAGTACCAGAACGGGCAGAACCAGTGGGGAACAAAGAAAAGCCCAGAGGCAGAAACCTACATAGCGCTTAGCAAGAACTATGCAGCAGTGATTAAGCAGCTTACGGAATTAGTACCAGCTGCGAAACGAAAGACAAGCAGGCTGGCGGCTTTGCGGGAAGAGTAAGCAATATTGCCGCCTTATCGAAATTATATCTATGAGTACCACGCAAAGATTACAAGCGGCGAAATCATAGCGGGAAAATGGATAAAGAAAATATACGAAATCATTATAAACGGGCTGCAAAAGCAGGAGTATTTTTTTAATGCAAAGGCTGCGAATAAGGCTATACGGTTCATAGAGAACTTTTGCCACCACAGCAAAGGACGTAATGATTTAATCAAGTTGGAGCTATGGCAGAAAGCCATAGTTTCTGTTATTTTTGGCATACAGGACGCAGAAAAAATACGTATTTTCCGTGAAATTTTTATTGTAATTGGCAGAAAAAACGGAAAAAGTTTATTTGCATCTGCGATTATTGCATATATGGCGTACTTAGAGCCGGAGTATGGACAAGAAATATACTGCTTAGCGCCGAAATTAGACCAAGCGGCGCTGGTGTATGACGGATTTTATCAAATGGTACAGGCAGAGGACGAGTTAGCGGAGCTGGCAAAGAAACGGCGCAGCGATATTTATATTGCGGAGAGCAACACGGTAATAAAACCGATTGCTTTTAATGCCAAGAAGTCAGACGGATTTAACCCGCAGCTTGTGGTATGTGATGAAATGGCAGCATGGAGCGGGGACGCTGGACTAAAGCAGTATGAGGTTATGAAATCCGCTTTAGGCGCACGTACTCAACCTATGATATTGAGCATAAGCACTGCCGGATATATCAACGACAGTATTTATGATGAACTAATGAAACGTAGCACAAGTTTCTTGAAAGGAAACAGCAAAGAGCGCAGGCTATTACCATTCCTTTACATGATTGATGATGTGGAGAAGTGGAACGACATAGACGAACTGAAAAAGGCTAACCCTAACATGGGCGTATCCGTAAAAGAAAGTTTCTTTATGGACGAGATAGCAGTAGCAGAGGGCAGCTTAAGTAAAAAAGCAGAGTTCCTTACAAAGTATTGCAATATCAAGCAGAACAGCTCTATTGCATGGCTGGAATATCAGACAGTAGAGAACGCCGGAGTAGAAAAGACCTTAGAGGACTTTAGGGACTGCTACGCAGTGGGCGGTATCGACTTAAGCCAGACAACGGACTTAACAGCAGCCAGTGTGGTTATTCAGAAAGACGGTACACTGTATGCGTTTACACAGTTCTTTATGCCACGGGGCAGACTGGAATACTTACAGGCTACGGACGGCGTGCCGTATGACATATTCGTTAAAAAGGGGCTGATAACCTTAAGCGGCGAGAATTACGTAGATTACCACGACGTTTACGGCTGGTTTACTATGCTGCTGGAAGATTACGGCATACGACCGTTGAAAATCGGCTACGACAGATACAGCGCCCAGTACCTTATTACCGATATGGCAAATTATGGTTTTCACATGGACGACGTTTACCAAGGCGAAAACCTTACACCAGTTATACGGGAGTTTGAGGGCATCATAAAAGACGGCGATTTTAAGATTGCCGACAACAATTTACTAAAGACGCATTTCTTAAATGTTGCGCTTAAGCACAACATGGAAACAAGAAAATTTAGACCTATAAAAATCGAGCAGCGGGCGCATATCGACGGCTTTGTATCTGTCATAGATGCAATGACCGTGCGGCAGAAATACTGGGAAGAGTGCGGCGAGCTGCTTAAAAATGCCGCATAGAAAGGAGTGTAAACGGCATGAAATTTTTAGACTATCTTTTTCATGGCAAAGAGTTAAAAGCCATAGGTAATTATTTCAAAATGCTGAACGGATACAGCCCGACGTTTACCAGCTTTAGCGGCGGCGTGTATGAAATGGATTTGACCAGAACGGCTATAAATAATTTTGCCACACATTGCAGCAAGCTAAAGCCGGAGATAGAGGGCAGCGCCCTTAAGTCGCTGGAAAAGACATTGCAGCATAAACCCAACTACTTTATGGATACAACAAAATTTATAAAGCGTCTGGCAACGTATGTAGCGGTGGAACACACCGCTTTTATTATACCTATCGAGGACGAATACGGGCGCTTATGTGGCTGGTATCCGCTGCGGGCTGAACGCTGCGAGGTGGTAGAGAGCGAGGGACAATTATATTTACGGTATCTGTTTGCAAATGGCAGCTATGGAGCTATTGAGTTTGAGCGTGTAGGCATTATGACAGACTTTGAATATAAAGACGACCTTTTCGGAGAGGACAACAGCACGCTTGCACCAACTATGCAGTTGATACATACGCAGAATGAGGGAATTATAAACGCTGTAAAAAATTCGGCAAATATCCGCTTTCTGGCAAAGGTGGCAAATATACTGAAACCAGAGGATATAAAGAAAGAGCGGAAACGCTTTACAGAGGATAACTTAAGCGCCGACAACGATAGCGGCATGATTATTTATGATAACAAGTTTAGTGAGCTGAAACAGGTAGAAAGCAAACCGTATACGCCAAACGCATTGCAGATGCAGCACATACAGGAAAATGTATGCACGCATTTTGGCACAAATATGGATATTCTGCAAAATAAATTTGATGAAAATACGTGGAATGCTTACTACGAGGGGAAAATAGAGCCGTTTGCAATACAGCTATCGCTTGTTATGACAAATATGAGCTTTACAGAGAGAGAAAGAGCCTGCGGCAATGCTATTTTCTTTTCTGCAAACCGCCTGCAATACGCCAGCAACGCCACAAAGTTAAGCGTAAGCACACAGCTTTTTGACCGTGCGCTACTAAACAGAAACGGCGTAATGGATATATGGAACATGGCACACGTTGAGGACGGGGAAAAGTATTATATCCGAAAGGAATATACAGAGGTAAGCGAACTGCACAAAGGAAGCGAGCAGCCAGTTATCATACAGCAAGTACCGCAGCAGACAGAACCAGCAGCGGGAGAAGAGCCGCAGAACGGACAGGAAGAGAAAGAGGGTGTAAATAATGCCAGTTAAGAAAGAGCGGGAATATAGAACGCTGGTAGCGCCTCTGGCTGCGCAGAGTTCCGGCGAAAAGCGCTTACAGTCGGAGTGCTACATAGAGGGATACGCTACTACATTTAATGCGCCATACCTTTTATATGAGTTTGAGGACGGCACAAAGATTTACGAAAGAATAGACGCACACGCATTAGACAGCGCAGACATGAGTGACGTTATCATGCAGTACGACCATGAGGGCAGAGTATTTGCCAGACAGTCAAATAATACGCTGATTTTAGAGCCGGACGTAAAGGGGCTTTTCGTGGCAGCAGACTTAAGCCGGACAGACTTAGCCCGTGGGCTGTATCAAGACATAAGCGCAGGAATGATTACTAAAATGTCATGGGCGTTTACAGTGGCAGAGGAAAGCTACGACAGAGAAACACATACAAGAACAATTTTGAAAATCAAAAAGGTTTATGACGTATCAGCCGTGAGTATTCCGGCAAATAACGATACTGAAATAAGCGCCCGTGCTTTTGCGAGTAGGAGTTATGAGCGGGAGCGGCAGGAGTTGCTTAAGAGGCGGGCAGCAATACTAAAGATTAAGGCGAGCTTATAAAAATCAAAACAAAAAAGGAGAACACAGACTATGAGATTAAAGGAAATTGAGGCAAGATTAGCCGAAATCAAAGAAGAGCTTAACACCAGAGCGGCAGAGCTTACGGACGAGGAAATTACAAAACTGGAAACAGAGGTAACAGACTTACAGGAAGAGCGTACCGCTTTACTGACAGCGGCAGAGAAACGTAAAAAGCTGCTTGAAAGAATTGCAGCAGGAGAGCCAACAGGTGGAGCGGGAGCAGATACCACGCTGCTTAGAAATTTCAAGGGAGCAGGCGGCGCAGGAGCAGGAGAACCAGAGGACAAATACGACACTACGGCATACAGAAAAGCGTTTATGAATTATGTATGCAGAGGCGTTGCTATTCCGGCAGAGTACAGAGCAGCTGAAACCACCACCACAGCAGACAGCGGCGCTGTAATTCCGACAACTATTATGAATGAAATTATCCAGAAACTGGAAAGCTACGGCAGCATTTATGCAAAGGTGCGTAAGATTAACGTACAGGGCGGCGTTTCCATTCCGATTGCAGACTTAAAGCCTACTGCACACTGGATTACAGAGGCAAAGAGCAGCGACGACCAGAAAGCATCTGCTAAAAATTCCGTAACTTTCAATTATTACGGTTTGGAGTGCAAAATTTCCCAGAGCATTTTAGCAAATGTAGTAACATTGAAAATGTTTACTGATTTGTTCGTACCTATGGCAACAGAGGCAATGGTAAAGGCTATTGAAATTGCCATTTTCAACGGTACAGGCGAGGGGCAGCCGCTGGGCGTTCTGAAAGACAACAGGGTAACAGCTGTAATTACTCTGACACCGGAAGAGTACGCAAGCTGGAACGGCTGGCATAAGGTAAAAGGCAAAATGAAAAAGGCGTACAGAAACGGCAGCTTTGTTATGAACCAGTCCACTTTTGATACTGGCATTGACGGTATGGAAGATAAGAACGGGCAGCCTATTGGACGCACAAACTACGGCGTAAACGGAGAGGAAACATACCGTTTCATGGGTAAGAATGTGGAAACTGTAGAGGACGACGTTTTACCGAGCTGGGACGACGCAAACGAGGGCGACGTAATCGCAGTATTTATGAATTTCTCTGATTACGTTATCAATACCAACATGGAAATGCAGGTAGTGAAGTGGACAGACCACGACAACAACAAGATTAAGAATAAGTGCTTAATGGTAGTGGACGGCAAAGTAGCTGACGCTGCGGGCATTATCTTAGTTAAAAAGGGCGTAACAGCAGTGTAAGAAAGCGAGGTAGAGCATGAAAGGATACTTAGACGCAAAAGAGCTGGAAAGCTATAAGAAAAGTTTGATTTATGAGGTTGTAACAGGGAAACGAGAGGTGTAAAATGTGAGTAGCAAGAAAAAGCCTACCGTTAATCAACATATTGTTCCTCAAGCATATCTCCGAAGATTTGCTACACTCACTGAAAACAAGAACTATCAAATTGGGGTCGGGATACGAAAAAAGGACGGACGCAACTTTTTTGCAACAACACAGTCCGTTAAAAATGTAGGTTTTGTAAAAAACGTTTACGAATTTGATTGCAGAAAGGACACTCCAAATTATTGGGAAAATTACTTTGCCGAAGTAATTGAGCCTTTCTGCGGCACAGAATTATCTAA
>ENA-ORMJ01001083-ORMJ01001083.1-human-gut-metagenome-genome-assembly--contig:-NODE-1083-length-17748-cov-10.911716_pt1 | contig 17748 bp, 10 predicted proteins | sample MGYA00242100_ERZ508989 | MGnify/ENA primary metagenome ERZ508989 (study PRJEB26280, sample SAMEA2531403) | human gut metagenome | biome: human gut; feature: human-associated habitat; material: faeces...
CCTCTGGGGGAGCTGGCGCGAAGCGCCTGAGAGGGCAAGGACGCTCACGGAGAGGTTTCGTCTACGGCAGCGTCGAAACCAGACAGAAGAATAACAAATACCAAAAATTACCAAATGACAAGTCGAAACATTTTCTGACGAAGAGACATGGATTTTCCCCCTTCGACAGGGCGAATCGGTTACAATAGCCGCAGACGCGGCATTGGGATCGGCCGCGCGCGGAGAGGAGGGAAAACGAGAGAAAAAAGGAGGGACACAGGATGGATGTGCGCACACGCACCGAAGAGATCGAGCGGCTGACGCTGGCCCCGTGGGCGACGTTCAGCGATGCAAGCCGGGGCAGGCAGAGACCGGAGGAACAGGACCCCATCCGCCCTGTGTTCCAGCGGGACCGTGACCGGGTGCTCCACTGCAAGGCGTTCCGGCGGCTCAAGCAGAAAACGCAGGTCTTCCTCTCGCCGGAGGGCGACCTCTACCGCACCCGCCTGACCCACACGCTGGAAGTCTCCCAGATCGCCCGCACCATCGCCCGGGCGCTGCGGCTCAACGAGGACCTGACCGAGGCCATCAGCCTCGCCCACGACCTTGGCCACACCCCCTTCGGCCACGCCGGAGAGCGGGCGCTGGATCAGCTCACGCCCGGCGGCTTCAAGCACTATATGCAGAGCCTGCGGGTGGTGGACAAGCTCGAGAAGGACGGGCAGGGCCTCAACCTGACCTGGGAGGTGCGCAACGGCATCGTCACCCACACAAAAGGCGTTTGGGCCGCGACGCCTGAGGGCCGCATCGTGCGGATGGCCGACCAGATCGCCTACGTCAACCACGACATCGAGGACGCCGTCCGGGCCGGTGTGCTGGACCCGGCCACCCTGCCGAAGGACTGCACCGCCGTGCTGGGCCAGACGAAGTCCGCCCGCATCACCACCATGATAAACAGCATCCTCGCCCACAGCGACGGGGATGTGGCAGTCGGCGCGGAGGAGAATGAAGCCTTCCTCGCCCTGCGGGACTTCATGTATGCCACCGTGTATGTGGACAAGACCGCCAAGGCCGAGGAGCAGAAGGTGGACAAGGTCATCGGGGAGCTGTACGAGTATTATCTGGCCCATGTGGACCAGATGTCCAACTTCTACGTCCAGCTGGCCTATCAGGACGACCCCGAGCGGGCCGTCACCGACTATATCAGCGGCATGAGCGACGAATTTGCCATCCGGACCTTTGAGGACGTCTTTGTGCCTCGCAAGTGGCACGTTTTGTAAAAAGGAGCGCCGAACATCTTTATGATCCCACACGAATACATTGAAGAGCTGACCCGCCGCACCGACATCGTGGAGCTGGTGGGCGGCTATGTCCAGCTCAAGCGGAAGGGCCGGCTCTACGGCGGTCTGTGTCCCTTCCACAGCGAGAAGACCCCCTCGTTCTACGTCTATCCGGACACCCAGAGCTTCTATTGCTTTGGCTGCGGTGCAGGCGGCGATGCAGTGACCTTTACCAAAAAGATAAACAGCATCGACTACGTGGAGGCCGTCAAGCTGCTGGCCCAGCGGGCCGGTATGCCCGAGCCCACCGAGGACGACAAGACGGGCCGTCTGCGCAGCCGCATCCTCACCATGAACAAGGACGCGGCCCGCTTCTTCCACGCCTGCCTCAACTCCACCGTGGAGGAGGCCCGGCAGGCCCGTGCCTACTGGCGTCGGCGCGGCCTCGACGACAAGACCATCAACCGCTTCGGGCTGGGCTACGCCCCCGACGACGGGCAGGCGCTCTACCAGCATCTCCGGGACAAGGGCTACAACCAGCAGGAGCTGGACGCCAGCGGCCTGTTCAAGCGGAGCCAGTCGGGCCGCATCTACTGCCTGTTCTGGCGGCGGGTCATGACCCCCATCTTTGACCTGCGGGGCAACATCATCGCCTTCGGCGGCCGTGTGCTGGACGACTCCAAGCCCAAGTACGTCAACAGCCCCGAAACGCTGGTCTACCACAAGTCGGACACGGTGTTCGCGCTCCAGATCGCAAAGCGGAGCGCTTCCCATCGGTACGTCCTCTGCGAGGGCTACATGGATGTCATCTCCATGCATCAGGCGGGCATCGACACCGCCGTCTGCGCCTGCGGCACGGCCCTGACGCCCGACCAGATCAAGCTCATCAGCCAGTATGCCGATGAGGTCATCCTCAGCTACGACTCCGACGAGGCGGGCCAGAAAGCCACCCTCCGCTCGCTGGAACTGTTCCGCAACAGCCCGGTGCGGGTGGGCGTGCTGCAGATCCCGGGCGCGAAAGACCCGGACGAGTACATCAAGAAATACGGTGCCGACCGCTTCAAAGCCCTGCTGGACGGCGTGGGCAATGCGCTGGACTTCCGGCTGGGCCGTCTGCGCAGTCAGTACGACCTCAAACAGGATGCTCAGCGCCTCGAGTACGTCAAGGAAGCGGTGGAGATGCTGGCGCAGCGCTCCAACCCTACCGAGCAGGAGGTCTACGCCGGACGTCTGGCCGAGGAGACGAACATCTCCAAGACTGCCATCATGGCCCAGCTGGCCGACGCCGTGAAGAAAGCGGGCAGCAAGCGCCGCCGGGAGCAGAACCGCGCCCGCCTGCAGGAGGGTGAGATGAACCAGATCAAAGTCCCCTACAGCGCAGGCCGGGGCGCACTGGGCATGGCAAGCGCAGACCAGCGGCTTCTGGCCGCCATGCTGCGGGAGCCGGGCTATATCGACAAGGTGAGCGCCCAGCTCAGGCCGGAACAGTTCTTGCAGCCCCAGCAGAAGGAGCTGTACGAAGCCATGCTCCGCTGCAGGGAGCAGGGGGTGGAGGTGAGCCTCGCCACCCTGCGGGCCTTTGTCAGCGAGGAAGCTCTGAATGAATTGAGCCGTCTTGCGGCACAATACAGCGATGTAAACTGTACGCCGGAGGACATCAAGCTCTATCTGGAACGCATCGCCCGGGGGACTCCCGTGGCCAGCCGCGCCGCCAGTATGTCAACCAACGATATTGAACAGTATCTCCAGTCGATGCGGGAACAAAAGCAGGGAACTGCTGACGCAGAAGATTCGGTCTGATCTCTCCACCGGCTGGGGCCGGAAGGAGAAGCACAGATGCAGAAAATGTCACAGACGGAAGAAATGGCGAAGATGCTGGCGGGACGCGCCCGCCGCCATGTCCTGACGCCCGAGCAGGTGAGCCGTGCCATGGAAGAGCAGGACTTCGACCCGGCGGGGCTGGATGAGCTGTATGCCGCACTGGAGACGCGGGGCGTGCAGGTGGCCGAGGAAGAGACAGAGCTGCCGCTTCTGGACGAAGAGCAGATCGGAAAGCTCGAGCATGAGCTGTCCGCCGAAGGCGTGGCGCTGGACGACCCGGTGAAGACCTATCTGAAAGAGATCGGCCGGGTGCCGCTGCTCTCGGCGGAAGAGGAAGCCGCTCTCGCCCGTGCCGCACAGGCAGGGGACGAGGACGCCCGCCGCCGTCTCAGCGAAGCGAACCTCCGCCTCGTCGTCTCGGTGGCAAAGCGGTATGCCGGGCGGGGCCTGCCTTTCCTCGATCTGATCCAGGAGGGCAACCTCGGCCTGATGAAGGCGGCGGAGAAGTTCGAGCCGGACCGGGGCTTCAAGTTCTCGACCTACGCCACGTGGTGGATACGCCAGTCCATCACCCGGGCCATCGCCGACCAGGGCCGCACCATCCGCATCCCGGTGCATCTGGTGGAGAGCATCAACCGGGTGAAGAAGACGGCAGGAGAGCTGCTGCGCCGCACAGGCCGGGAGCCCACCGCCGAGGAAATCGCCGCCCAGCTGGACATGGAGCCCGCCCGGGTGCGGGAGCTGATCCAGCTGGCTCAGGACCCCATCAGCCTCGAGACGCCGGTGGGGGAGGAAGAGGACGCCCACCTCGAGGACTTCATCCAGGCCGACGAGGCCGGGCGGCAGCTGCTCCGCCGGGAGCTGATGAATGTGCTCAAGAGCCTGACGCCCCGGGAAGAGCGGGTCATCGCCCTCCGCTTCGGTTTGGAGGATGGCCGCGCCCGGACGCTGGAAGAACTGGGCCGGGAGTTCAACGTCACCCGGGAGCGGGTGCGCCAGATAGAGGCCAAAGCCCTGCGCAAGCTCCGCCACCCCAGCCGGGCCAAGCGCCTGCGGGATTATCTGGATGAATAAACTGCATTGCAAGAGTAAATGGTGACAAAATGCACAAGGGTGTTTTTGTCTGGAACGTAAAAAACAAAAAAATCAACCCCAAAATCAGGCAAAGCATACACGTTCCCGGGTGTCCGATAAAAGAGGGCGTCCGGGAATTTTTTTGCCTCAAAACGGAAAAATGGCTTGACAACAGGGGTTTCAGGGTGTATACTGCATTAGTATCACATAATGGCCTAGTGCGCCAAAAAGGGAGTTTGCGCAGCATGAGCGGAACGGGTCCTACCGAAAAGTTTGTGCAAAACGCCGGACTTCTGCGCGCGGTGCAGGCCGAATTATGTGTGTCTGCTCAAATTCGACCTGCATTTTGCAACATCCGTAGAGTATAAAAGTAAGGAGTGGTTGATTTTATGATGAAAGTCAAGCCCGTCAAGCTCGGCAAGACCGAGCGCATGAGCTTCTCCCACATCGACGAAGTCATCAGTATGCCGAACCTCATCGAGGTCCAGAAGAACTCTTATCAGTGGTTCCTGGACGAGGGCCTGAAAGAGGTCTTCCACGACATCGGCACCATTGAGGACTACACCGGCAATCTGGCACTGAGCTTCGTGGACTTCCGTCTCGATAAAGAGCCCAAGTACAGCATCAAAGAGTGCAAAGAGCGCGACGTGACCTATGCAGCACCCCTGCGCGTCACCGCCCGTCTGCTGAACAAGGAGACCGGCGAGGTGAAGGACCAGGAGATCTTCATGGGCGACTTCCCCCTGATGACCGACGCCGGCACCTTTGTCATCAACGGTGCAGAGCGCGCCATCGTCAGCCAGTTGGTCCGTTCTCCCGGCGTATTCTACGGCCATGATCACGATAAGGTGGGCAACGACCTGTACAGCGCCACCATGAACCCCAACCGCGGCGCCTGGCTGGAGTACGAGACCGACGCTTCCAACGTGTTCTATGTCCGTATCGATAAGAACCGCAAGCTGCCCGTCACCGTGCTCTGCCGCGCACTGGGCCTGTCTTCCAACGAGGACATCCTGAACTACTTCGGCGAGGATGAGCGCATCCTTGCCACTCTGGAAAAGGATACCACCAAGAACACCGAGGAAGGCCTGCTGGAAGTCTACCGCAAGCTGCGCCCCGGTGAGCCTCCCACGGTGGAGTCCGCTACCAGCCAGCTCAATATGCTCTTCTTCGACCCCCGCCGCTACGATCTGTCCCGGTTCGGTCGCTATAAGATGAACAAGAAGCTGTCTCTGGCACGCCGCATCATGAACCACATCGCCGCCGAGAACGTCGTCGCTCCTCTGACCGGCGAACTGCTCATCGAGAAGGATGCCAAGATCACCCGTCAGCTGGCTGAGGCCGCTGACAACGCCGGCGTCAATGTCGTCGTGCTGAACGTCGAGGGCAAGAAGGTCAAGGTCATCACCAATGGCTGTGTTGACGCTCAGGGCTTCTTCTCCTTCGATGTCAAGGAGTGCGGCATCAACGAGCGCTGCTCCTTTGAGGAGATCAAGAAGATCCTCGACACCACTTCGGATGTGGAAGAGCAGAAGGAGCTGCTGCGCCGCAACCACGACCAGCTCATCGGCCGCACCGTCACCGTGACCGACATCCTGTCTTCCATCAACTATCTGAACGGCCTGGGCCACGGCATCGGCACCACCGATGACATCGACCATCTGGGCAACCGCCGCATCCGCAGCGTCGGTGAGCTGCTGCAGAACCAGTTCCGCATCGGCTTCTCCCGCATGGAGCGCGTCATCCGTGAGCGCATGACCCTGCAGAGCCAGGACCAGAGCGTCATCACTCCGCAGGCCCTCATCAATATCCGTCCTGTGGTCGCCGCCATCAAGGAGTTCTTCGGTTCTTCTCCGCTGTCCCAGTTCATGGACCAGAATAACCCTCTGGCTGAGCTGACCCACAAGCGCCGTCTGTCTGCTCTGGGCCCCGGCGGTCTGAGCCGTGACCGCGCAGGCTTCGAGGTCCGCGACGTCCACTACAGCCACTATGGCCGTATGTGCCCCATCGAGACTCCTGAAGGCCCCAACATCGGTCTGATCTCCTATCTGGCATCCTACGCCAAGATCAATGAGTACGGCTTCGTTGAGGCTCCTTACCGCAAGGTCAAGAAGACCTACGACGAGAAGGGCCGCCTCATCGACCAGGTCGTCACCGACGAGGTCGAGTATATGACCGCTGACGTCGAGGACGAGTACGTCGTTGCTCAGGCCAACGAGCCTCTGGACGAGACCAAGCACTTCAAGCGCGCCCGCGTTTCTGCCCGCCGCCGCGACGACATTCTGGAGATCGACGCCGAAAAGGTCGATTATATGGACGTCTCGCCCCGAATGATGGTCTCTGTCGCTACCGCCTGCATCCCCTTCCTGGAGAACGATGACTGTAACCGTGCTCTGATGGGCTCCAACATGCAGCGTCAGGCAGTGCCTCTGATGGTCACCCAGCAGCCCATCGTTGCTACCGGTATGGAGTACAAGGCTGCTACCGACTCCGGCACCGCGGTTCTGGCAAAGAACGACGGTATCGTTGAGAAGGTGGACGCTGACCATGTCGAGGTGCGCAACGCTCAGGGCGCCGTGGACAACTATTCTCTGGTCAAGTTTGCCCGCTCCAACGCAGGCACCTGCATCAACCAGCGCCCCATCGTCGAGGTGGGCGAGAACGTCAAGGCCGGTCAGGTGCTGGCCGACGGCCCCGCAATGCGCAACGGCGAGATCTCTCTGGGCAAGAACGCCCTCATCGGCTTCATGACCTGGGAGGGCTACAACTACGAGGACGCCGTCCTGCTGAACGAGAAGATCGTCCGTGAGGACGTTTACACCTCTATCCACATTGAGGAATATGAGACCGAGTCCCGCGACACCAAGCTGGGACCCGAAGAGATCACCCGCGACATCCCCAACGTCTCTGAGGATGCTCTGAAGGACCTGGACGAGCGCGGCATCATCCGCATCGGCGCCGAGGTCAAGAGCGGTGATATTCTGGTCGGTAAAGTCACCCCGAAGGGTGAGACCGAGCTGACCGCTGAGGAGCGCCTGCTCCGTGCCATCTTCGGCGAGAAGGCCCGCGAGGTGCGTGACACCTCTCTGCGTGTGCCTCACGGCGAGTACGGCATCATCGTGGACGTCAAGGTCTTCACCCCGGAGAACAGCGACGAGCTGCAGCCCGGTGTGCGCGAGGTCGTCCGCTGCTACATCGCTCAGAAGCGCAAGATCAGCGTCGGCGATAAGATGGCAGGCCGTCACGGCAACAAGGGTGTCGTTTCCCGCATCCTGCCGCAGGAGGATATGCCCTACCTGCCCGACGGCACCCCGCTGGACATCGTGCTGAACCCCCTGGGCGTTCCTTCCCGTATGAACATCGGTCAGGTGCTGGAAGTCAACCTGGGCTACGCTGCCAAGGCCTGCGGCATCAAGGTCATGACCCCCGTCTTCGACTCCGCCCGCGAGGCTGACATCGGCGATACCTTCGATACCGCCCGCGAGATGTGGCACGGCGAGAATGCTCCTGCATATCCCACCAAGCTCCCCAAGCTGATGGGCGAGAAGGGCCACATCATCGACTTCTCCAAGATCGAGCTGGACCGCGACGGCAAGACCACCGTTTACGATGGCCGTACCGGTGAGAAGTTCGATAACCGCGTTACCGTCGGTTATATGTACTACCTCAAGCTGCATCACCTCGTTGATGATAAGATCCATGCCCGTTCCACCGGCCCCTACTCTCTGGTCACCCAGCAGCCTCTGGGCGGCAAGGCCCAGTTCGGCGGCCAGCGCTTCGGCGAGATGGAGGTCTGGGCTCTGGAAGCTTACGGTGCTGCTTACACCCTGCAGGAGATCCTGACCGTCAAGTCCGATGACGTCGAGGGCCGTGTCAAGACCTACGAGGCCATCGTCAAGGGCGAGCCCATCCCGCAGCCGGGCATCCCCGAGTCCTTCCGCGTTATGCTCAAGGAACTGCAGTCTCTGGGTCTGGACGTCGTGGTCCAGGACAAGGAAGGCAACGAGATCGATATGCGCCAGAACTTCGACGACGAAGAGACCGGCTTCGATATGCGTGATGTTGCCGGCACCGAGACTGTCGCCAACGAGAACGAGCTGCTGAACGATTACACCATCAAGGACGCCGATGCTGGTTTCGATGATCCCTCCGTGCTGGAGGATGACAACTCTGCCGCTGCAGAGCCCGCTTCTGACGAAGTGAACATCGACGAATAATAAGGCCCCTTTGAGAAAGCTGTGTTTCCCTGCGCGGTGCGCGTGCTGCCGCCGCAGGGCAGGGGAGGGCAGCGGGTCTTCCAACGTCAACTGTTATCATCGAGACTATAAAGATTAAGAAAGGGTTCGTTTCATGGAAAACAACGTCTTCGATTCGATCAAAATCGGCCTTGCCTCTCCTGACCAGATCCGCAACTGGAGCTATGGCGAGGTGAAGAAGCCTGAGACCATCAACTACCGCACCCTGAAGCCGGAGCGCGACGGTCTGTACTGCGAGCGCATTTTTGGACCTACCAAGGACTGGGAGTGCCACTGCGGCAAGTATAAGCGCATCCGTTATAAGGGCAAGATCTGCGACCGCTGCGGCGTCGAGGTGACCAAGGCCAAGGTCCGCCGTGAGCGTATGGGCCACATCGAGCTGGCCGCTCCTGTGAGCCACATCTGGTACTTCAAGGGCATCCCCAGCCGCATCGGCCTGATGCTGGACATCAGCCCCCGCCTGCTGGAGAAGGTCCTCTACTTTGCAAGCTATATCGTCACCGATCCCGGTCTGACCCCGCTGGAAAAGAAGCAGCTGCTGACCGAGAAAGAGTACCGCGAGATGCGCGAGCGCTACGGCGACGAGTTCGAGGCTGCGATGGGCGCTGAGGCCGTTCAGGACCTGCTGAAGGAGATCGACCTCGACCAGCTCAGCGCTGAGCTGACTGCCGAGGTGGAGAAGTCCTCCGGCCAGAAGAAGGTGCGTATCCTGAAGCGTCTGGAAGTCGTCGAGGCTTTCCGCGTTTCCGGCAACCGCCCCGAGTGGATGGTCATGGACGTGCTGCCCGTGCTGCCGCCTGACCTGCGCCCCATGGTCCAGCTGGACGGCGGCCGCTTCGCCACCTCCGACCTGAATGACCTGTACCGCCGCGTCATCAACCGCAACAACCGTCTGCGCCGCCTGCTGGAGCTGGGCGCTCCTGACATCATCGTGCGCAACGAGAAGCGTATGCTGCAGGAAGCAGTTGACAGCCTCATCGACAACGGCCGCCGCGGCCGTCCCGTCACCGGCCCCAACAACCGCGCACTGAAGAGCCTTTCCGATCTGCTGAAGGGCAAGCAGGGCCGCTTCCGTCAGAACCTGCTGGGCAAGCGTGTTGACTACTCTGGCCGTTCCGTTATCGTCGTCGGCCCTGAGCTGAAGATGGACCAGTGCGGTCTGCCCAAGGAGATGGCTCTGGAGCTGTTCAAGCCCTTCGTCATGAAGGACCTGGTCGAGAAGGGTGTTGCCAACAACATCAAGTCTGCCCGCAAGATGGTCGAGCGCGCAAAGCCCGAGGTCTGGGACAGCCTTGAGACTGTCATCAAGGGTCACCCCGTCCTGCTGAACCGCGCACCTACCCTGCACCGTCTGGGCATCCAGGCCTTCAACCCCGTGCTGGTCGAGGGCCGTGCCATCAAGCTGCACCCCCTGGCCTGTACCGCATTCAACGCCGACTTCGACGGCGACCAGATGGCAGTCCATCTGCCCCTGGGCGAGGATGCCTGCCGCGAGGCCAAGATGCTGATGCTGGCTTCCGGCAACCTGCTGAAGCCCTCTGACGGCGCACCTGTCACCGTTCCTACGCAGGATATGATCCTGGGCAGCTACTACCTGACCACCGTTCGTGAGAACGAAGAGGGCGCAGGCAAGGTGTTCCGCGATGAGAACGAGGCTCTGATGGCTTACGCTGAGCACATCGTCACCCTGCACGCACCCATCAAGGTGCGCCGCACCATGGTCATCGACGGCGTGGAGCGCACCGGTCTGGTGGACGCCACCGTCGGCCGCATCATCTTCAACAACCCCGTGCCTCAGAATCTGGGCTATATCGACCGCACCGACCCTGAGCACTGGCTGGAGTACGAGGTCAGCTTCCGCGTGACCAAGAAGACCCTGCCCGACATCATCTCCCGCTGCATGACCCGCAACGGCAGCCGCAAGTGCGCAAAGATGCTGGACGCCATCAAGGCACAGGGCTACAAGTACTCTACGCTGTCCGCGATCTCCGTCGCTGTCTGCGACGCTGTCATCCCGCCCCAGAAGGACGAGCTGATCGCCGACGCCGACAAGCAGGTCTCTCAGGTCAGCAAGCTGTTCAACCGCGGCCTGATCTCCGAGAACGAGCGCTACTCCCAGACCATCAACATCTGGCAGGCTACCACCGATAAGGTCTCCAAGGCTCTGGCTGCAAACCTGCCCGAGGACAACGAGATCTTCATGATGGCAGACTCCGGTGCGCGTGGTTCTATGAACCAGATCAAGCAGCTGGCCGGTATGCGCGGCCTGCTGGCAAACACCGCCGGTAAGACCATCGAGATGCCCATTCGTGCGAACTACCGCGAAGGTCTGAATATCCTGGAATACTTCGTTTCCGCTCGTGGCGCTCGTAAGGGTCTGGCCGATACCGCTCTGCGTACCGCTGACTCCGGCTACCTGACCCGTCGAATGGTCGATGTCTCTCAGGAAGTCATCGTCCGCGAGATCGACTGCGGCACCACCGACGGCCTGTGGGTCTCCGAGATCCACGAGGGCAAGGAGAAGATCGAGAGCTTCCGTGAGCGTATCATCGGCCGTTATGCCGTGGGCGATGTCCTCGACCCCGTCACCGGCAAGGTCATCGTTCCCGAAGGCAAGATGATCGACCTCTACGATGCAAACGACATCGAGGCCGCAGGCATCACCAAGCTGAAGATCCGCAGCCTGCTGACCTGCCGTGCCAAGATCGGCGTCTGCGCACACTGCTACGGCAGCGATATGGCAAACGGTGAGCCCGTCCAGCTGGGCGAGTCCATCGGCGTCATCGCTGCAGAGTCCATCGGCGAGCCCGGTACTCAGCTGACCATGCGTACCTTCCATACCGGCGGTATCGCATCTGCTGAAGATATTACTCAGGGTCTTCCCCGTGTCGAGGAGCTGTTCGAGAGCCGCCGTCCCAAGAGCATGGCCATCATGAGCGAGATCTCCGGTGTCGTCTCTCACGACGATACCAAGAAGAACGTCGTCGTCAAGGTCACCGGCAAGGACGAGAACGGCGCTGAGGTCGTCAAGAGCTACTCCATCCCGTTCACCCAGCACGCACGTGTGATGCCGGGCGACCGCGTGGAGAAGGGCGACATCATCACCCGTGAAGGCGTCCTGTATCCTCAGGACATCCTGGCCATCAAGGGTCTGAGCGATGTTCAGAACTACCTCATCAGCGAGGTCCAGAAGGTCTACCGTCTGCAGGGCGTTGAGATCAACGATAAGCATATCGAGGTCATCGTCCGTCAGATGTGCCGCAAGGTCCGCGTGACCGACTCCGGTTCTTCCGACCTCATCGGCGGTGCTCTGGCAAACCGTCTGGAAGTCGAGAACATCAACGCCGAGCTGCAGAAGCGCATCGACGCCGGTGAGCAGGGCATCAAGCTGGTCGAGTATCAGCAGGTGCTGCTGGGCATCACCAAGGCTGCTCTGGCAAACGAGTCCTTCCTGTCTGCCGCCTCCTTCCAGGAGACCACCCGCGTGCTGACCGAGGCCGCCATCAAGGGCAAGGTCGATCCGCTGGCCGGTCTGAAGGAGAACGTCATCATCGGTAAGCTCATCCCCGCAGGTACCGGTCTCCCGGAGGTGCGTGAGGATCTGAAGCGCCGTGAGGAAGAGCGCGACGCCGAGGTCGCCGCTGAGCTGGCAGCTGCCGCACGGCAGTAAGCTTCCCGTCACCGTTCTCTTAAAGTAAATATGAGAGCCGCTTTTGTGGAGAGTATCCGCGAAGGCGGCTCTTTTTGGATGAACCTCTCCGTCACGGCTGACGCCGTGCCACCTCCCCTATCGAGGGGAGGCTTTGGCATATCGGAAAGCTTTCCCTCTTCGCCAGAGGCTCCCCTCGGTAGGGGAGCTGTCTGCGAAGCAGACTGAGAGGTTCTGCCAGTAAATCGCTCTAAAAACCTTTCGGCGAATAAAACAAAAAAATATTGGAAAAACTGTTGACATTCCTGATGAAAACGGGTATTATATAACTGTTGCGCGTCCCACACAGGGATAGTGCGGCAAAAAAGTCGGAAAACATCCGATGTTCATCATTAAGAAAGGAGAAAACCAATGCCTACTTTTAACCAGCTTGTACGCAAAGGCCGTCAGGTCCTGGCTACGAAGAGCACTGCTCCCGCACTGCTGAAGACTTACAACTCTCAGAAGAAACAGTATTCTGATCTGAACAGCCCCCAGAAGCGCGGTGTCTGCACTGCAGTCCGTACCATGACCCCCAAGAAGCCTAACTCTGCTCTGCGTAAGGTCGCCCGTGTCCGCCTCACGAATGGTATCGAGGTCACCTCTTACATTCCCGGTATCGGCCATAACCTGCAGGAGCACTCCGTCGTGCTGATCCGTGGCGGTCGTGTTAAGGACCTCCCCGGTGTGCGTTACCACATCATCCGTGGTACTCTGGATACCCAGGGTGTTGCAGGCCGTAACCAGGCCCGCTCCAAGTACGGCGCAAAGCGTCCTAAGGCCGGTGCTGCAAAGAAGTAATTGAGGAACGAACCGCCATAAACGGCTTTCCATTATATAAATAACAAGTCCGCAGAAACGTGCGGAGGGCAACAGTTTATGTAAGGTCAGCTCTTTGTGACACAACGGGAGTTTTATTACTTTCGAGTACCGATGATATCATTCTGTGAAGGAGGGAAGAAAGATGCCTAGAAGAGGTAACATTGCTAAGCGCGATGTCTTAGCTGATCCTATTTACAATTCCAAGATGGTCACCCGTCTGGTCAACAGCGTCATGCTGGACGGCAAGAAGGGCGTCGCTCAGAAGATCGTTTACGAGGCTTTCTCCATGATTCAGGAGAAGACTGGCAACGATCCTCTCGAGACTTTCGAGAAGGCGATGGAGAACATCATGCCCAGCCTCGAGTGCAAGACCCGCCGTGTTGGCGGCGCTAACTACCAGGTCCCCCTGGAGGTCAGCCCCGCTCGCCGCGAGACTCTGGGCCTGCGCTGGCTGACTGCTTACAGCCGCAGCCGTGGTGAGAAGACCATGGCCCAGCGCCTGGCTGCTGAGATCATGGACGCTGCCAACAACACCGGCAACGCCGTGAAGAAGCGCGAGGATACCCACAAGATGGCCGAGGCCAACAAGGCTTTCGCTCATTTCCGTTATTGATCTGTTCTGTAGGAGGTTAATTTCATGGCTACTCCCAGAGAAGTTTCTCTTCAGATGACGAGAAATATCGGCATTATGGCCCACATCGATGCTGGTAAGACCACCACTACCGAGCGTATTCTGTACTACACCGGCATCAACCACAAGATCGGCGAGGTTCACGACGGCGGCGCTACCATGGACTGGATGGTCCAGGAGCAGGAGCGTGGTATCACCATCACCTCCGCAGCTACCACTTGCTACTGGAGCCACTCTGAGACTCAGAAGGACCCTGTTGCATTCAAGAAGAATCGTCACCGCATCAACATCATTGACACCCCGGGCCACGTTGACTTCACTGTTGAGGTCCAGCGTTCTCTGCGCGTCCTGGACGGTTCTGTGACCGTTCTGGCTGCTAAGGGCGGTGTCGAGCCTCAGTCTGAGACCGTCTGGCGTCAGGCTGATGAGTACAAAGTCCCCCGTATGGTGTACGTCAACAAGATGGACACCATGGGTGCTGACTTCTTCCGCTGCATCAAGATGCTGCACGATCGTCTGCACGCCAACGGCGTGGCCATCCAGCTGCCCATCGGTCAGGAGGATACCTTCCGTGGTATCGTCGACCTGGTCGATATGAACGCTGAGGTCTACTACGACGATATGGGCAACGATATGCGCACCGAGCCTATCCCCGAGGATATGCGTGAGCAGGCTGAGGAGTATCGCAACATCCTCGTTGAGGCTGTTGCCGAGAACGACGAAGAGCTCATGGAGAAGTACCTCGAGGGTGAGGAGATCACCCGTGAGGAACTGAAGGCTGCTATCCGCAAAGAGACCATTGCGAACACTCTGGTCCCCGTTGTCTGTGGTTCTTCCTACAAGAACCGCGGCGTGCAGAAGCTGCTGGACGCTATCGTTGACTATATGCCTGCACCTACCGATGTCGAGGACATCAAGGGTGTGAATCCTGAGACCGAAGAGCAGGAGACCCGTCCGTCTTCCGACGACGCTCCCTTCGCAGCTCTGGCCTTCAAGATCGCTACCGACCCCTTCGTTGGTAAGCTGGCATACTTCCGTGTCTACTCCGGTAAGGTCGAGGCAGGTACTACTGTCTACAACTCCGTGAAGGACAGCAAGGAGCGTATGGGCCGCATCCTGCAGATGCACTCCAACCACCGCAAGGATATCGACTGCTGCTACGCAGGTGATATTGCTGCTGTCGTTGGTCTGAAGAACACCACCACCGGTGATACTCTGTGTGATGAGAATCATCCCATCATTCTGGAGTCCATGAAGTTCCCCGAGCCCGTTATCCGCGTCGCCATCGAGCCTAAGACCAAGGCCGGCAACGAGAAGATGGGCATCGCGCTGGCAAAGCTGGCCGAAGAGGATCCTACCTTCAAGACCTACACCGACGAAGAGACTGGTCAGACCATCATCGCCGGCATGGGCGAGCTCCATCTGGAGATCATCGTCGACCGTCTGCTCCGTGAGTTCAAGGTCGAGGCGAACGTCGGCGCACCTCAGGTCGCTTACCGTGAGACCATCCGCAAGGAGGCCAACCAGGAGACCAAGTACGCTCGTCAGTCTGGTGGTAAGGGCCAGTACGGTCACGTCAAGATCAAGATCGAGCCCAACGAGCCCGGCAAGGGTTATGAGTTCGTCAACGCCATCGTTGGCGGCGCTATCCCGAAGGAATACATCCCGGCTATCGACAACGGTATCCAGGGTGCTATGAAGTCCGGCGTTCTGGCAGGCTATCCTGTCGTTGACGTCAAGGTCACCCTGTGGGATGGCTCTTATCATGAGGTCGACTCCTCTGAGATGGCCTTCTCCATTGCAGGTTCTATGGCCTTCAAGGATGCTATGCGCAAGGCTGATCCTATCATCACCGAGCCTATCATGAAGGTCGCTGTCATCGTTCCCGACGAGTATCTGGGCGATGTCATCGGCGATCTGAATGCTCGCCGTGGTCAGATCCAGGGCATGGAGGCAATGGCTGGCACCCAGCGTGTCAACGCATTCGTTCCTCTGGCTCAGATGTTCGGCTACGCCACCGACCTGCGTTCCAAGACCCAGGGCCGTGGCCAGTATGTCATGGAGCCGTCTCACTACGAGCCGGTGCCTAAGAACATCGCTGATCAGATCATCGCAGGCCGCACCAAGGGCTGATCGTTGAAAAACGGATAAAGATTTTGCCGGGGTAGTGTAGCTCCGGCAAAATTTCCTGTAAAACACTTGATTTTACAGGTGGAATCTAGTAGAATAGTTTTGCAATGCAATTCTGTATTAGCAGGACTGTTGTAACCAATATCAAAACCTAATTTAAGGGAGGATATTCCAATGGCTGAAAAGGCAAAGTTCGACCGTTCTAAGCCGCATGTTAACATCGGCACCATCGGTCACGTTGACCACGGCAAGACCACTCTGACCGCTGCTATCACCAAGTACCTGGCTCTGAAGGGTGACGCAGACTTCATGGACTACGCCAACATCGATAAGGCTCCTGAGGAGCGTGCTCGTGGTATCACGATCAACTCCGCTCACGTTGAGTATCAGACCGACGCTCGTCACTATGCTCACGTTGACTGCCCGGGCCATGCTGACTACGTCAAGAACATGATCACTGGTGCTGCTCAGATGGACGGCGCTATCCTGGTCGTTGCAGCTACCGACGGTCCCATGCCCCAGACCCGTGAGCACATCCTGCTGGCTCGTCAGGTCGGCGTGCCCTATATCGTTGTCTTCATGAACAAGTGCGATATGGTCGACGACGAGGAGCTGCTGGATCTGGTCGAGATGGAGATCCGTGAGCTGCTGAGCGAGTACGACTTCCCGGGCGACGACACCCCGATCATTCGTGGTTCCGCTCTGAAGGCTCTGGAGTCTGACTCTAAGGATCCCGATGCTCCCGAGTATGCTTGCATCAAGGAGCTGATGGACGCTGTCGATACCTATATCCCCAACCCCGATCGTGAGGAGGACAAGCCCTTCCTGATGCCCATCGAGGATGTCATGACCATCTCTGGCCGTGGTACTGTTGCTACCGGTCGTGTTGAGCGTGGTATGGCCAAGGTTGGCGATGCAATGGAGATCGTCGGCATCAAGCCCGATCGTCTGAGCACCACCATCACCGGTCTGGAAATGTTCCGTAAGTCTCTGGACTTCGCTGAGGCTGGCGATAACATCGGCGCTCTGCTGCGTGGTGTTGATCGTACCCAGATCGAGCGTGGCCAGGTTCTGGCTAAGCCTGGTTCTGTTCATCCCCACAAGGTCTTCGAGTCTCAGGTCTACGTTCTGACCAAGGACGAAGGCGGCCGTCACACTCCGTTCTTCTCCAACTATCGTCCTCAGTTCTACTTCCGTACCACCGACGTGACCGGCATCATCACCCTGCCGGAAGGCACCGAGATGTGCATGCCTGGCGATAACGTCATGATGCACGTTGAGCTGCTGACCCCCGTCGCTATGGAAGAGGGCCTGCGTTTCGCTATCCGTGAGGGTGGCCGTACCGTTGGTTCCGGCGTTGTCGGCAAGATCGTTGAGTGATCTTGTCCTTGAACGTCAGTTCTAAGGCGAACTAAGCACTTATAAAGACCTTCCCATTCCGGAGAGTGGGAAGGTCTTTTTTGTTTGCTCTTGTGCTGCGGGGGCCGGGCCGCTATAATAGAAGAAAAAAGCCGCTGTCTGGCGGCGGAAAACGAGGAATGGATATGAAGCTTCCCGAGAAGAAACAGCGCTGGGTCTATCATGCAGAGGCTCTGCCGCAGGCGGCAGGCGAGGGCGTCACCCGCCGGGTGCTGGCCTACACCGACGGCCTGATGTGTGTGGAGAACACCTTCGAAAAGGGGGCCGTGGGCGCACTGCATCACCACCCCCACACCCAGATCACCTATGTGGTGTCGGGTGCCTTCGAGTTCACGGTGGACGGCGTGACCCACACTGTGCGGGCTGGTGACACCATCCTGAAAGAGGACGGCGTGGAGCACGGCTGCGTCTGCACCGAGGCCGGTATCCTGCTGGACATCTTCACCCCCATGCGGGAGGACTTCGTCTGAGCGGCTGCCCGCCGCGCCCATCACTGGGCATAAAAACACCCTTTCTTTGCCTTGACCGGCAGGGGAAGGGTGTTTTTGCATTTCCGGCCCGACAAAAAGTAAACAAATAAAATGGCGAAACTTTGTAGATTATTGCTATTGAAAAATGTATAGAGGGTGCTTTTCTATGTTCTGGCGG
>ENA-ORMJ01001111-ORMJ01001111.1-human-gut-metagenome-genome-assembly--contig:-NODE-1111-length-17495-cov-3.798165_pt1 | contig 17495 bp, 10 predicted proteins | sample MGYA00242100_ERZ508989 | MGnify/ENA primary metagenome ERZ508989 (study PRJEB26280, sample SAMEA2531403) | human gut metagenome | biome: human gut; feature: human-associated habitat; material: faeces...
CATGCAAGAATAGTAAATTGGCAGTGATAGCAGAAAAAGATGGTAAGCAGTCAATATTAGGGCAGATTGCTTTGGCTACGATGATAAATACGTATGAAGGATATAATACTCTTGTTCTTTCTAATCTGAAAATACCCAATGATTTTGCTGATGGAACTTATTCTGTATATGCAGCTACCAAAGATGAGCGCGAAGCAACATGGAGCCGTGTGCGTGGTTACGTAGGTTCTGAAGCACAACTCATTCTTGTTGTGGCTGGTAATAAATGTACTTTGACTCTGTTTAGTGGTAATCTTAGTTATAGAGAAGACATAGAAGTAAATGTGGAATTAGTACATAATTTGTATAGTGGTCTCAAGGGAGATTTCAAAATGTTGGTTTCTAATAAAAGTACATCGGATGAATATTATGGTTTAGTGGGTGTTGCACTTTTTAAAGCTGATAAAGAACAGAACTTTGTAGCGATAGTCGGAGATGTACAGGTTGAAATAAAGCCGGGCACGGTGAATAGAGAATTGGCTGTATCCGGAGATTTGGCTGTTACAGAGAACGGCGTGACTACCAATATTCCTGCCGGAGATTATTATATTTGTCCCTGCATGGATTGGGGAGGAGCTACGTATACTATCGGTGGGTTAACTCCGGTTAGCATAAAGGAAGCGTATGGAACTGCCGATTTAAAAGTCAGTCAACCCCGTCTGGAGAAGACACAGCTTCAAATGGGTGAGAATCTAAAAATGTTGGCTGATCTTTCATTATCTGGCAATGGAAATGTATATGCTGGGACATTAACAGTGGCCATTTTTCAGTATGATGATCAGTATGCGTCCAGTGTGCACTATCAAAATGTATTTGTGGAAGCAGGGCAGGCAGTTAATCTTGTTATGGAAATTCCTTTGAATGTAGGTGTAGGGGATCATACGGTTGGTTTGTTTAAACCTGATGCAAGTGGGAACCCTACGCCAGTTCGTTATCTTTCTTTCTCTGTAGGACCAGCTACCGGTATTGAAGATGAAGTGACTGATAAAGACGAGTTAGTTGTCTGTCAACAACCAGTAGACGATATTCTTAATATCCGTATTTCTAATGCTGTCCAAATGATCTCTGTCTATAATCTGTCCGGACAACAGATGATACAGCAAAAAGAGTCCGGAGATAAAAAAGAATATTCCATACCAGTAAGAGGGTTGACCGCAGGTTACTATATTGTAGTATTACAGTCGGCTGATGGTAAGGTATACAAGAGCAAGTTTATGAAACGTTAGACTATATATTTATGGTATGAAGGGCGAGGCTATTCTATTAACTTGGGATGGCCTTGTTTTTTATATTCTAATGAACGATTTTCACTCTAAAACGTTCATTTGCGATAGGATCATCAAAAAAAAGTATTCAAAATCATCTGACGAACCATATATTTCAGTAATTTTGTCTTTCTAATGAACAACAAGATAGTGATTTGTGTCATTTGTTGAGGTGCTACTAAAACAACTAACCCCTAACTATATGAGGTGTACACTACTCTTTCTATTAATTCTTCTTACAAGTCGGCTTCTTGCTGATAATGTAACAGCAGAGCAGGCTCATGCTTTAGCTGCCGATTTCTTTAAAACGAATGTTCAAACCCGTAACACTTCTGTATCACCACAGCTGCAATTAGTTTGGGATGGAGAAGATCTGAGTACTCGTAGCACAGGGAATCTTCCGGCTTTCTATGTTTTTAATAATACCGATCGGAAAGGCTTTGTTATTATTGCCGGAGATGATGTGGCTATGCCCGTATTGGGGTATTCTTTTACGGATAACTTTGTGGTAGATGGGATGCCTTCTAATTTGAAAAGTTGGATGAATGGGTTGAGAGAGCAGATCAATAGAGCCAGAGAGACAGGACTGAATGTTTCCGATGTTGTATCCAAAGCATGGAGAGGAGTGTCGGACATGACTACGGGAGACGTGGTGAAACAATATGAAACGGCAAAGTGGGATCAGTTAAGTCCCTATAACTTCCTTTGTCCTGAAATTAATCGCATTCGAACTGTAACAGGTTGTGTTGCAACGGCTGTAGCCATACTTATGAGATATTACGAATGGCCGGATGTGGGTACGGGAACTCTTCCGGCTTACAATTATACAGCACATATAAATGGAAGAGAAATTTCCCAGACAGTGCCAGAAAGGACATTAGGCAATACTTATGCGTGGAATAATATGCCACTTGAATATGATTGGAATTCTTCAGAAGTCACCGAAAATGAAGTTGCAACTTTGATGTACGATTGTGGTGTTATGGCTCAGGCTGAGTTCAATATAGCTTCTGCTGGTGGTACCGGTGCTGCTACATTGACAGCAGTCCGTGGACTGGCTGAGTATATGAAGTACGATAAAAGTATGTTGTGTCTTCGTCGCGAATGGTACTCGGATACAGAATGGATACAAATGTTGGAAAATGAAATAATGACAGTAGGTCCTGTACTTTATGGTGGAGCTACTCTTAGTAATGAAGGGCATCAGTTTATACTGGATGCATACACAACAGAGAATTATTTCAGAGTAAATTGGGGATGGAGTGGGCATAGCAATGGTTTCTTTCTGATTTCCGCTTTAAATCCGGATGATCAGGGGGCAGGCGGTAGTACAGGCGGTGGTTTCATTGCGAACCAAGATGCTTTGTTTGGGCTAAAGCCGGCAAAAGGAAATTCAAACTATCAGACTTTGCTGGGGATGCTTGCCGGAAAAACTGGTAGTGGAGAATCTTATTCCGGTTTGATGACTTCTGAAACACAGTTTAATGTAAATACTAATTTTACAGTGAAATGCGGCTTCTTCTGGAATCTCGGATTAATTCCGTTTTCTGGGAAAGTAGCTTTAGCCATAGTTGATAAGAATCAGAATGTTAGAGAACTTATATCAGGTACTTCATCTATTCCAAGCATGAATACGTATGGTGGTATGGCTTTTACGTTCCCTTGTAAAATCTCATTGTCTCCACAGCCCGGTGATCGTATTGTTGCAGTTTACAAAGGAACAAATGATGCTGATTGGAAAATTGTTCGTGGTGGTTCTGATACTACGAATGAGATTATCGTTAAAACTGATCCTACCCCAATAATCGAGACCGAACAAGAAACTCAGTTTACTGTTTATTGTGATAAGCAACAAGGAACTGTGATTGCTCATTTGCCGGAGAATTCCCATACGTTGAATATATATGATGTAAATGGACGTTTATTGAGACAAATATTGTCTGAAGGAAAAGAAACTATAACTTTCTCTTGTCGGGAATATCCTACGGGAGTGTATATATTGCAGGTTATAACAGATAAGGGAAGTCAACAATGTAAGTTTTTAAAATGAAAAAAGAAATTAATATTGTAATAGCGACTTTACTTGTACTATTGGTAGGTTGTCGCTCTGCGAAAAAAGAAACAACGGTTACATCGGACATGCAAAAGATAGAAATGAATTCTGTGGCGATTATTCCACAACTGACAGGGGGGAGTCCAGCCTCTACTTCACCAATAGTCTATGTCTATAAGACAAAGGCTGATTATTCACATCAGGTACCGGTGATAATGGATGAGGCTCGTACACGTATCTTATCCTATCCCGCACCCGGGGATCTGAAAATGGGTAATGGATTGCGTCTGCCTACTGTTTTGAATAAAGGCTACTTGTTGGATAATAAAGGAATAGGTCCTAATGTGGCTTTTCTTACCTATACATATGAAGAGTATAGCCAGTTGCCCACAGCACCTTCCATGGACGATTTGATGTCACATATTCTTAATAAATATCCTTTATTGGAAATACATGCATGTGGTCGTCGTGCTGATTATAAAGACATTGTTCCAGAATTAAATGAGAAAATAGCAGAAGGAATTCTGCAAAAATAATTATATTTGTCGCCCAATATTTAATAAATAGGTATAGTAAATGAAAGAATTTGTAATCTCCGAAGTACAGGCAGAAACGGCGGTATTAGTTGGTCTCATTACGAAAATGCAGGATGAGCGTAAGACAAACGAATACCTCGATGAACTGGAATTCTTGGCTGAGACAGCCGGGGCGGAAGTAGTGAAACGATTTACTCAGAAGCTGGATCAGGCACATTCTGTGACCTACGTCGGCAAGGGTAAACTGGAAGAAATAAAAGAATATATCCGGAGCGAAGAGGAAGCCGAACGGGAAATCGGTATGGTGATTTTCGATGACGAACTCTCCGCGAAACAAATACGTAATATTGAAGCGGAGTTGAAGATCAAGATATTAGATCGTACTTCGCTTATTCTCGACATATTTGCTATGCGCGCACAGACAGCCAATGCAAAGACGCAGGTGGAACTGGCACAGTATAAATACATGCTTCCCCGCTTGCAACGTTTGTGGACTCACTTGGAACGCCAAGGTGGTGGTTCCGGCGCCGGTGGCGGTAAAGGTTCCGTGGGACTTCGTGGTCCGGGTGAAACGCAGTTGGAAATGGACCGTCGTATCATCTTGAACCGTATGTCATTGCTGAAAGAGCGTTTGGCAGAGATTGATAAACAAAAGGCAACTCAGCGGAAGAACCGCGGGCGCATGATCCGTGCGGCACTAGTGGGATATACCAATGTGGGTAAATCTACATTGATGAATCTGCTGGCGAAGAGTGAAGTCTTTGCAGAAAACAAGCTGTTTGCGACATTGGATACTACAGTGCGCAAGGTGATTATTGATAATCTGCCGTTCTTGCTTTCAGATACGGTTGGTTTCATCCGTAAGTTGCCGACAGACTTGGTCGATTCTTTTAAATCAACTCTGGACGAAGTGCGCGAGGCGGATTTGCTGTTGCACATTGTGGATATTTCACATCCTGACTTTGAAGAACAAATAGAAGTAGTCAATAAAACTCTGGCAGATATCGGTGCATCCGGTAAGCCTATGATGCTTGTTTTTAATAAAATAGACGCTTACACCTATGTGGAGAAAGCGGCTGACGACCTTACCCCCAGAACAAAGGAAAACTTGACACTCGAGGAACTGATGAAGACTTGGATGGCAAAGATGGAGGATAATTGCCTCTTTATCTCTGCCCGCGAGAAGATCAATTTAGAGGAACTGAAGAGTGTAGTTTATGCGCGTGTAAAAGAATTGCATGTACAGAAGTACCCTTATAACGATTTTCTTTATCAGACCTACGAAGAAGAAGAGGTCTAATCAATGAAGAATTAAGAATGAAGAATGAAGAATTGGGCTGCGTGCTCTTGTGCTGCATAGTAATTCTTCATTCTTAATTCTTCATTCTTAATTTACTTATTATGAATTACAGACATTTAACCGAAGACGAGATACTTCGGTTGAAAAGCCAGTCGTGTCTGGCAGATGATTGGGGGAAAGTAACGGTAGCGGAAGACTTTGTTACCGAATTTGTGCATCATACCCGGTTCTCGGGAAATGTACGTTTAGGTGTGTTTCAATCAGAATTCACACTACCGGGAGGAATCAAGAAACACTCCGGTCTGCGCCATGTGACGCTACACAATGTTTCTGTAGGAGATAACTGTTGCATAGAGAATATCCAGAATTACATTGCTAATTATGAAATCGGGCATGATACATTTATTGAGAATGTGGATATTATCCTAGTAGATGGTTTGAGTAAATTTGGTAATGGGGTAGAGGTATCTGTGCTGAATGAAACAGGTGGGCGAGAGGTACTTATCAATGATAAACTTTCTGCGCACCAAGCCTATATCCTGGCGCTTTACCGTCACCGTCCGGAACTGATTTGCCGGATGAAGGCTATTACTGATTTTTATTCCAATAAGCATGCTTCTGCAATAGGTAGCATTGGCAACCATGTCATGATACTCAATACAGGGTCTATCAAGAACGTGCGTATTGGAGATTACTGTCACATTTGTGGGACGTGTCGTCTTTTTAATGGAAGCATCAATAGTAATGAAGAAGCACCGGTACATCTTGGTCATGGGGTCATTTGTGATGATTTTATCATCTCATCCGGTTCGCATATAGATGATGGGGCGATGTTAAGCCGCTGTTTCATAGGACAGGCTTGTCGTTTGGGGCATAATTATTCGGTATCGGAATCTCTCTTTTTCAGCAATTGTCAAGGAGAAAACGGTGAAGCATGTGCCATTTTTGCCGGACCTTTCACGGTGACGCATCATAAATCCACTTTATTGATTGCCGGTATGTTTTCATTTATGAATGCCGGTTCCGGATCTAACCAAAGTAACCATATGTATAAGTTAGGTCCTATTCACCAGGGAACTTTGGAGCGTGGAGCTAAGACTACTTCCGATTCTTATATCCTATGGCCTGCCCGTGTGGGAGCCTTTTCATTGGTGATGGGACGCCATGTCAATCATTCCGATACATCCAATCTGCCTTTTTCCTATCTGATAGAGCAAAATAATACCACTTATCTTGTGCCGGGCGTTAACTTGAGGAGTGTCGGAACCATTCGTGATGCGCAGAAATGGCCGAAGCGTGACGGACGTACTGATACCAATAAGTTGGATTTCATCAATTACAATTTGCTCAGCCCTTATACCGTACAAAAGATGTTCAAAGGGCGAGAGACTTTGCAGAATCTGCGCCATGCTTCCGGAGAACTTTCTGATATTTATTCTTTCCATAGTGCTAAAATCCGTAATTCAGCGTTAGTGAAGGGGATAAAGTTCTATGAGATAGCTATTCATAAATTCCTCGGGAACTCTGTAATCAAGCGTTTGGAAGGTATTGATTTTAAGAGTAACGAAGAAATACGTGCCCGTCTGAAACCTGATACGGTGATAGGTAGTGGTGAGTGGGTAGATATTTCCGGATTGATAGCACCGAAGAGCGAGATAGATGCTTTAATCAATGATATAGAGTGTGGTAAAGTGGACCGTCTGAAGTCTATTAATGCGGAATTCGAGAAGATGCATCAGAACTACTATACTTACGAATGGACTTGGGCTTATGAGAAGTTAGAAGAGTTCTATGGCATCAAGCCTGAGAATATTACGACGGCAGATATTATCCGTATTGTAGAAAAGTGGAAAGAAGCTGTAGTTGGGCTGGACCGTATGGTGTACGATGACGCTAAGAAAGAATTCTCACTGGCCTCCATGACGGGCTTTGGTGCCGACGGTTCGCGTGCAGAGAAAGAAATGGACTTTGAACAGGTGCGTGGAGATTTCGAAAGTAATCCTTTTGTCACTGCTGTGCTGAAACATATTGAAGATAAGACAGCATTGGGTGACGAACTGATAAGTCGTATGCAGCGGATAGCATCATTTTACGCTAATTAAAGAAATATTTCAATAATAGTTCTTACCTTTGTGCTACGATTCATTAATTTAATTTACGAGTAATTATGGCAACAACACCTCCGTTCCATTATCAACCTATGTTTGAGCATGGAGAAGATAAGACAGAGTATTATCTGCTTACAAAAGATTATGTATCCGTAAGCGAGTTTGAAGGGAAACCTATGCTGAAGATTGAAAAAGAAGGTCTCACGGCAATGGCTAATACGGCTTTCCGCGATGTGTCATTCATGTTGCGCCGTTCGCACAATGAGCAAGTTGCTAAGATTCTGCGCGATCCGGAAGCAAGTGATAATGATAAATATGTAGCACTAACTTTCCTGCGTAATGCAGAAGTAGCCTCTAAAGGCGTGCTTCCTTTCTGCCAGGATACCGGTACGGCTATCGTTCATGGTGAAAAGGGACAACAGGTATGGACCGGATATTGCGATGAAGAAGCACTTTCATTGGGCGTCTACAAAACATATACTGAAGAAAACCTGCGCTACTCTCAGAATGCTCCGTTGAATATGTACGACGAGGTGAATACAAAATGTAACCTGCCCGCACAGATTGATATCGAAGCTACCGAAGGTATGGAATATAAATTCCTTTGTGTGACTAAAGGGGGTGGTTCGGCAAATAAGACTTATCTCTATCAGGAAACAAAGGCAATCCTGAATCCCGGTACATTGGTTCCTTTCCTTGTTGAGAAGATGAAAACCCTGGGTACAGCTGCTTGCCCTCCTTATCATATTGCTTTCGTCATCGGTGGTACTTCTGCAGAGAAGAACCTGTTGACTGTGAAGTTGGCATCTACTCATTACTACGATGAATTACCAACTACCGGTAATGAATACGGTCGTGCTTTCCGCGATGTAGAACTTGAAAAAGAAGTACTGAAGGAAGCTCACAAGATTGGTCTCGGTGCACAGTTTGGCGGTAAATATCTGGCTCACGATGTACGTATCATTCGTTTGCCTCGTCATGGTGCTTCTTGTCCGGTAGGATTGGGCGTTTCTTGCTCTGCCGACCGTAACATCAAGTGTAAGATCAATAAGGATGGTATCTGGATTGAAAAGCTGGACAGCAATCCGGGTGAACTCATTCCGGAAGAAATGCGTCATGCAGGCGAAGGTGCCGTCGTTAAGATAAACCTGAACCAACCGATGGCAGATATTCTGAAAGAACTGACTAAATATCCGGTAGCCACCCGCTTGTCACTGAACGGTACGATTATCGTGGGACGTGATATTGCTCATGCTAAGCTGAAAGAACGTCTGGATCGTGGTGAAGACCTGCCACAATACATCAAGGATCATCCTATTTATTATGCCGGTCCTGCTAAAACTCCCGCCGGAATGTCTTGTGGCTCTATGGGTCCTACTACTGCGGGACGTATGGACTCATATGTAGAGTTGTTCCAGAGTCATGGTGGTAGTATGGTTATGCTTGCTAAGGGTAACCGTAGCCAGCAGGTGACGGATGCTTGCAAGAAATACGGTGGTTTCTATCTCGGCTCTATCGGTGGTCCTGCTGCTATCCTGGCACAGAACAATATCAAGAGTATCGAATGTGTGGAATATCCCGAACTCGGTATGGAAGCTATCTGGAAGATTGAAGTAGAAGACTTCCCGGCATTTATCCTGGTAGATGATAAAGGCAATGATTTCTTTAAGCAACTGAAACCATGGAATTGTAGTAAGTAAGCATTCTCTTTCTATAGATTAAGTAAAAGCTGTCCCGAAGAAGTTTATTAACTCCTTGGGGCAGCTTTCTCTGTTTATTCTCATCTTGGTGAGTATCTATTCTCTATTAAGTGAGAAAAAGAAGATGCGAGCACCTGTCCGAAACTATCATTTATTGTGTTTCTTTTTCCACTGCTCGTATTTCTTGAATACTTTCAGCCCGTCACTATTATACCAACTGTATCCGTTACGGCGCTCATATCCGATTTCGGAAATGTCGAACTTCTTCACCCCATCACGATCGCTAACGAACGGACGGTTGTCTTCTAAAGTATAGAAGCGTGCCCACAGGGGAGGACAATCTGTGCATGGAACCATACGGAAGTCTTTTTTGCCTTCATCATTCGTGAAGAACTCTTTCTTCATTCCCTCAATCTTTGATGCTTTGAACCATTCGATAGCGTTCTCTATACATTCGATAATCTCTTTTGAAGGATCAGGCAGAGACATTAACAGAATGACGATGTTGTCCGATTCGGCACCACTCAGTGAGGGAAGTTCATAAGCACGTGCTTTGGCGGGGGCAAGGGTGTGTTCATCATGCTGTGCACACCATACAGTCGGTTTTCCATTCAGTACTACCTGAGTTTTTAAAATACATTCTATACCTTTGTCGAAAGCGGCACGGGCACGGTCACAGATACTGTCGGGAACATAGGTGTAGGGCTCTTTCTTTTCATATACTTCACGCAGCAATTCCATGACATTTACCATTGCGTTGTCATTGTAGGTGATATGTGTATAGTAACCTTTAGGACGGGGCCAGAATTGAGGCCAACCACCATTGGGATATTGTGCTTTGAGAATGTAGCGAATACCATCCAGTGCCCCGTCTTTGTATTTCTCAATATGGGTGGCCAGGTACAAGCGTGAGAGATATTGTATCTCTGTGCTGGTAGCACCATTGTCTATTGTACTTTTGTTTACTTCGTCTTTAGAGGCAAGTACATCTTCTAACTCCTGTTGAGTCAGTTCGGCAGGCATATAAATGTTTTTGGGCCAACCTCCGGTAGTTTGCTGGTAAAGTAAGACGTTGTCGCCAATGCGGATGGCTTCGTCGGTTTTAAAAAATTCGTCGTTGAGCTTGGGGGCCATCTTTACCCAAATCTTGTACGGCATCTTTTCTTTGTAGTTTACGGTTTCTTGTGCGAATAGGTTTGTCAGGCAGATTAGAGCCAGGCAACACAGGCAAATCTTTTTCATGATCATTGTTTTTATAGTTCTATGACGGCAAAAATAGAGGAAAAAAACTTGCCTGATGGGGAATAATTGTTCTATTCCAGGTATTTTGTTACCTTTCCACTGATTTGCAACAAGGAAATCTCACAAACTTTCGTATTATATTCCGCAGAAAGGATTCTTTCCTCCGCATCCAGAAGGCTCTTTTGTGCTTCACGCATTTCGATACCGGAAAGGTTTCCCAACATATAGCGCTCCATGGCGATCTCATGATTCTCCTTTGCGGCTACAAGATTCTGACGTTCCAGGTTTAGCATTTGCAGGTTATTCTGGTAGGCTTGCCACAAATTACTCAGGTCGGCACGCAATGCCTGTTCCAGTTGCTCCCGTTCCAGACGGGCATTCTGAATGGCAATACGCGCATTGTTACGTTCCCGACGGCGGTTCCCATCGAACAGGTTGAAGCCGATAGTCAGACCAAAGTTTGCTCCGAGATTACCACGCTGGATATTGGTAGCAACATCATATTTATTGAAAGTATAGCCATAGCCCCCGTTCAGCTTCAGATAAGGGTAGTCGCGGGAGCAAACCTTCTTGTAATCCAGTTGTGCAAGTGTATTGTTTTGATGGGCTCTCAGCAGGGAGGCATTCGCTTGCAGGGTAGCATTCCAAAGCTCTTCAAAGTTCAGACTGCCGTCTACGTTGATAAGGCTATCCTGGACAACAATCGGTTGGTCCACATCTTCATTTGCCATCAGTTCGTTCAGTTGGATACGGGAGGTATGCAATAACTCTTGCTGCTTCATATACTGAGCACTGTCGGCATTGAAGTCCACTTTTGCCTGTTGGTAATCCAGACGGGAGAAGTTACCAATGTGATAACGCTCCTCTACGATACGTAAACGTTCTTTGGATAGAGATACGGCGTAACGGAAATTATTCAGGCGGATTTTATGTTGCAGGTAGTTGTAATATTCCGCTGCAATATTGGCTATCAAATCTTCTACAGCAATACGGGTATTTGTTTCACCTTGTCGTTCCAGTTCCTTCAACCGTTGGTAGTTGGCGGTGATGTTGAAACCGTCAAAGATAGTCCAATTCAGATTGAGACCTACATTCATGGTCTGGTCGAATACACCATTCTCTTTGAGGTGTTCTCCGGTGGCACGCACTTTACTGTCAGTGTTATCAACAGTTCCTTTATAACTTGCTGACAGGTCAAGTGTTGGCAGGTAGCCGGCGTTACCCAATGTTGCATTGTTCTTGGAGACTTGTTCTTCATTACGGGTAATGCGCAACGAATAATTGTTTTGAAGTCCGTATTCCAGACAGGATTTCAGTGTATAAGATTGAGGCATCTGCGCCTGCAAAGCAAGCGAGGTGCAACAAATCGTTATGAGGGATAAAATCGTACGTTTCATGATTTCTTTAACTTACTGCGGTTAGTGGATATATAGCTATATATGGCAGGTACGATGTACATGGTCAGGAATGTGGATACCAACATACCTCCCACTACGGCCGTACCCATGGCAATACGCTGATTACAACCTTCCCCCGAAGCGAATGCCAGCGGTATCAGTCCCAGAATGGTAGAGGCACTGGTCATTAGAATAGGGCGTAGACGTTGTAGTGATGCATCTTTGATGGCTTCCATCTTGTCTTCTCCGGCTTCTTGCTTCTGATTGGCAAATTCTACAATGAGGATACCGTTTTTCGCTACCAGACCAATCAGCATAATGATGCCGATCTGGCTGAAGATATTCATAGTAATATCGCCGAAATACATGAATACCAGGGCACCTGCAATGGCCAGAGGTACGGTAAGCATGATAATCAGCGGGTCCTTGAAACTTTCGAACTGAGCTGCCAGAATCAGGTAAATCAGCAAGATGGCCAGTACGAAGGCAAACATCAGACTGGAAGAACTTTCCCGGTATTCTTTTGAGTCTCCGGTCAATGCGGTACGGAATGTATCGTCCAGTGTTTCCTTGGCTATTTTATCCATTTCATCCAATCCCTGTCCGATAGTCTTTCCATCGGCAAGTCCGGCAGAAATGGTGGCGGAAACGAAACGATTGTAACGGTATAACTGCGGTGGGGCAATACCACTAGTCAGTTCAATCAAATTGTCCAACTGCACCATCTCTCCTTTGTCACTACGGATATAGATACCTTTCAGGTCGGCAGGTTTATTACGCTGCTGACGGTTGATCTCTCCTAATATCTCATATTGTTTTCCGTTCATATAGAAGTAACCCATACGCTGGCCGCTCAATCCGTATTGTAAGGTTTGTGCAATGTTGCGTGTACTTACTCCCATGATACTTGCTTTATCACGGTTGATGTTGATACGTGCTTCGGGTTTGCTGAATTTCAGGTTTACATCAGCCATCTGGAATACCGGATTTTCATAAACTTTTGCCATGAATTTGGGTAATACCTCTTGCAACTTTTCGATATTGGTGGCCTGTAGTACATATTGTACAGGCATGCCACCACGACGTCCGCCGAATGAAGAAGATTGTTGTACAAAAGACCGTGCCTTTGTTTTCTTTTGAACCGCCCGGGAAATCTGTTCCGCTACTTCCATCTGTGTGTAATCACGATCCTTCATATCTTTCAATGTGATACGCACATTACCGCTACCGCTTGATACACGCGCGGTAACAGACTCTGCATCCGGAAGTATGGAGTCTACCAGTTGATTGATGTCTTCTGTGTAATCCCGTATATATTCATACGTCACACCCTCAGCTCCACGGGTGTTAATGCTGATTTGCGAACGGTCTTCAAGGGGGGCCATTTCAGCAGGGATAGCATTCCAAAGGAATACAATGATAAATAAAGTACCTAATACAAGAGGCATAGCCAGCCAGCGTTTGCGTAAGAAGATTTCCAGTGACCGGCTATATATGCGGTTCATTCCTTCAAAGAACGGTTCGGTTTTTATATAGAACCAGTTTTTCTTTTCTTGTTTTACCAGCAATTTGGTAGCAAGCATAGGTGTGAAGGTCAGTGCGGCAAACGAAGAGATGATTACCGAACCGGATACCACGATACTGAATTCACGGAAAAGCCGTCCTGTCATACCATCCATAAATACAATGGGGAAGAATACGGCCACCAATGTGATGGTGGTAGAGATTACGGCGAAGAAAATTTCCTTAGCACCTTCGATACCGGCTTCTTTTGGGGGCATTCCACGTTCAATGCGGACATAGATATTCTCCGTCATAACGATAGCATCATCCACTACAAGCCCCACTGCTAATACTACTGCCAACATGGAAAGCACATTGATGGAGAATCCTGCCAGGTACATCACGAAGAATGCACCGATAAGCGAAACCGGAATTACGATACAAGGTACTAATGTTACGCGCCAGTCACGCAGGAAGAGGAAAATAATAATGATAACGAGGATAAATGCCACATATACGGTTTCCTTTACTTCGTCAATGGAAGCACGGATAAACTTGGTGTTGTCAAAACCGTAAGAATATTGCACGTCTTCAGGAAGGTCTTTCTTCATCTGTTTCATGCGTTCGTAGACGGCATCGGCAATTTTTATATGATTGGCACCCGGTTGCGGAATCACAACGATACCCACCATAGGCACTCCATTCATCTTCATGTAGCTTTTTATATCCGCCGGACCTAATTCTGCCCGTCCGATATCACTGAAACGGACAATGCGGTTATTATCTTCCCGCAGGATCAGGTTGTTAAACTCCTCTGCCGTATGCATCAATCCCAATGTACGGATGGTAAGTTCCACTGTATTACCTTCAATACTTCCGGACGGGAGTTCTACATTTTCTTTATCTACTGCATTTTTAACGTCGATAGGGGTAATGCCATAACCTGACATCTTGATCGGATCTAACCACAAACGCATGGAATAACGCTTTTCTCCCCAAATACTAACGCTACTGACGTCTGCAATAGTCTGCAATTGTTCTTTTACGGTGAGGTCGGCAATTTCACTCAATTCCAACAGAGAACGTTTATCACTTTGTAATGCCACCATCAGGATAGGCATGGCATCTGCATCTGCTTTTGATACCGTAGGCGGGTCACAGTCACGGGGCAGGTAGCGTTGAGCACGTGAAACTTTATCACGCACGTCGTTTGCAGCAGTTTCCAAGTCGACGGAAAGTTCGAATTCTACCGTAATACGGGATGAACCCTGCTGGCTGACGCTGGACAAGGAACGGATACCCGGAATACCATTGATATTTTGTTCCAGTGGTTCGGTAATCTGGTTTTCAATAACATCGGCATTTGCACCCGGGTAGGAGCAAGATACCGAAATGATAGGATTGTCCACGGACGGATATTCTCGGACGCCGAGGTAGCTGTACCCGATAATCCCGAAAAGCAGGATAATAAGGGTGAGCACTGTGGAAAGTACCGGGCGCCGTATACTGAGTTCAGATATATTCATAAGGCATCCGGTTTAATAAATGTTATCCAAAGTTACAGGTAATCCGGTACGGAGTTGCAAGGTTCCTGAGATTATAATAGTATCCCCTTCCTGCAAACCTTGTAATACTTGAGTCTCGGCTTCCGTGCGTATGCCGGTTTGTATTTCTACAGGCTGGGCTTTCCCCGATTTATAAAGAAATATCTTATCCTTACCCATCTCCGGAACAATCGCTTCGGATGGAACGGCAAGGGCATCCTGAATCTCGTTTTTGCTTAAACGGATGTCTGCATAGCGTCCCGGCATCACATAACCGTTGGCATTTGGATAGAGGGCACGTAAAGTCAACGTATGGGTGTTTTGATCCATTCTGGATTCCCGGGCATAAACTTTTGCGTGGAAAGTCTCGAGCTTACCTTCAAGTCCGAAATTCACTCCTGCACCGATTTTTACATCGTTGGCGTAACGTTCGGGGACGGAGAATTCTACCTTCAGTGGAGATATTTTGGTTAGTTTGGCTACAATAGTAGTAGGAGAGGCATAAGTTCCTACACTGACTTGGCGCAAACCAATCACACCGTCGAATGGTGCACGAAGCTCGGTTTGTGCAATGTTTGCCTCTATCAGATCTATGTCTGCATTCAGGGTTGCCAGTTCAGTTTTTACCTGTTCATAGGCTTCTTTACTGACTGCATCTCTTTCCAACAGAGCATTTTGGCGGAATACACGGTCTTCTGCTAATTTCAGTTGGGCTACAAGACGTTGCAACTGTGCTTGCAAAGGACGGTCGTTTACTTTAGCCAGTAATTGTCCTTTTTTTACCTGGCTTCCCTCCTCGAAATTAATTTCAATAATTTTACCGGAAGTTTCGAAAGAAAGATCTACCTCTTCATCAGGCAATAAGCTACCACTGATTTTTATTTCATCTTTCAGCAGTTGAGGTTTTATGATCTTTGCATTTACATTCAGTATTCTCTTATTATTGCGGTTAGTGCTCATCACTTTGTCTGCAGCCGCCAATTCTTTGTTCTCCTTAGGGAGTTGAGAATAAATACCCCCGCCTATTAGTCCGGCACCAATAAAAATGATGATGCCCCATTTAACTTTCTTATTCATGTATCAGTATTAGTATTACGTCAGATTATGTCAGCATGAATTTGGACATCTTGAGAACAGGAAGGTTTAATACGAGAAGCGTTAAAAAAAGTGATAAAGTGATGATGATTTTAATATGCTGCCCTGTATTTTCCTTCCTCCTTGTCTTCCAGCATGTTGAGGTAAGAGCTATAGCGTGACTCGCTGATATAATGTTCTTTTACAGCTTCCCGTACGGCGCAGCCTGGTTCCTGACGGTGAGTGCAGTTGCCATAACGGCAGTCTGCAGAGAATTTGAATATCTCTGGGAAATAGTGCCCTATCTCTTCCTCTTCCATATCGAATGTGCCAAAACCTTTGATTCCCGGTGTATCGATAATATATCCGTCTCCCGGAACGGGAAACATTTCAGAGAAGGTGGTGGTGTGCATACCTTTATTATGATAGATGGAAATTTCACCGGTTTTTACCTCTTGGTCAGGCAGTATCGCATTGATAAGGGTTGACTTTCCTACACCGGAATGTCCGGAGAAAAGTGTTACCCGACCTTTCAATTCTTCCTGAATTTGTTCTATACCCTCACCTGTTTTGGCCGAAACTTTAAAACAGGGATAGCCGATGGTAGTATAGAGATTGATAAGTCCGTCCAGATAGTGAAGCTCATCCTCATCATAAGCATCTGTTTTATTAAAGATTATCTTAACGGGTACGCGGTATGCCTCAGCAGAAGCCAGAAAGCGGTCGATGAAAGTAGTGGAGGTTTCCGGATAATTGACCGTAACAATAAGCATGCTTTGGTCAAGGTTGGCAGCAAGGATATGCGATTGTTTAGAAAGATTGGAAGCTCTTCGGATAATGTAGTTTTTCCGGTCTTCTATTTCCTTGATGAAAGCAGTTCCTTCCGGATTCAAGATAATTTGCACATAATCTCCCACAGCTACCGGATTGGTACTGCGTATGCCTTTGAGACGGAAGTTACCTTTGATTTTACACTCCACACATTTCCCCTCGTCGGTCTTTACCAAATACCAACTACCTGTATTTTTTATTACCAGTCCCCTCAATTTAATTGTCAATTTTCAATTGTCAATTTTCAATTGACAATTGAAAATTACTACTTGGCAACATACCTCAGTTACAGTTTCTTTCGGTACTTGTCAATTCTCAATTGTCAATTGTCAATTGGCTTTTATACGGTCATAATTTCTTTATCCTTTGCAATCAGCATATCATCGATCTGTTTGATATACTTATCGTGAATCTTTTGCAATTTTTCTTCACCCCCCTTTTGTGCATCTTCTGCCAGACCGTCTTTAACGGATTTCTTCAAAGCATCGATAGCATCACGGCGAGCATTACGCACACTCACTTTAGCAGTTTCACCTTCACCTTTACATTGTTTGGCGAGCTGTCTACGGCGTTCTTCTGTAAGCGGTGGAATACCGATACGGATAATCTCACCGTTATTTTCGGGCATAATGCCGAGACTGGAGTCAATGATTGCTTTCTCAATTACCCGGAACATGCTTTTGTCCCACGGCTTAATGGCGATACTACGGGCATCCGGAGTATTTACGGCAGCTACATTGTTGATAGGAACCATGCTTCCGTAAGAGTCTACACGGATACCGTCCAACAGTCGGGTACTCGCTTTTCCGGCGCGGATATGTGCCAGTGCTTCTTCCAGATACATGATCGCCATATCCATTTTTTCTTGTGCATTGTCAAGGCAAGTCTTTACGTCTACCATAT
>ENA-ORMJ01001125-ORMJ01001125.1-human-gut-metagenome-genome-assembly--contig:-NODE-1125-length-17368-cov-3.922659_pt1 | contig 17368 bp, 17 predicted proteins | sample MGYA00242100_ERZ508989 | MGnify/ENA primary metagenome ERZ508989 (study PRJEB26280, sample SAMEA2531403) | human gut metagenome | biome: human gut; feature: human-associated habitat; material: faeces...
CCAGCCATAAGAATATAGGAAGGCGAACTTGTTTCATAGATTCCAAGATATTTTTCTATGCGTGATCTGGAAATACGGTCTGAATTAAGATGAAGCAGTGCTGTCTGTGTAAAAGATGGCAGTGTCTTATGCAGGCTCTCGATCACAGCATCCGCCCCAAGTCTTACCGCATTTTCCGGAAATTCCCCGCCAAATCCAAGATGTGCTCCATGTGCTGAATCTACAATCAGCGGAATCCCATATGCATGCACGATTCCGGCAATTCCTTCAATATCAGAGATAATTCCCTCATATGTCGGCGAAGTGATCACAACGGCTGCGATCTCCTGATCACTTTTTAACGCATCTTCTACCTGCTGGGGTGTGATCTGTCCCTGGATTCCACATTCTGTCACTGCCGGATAAAGGTATTCGGCAACAAGCTCTGACAAAAACAGGGCATGATATACCGCTTTATGACTGTTTCTTGCCACAAGAATCTTTCCCCGTTTTCCCACTGCTGCACAGATCGACGCAAGAATCCCACAGGTGCTTCCATTGACAAGATAATAACAATGCTTAGAACCATACAGATCAGCCGCACGCTGTTGTGCCTCTTTTAAAATGCCCTCTGCATGATGCAGATTATCAAATCCATCGATCTCGGTAATATCTATCCCATATACTTCCGGAAAAGGCAGCGGATTTCTTTTATGTCCCGGCATATGAAATGGATAAACATCGCTTTTTCCATATGTCTCCAATGCCTGATCTAAATACCTCATCTGCAACCGCCTTTCTGCTTACACAATTTATTTTAACACTTTACATACCAGCCTGACTACTTTAAAATAAGAACATCTTTGGAAAAGAATGGAGCAATAAACCTATTATGAATTACGCACTTGTGATCCTTTGCGGCGGAAACAGTGTCCGTATGGGAACGGATAAAGCACTCTTACCTTTCGGTGACTGCTGCCTGTTAGAATACCTTGTACGCAAATTTAAACCGCATTTTTCAAACATATATCTGTCCGTAAAATATATCGGAGATTACGCGCATCTGAATCTTCCGGTCACTGAGATTGCGGACGTTTACGGCAATGCCGGACCGATGTCCGGTGTTTTTTCAGGTCTGTCCATGATCAATGAAGATGCCGCTTTCTTTATGTCTGTGGATACACCTTTCATGGAACCCGAAACCGGTATTGCACTTTTAGATGCGATCGGTGATGCTGATATCTGCATGGTGCGCGGCAGGGCAGGCTATTTAGATCCCGCTACGGCTGCCTATTCCAAAAACTGTATTCCAACGATCGGAAAAAGTCTTATCCTTCGTCAGTTTACCTTCGATGCGCTTCGTGAAAAATGCAAAACTGTCTGCGTAACAGAGAAGGCAATCGCCAACTACACAGCGACCCCCATAGACCGGCAGTTTTTTAACTTAGATACCAGACAGGATTATTATCAGGCATTAAAATTATATCTGCAGTTATAACGCCACAATATGACCACGCTCGTCCTACCCAAGAAAACGCTCCAGTTCCGGCATCCAGTCTCCAAAAAATACTTCATCTTTGCAGACTGCTTCCCACATATCTCTAAGAAAATGCCCGAAACGCTCCATCTCTTCTTCCCATTTCAGATTTTCTGTTCCGGTGATCACGCTGTGCCTGCAAAACTTTTCCCAGCGTTTTTTCATATAAGGATACTCCCGATAAGATAAGATCTGCTCCATGCGCTCCATATCCGGTTTCAGTCCCTGTGCTTTACACATATTTCCAAGCAGCTCACATACATGTCTGCCGCTTAAATTTTCGTTTCTTAATATAAGAAATACCTCCCGGTATATTTCCATGTCCGGAATCAGTTCCATATCCCGCAGTATCACAAATATCTGTTTTGCCAGCACCAGTTCTGCCGGAAACTGTTTCCATGCGATCCGCTTCGTCTCATCCAGCAAAAATGGAATTTCTTTTTCGACCAGTCCCCATATTTTTCCCAGATGCATAAAATGGATACCAACAGTTACCGGAACTTTCATTTCTTCAAACTGCCCCTGCAGTTCTAAGCATGCCCCCATCTGTTGTAAGGATTCTGTACCCTGCCACCTTACCGGACTCCCCTCTCTTTTTTCCAGATACAACTGCAACAGTTTTTGTGGTATATTCTCATCCGGCTCACAGAAAAAATCCAGCTTCAGAATGTTTTTCTTTCGGTATTGTTCTAACCCAAACATATATCCATTGCGCAGTAAAAGCCTATCATTAAATTCAGAAGCGGAAAATCTAAGCATAAATTCTTCTAAAACAAATCCTGCGAGCAGATTTGAAAATGGTATCTTCCACTCTTCACTTTTTTCCTGTAAATCTGCTATTTTATACTTTTTATCCTCCATTTAAAGCCATACCCCTATCATCGATTGTACTTTTTTTACCACACGACGCTCTCTGGCATATTTCATCAGCTTCGCAACATCCTTTTTTTCATCTTCGATATAAGAAAGAACTCCTTCTTTAAAAACCGTCCGCTCCATCTTGTCTTCATATTTCAGACATTCACAGATCAGTCTGTCTTTATCAAAAATCTGCATCTTTGCATTTCCAAAGTCAATACTGTCTACCCCAAAATGCAGCGTCTCCGGTTCTGCATAAAACGGCGTGACCTTTGGAAACTCCAGTTTGAATCTGGATTTTGATGTATTCTTGTCCACAGCAACCTGATATCCGTACGGCTTTCTCTTAATATAGCCGTACACATACAATGCACACTCCATGGTAAGCACTGCATCCGGAAATAATTTTGCAATTAATTCATCCTCCGAATAGTCTCCGATCCGGATCGTATAATATCCACTTTTAATCCGGATCAGATCCCCTTTTTCCACAAAATCAAGAATCCTCCGGTAATCAATGTGCAATTCTTCCAGTTGATTTTTCTTTACGATCCCGCCATTGGCAACAATAAAATCCTTTACTTTCTGTAAGATTAACTCCCTTTTTTCATTAACTGCATATGATTCTGACATAACAACCCCATTTCTGCGTTTTCCTGCGCATTGTGCAAACCCAATTCCCAATGATTATCTATGTTGTGTCTATATTTTCCGCTCAAAACTTATGCTTGTGGTACTAATTTTAATATAATCAAAACCTTATCTTCTGTCAATTGTGTGCATATTTATTTTGTCGTATATCAATAAATACCGCAGCTTTTTTCATAAAAATACCGGCATCTGATCATCAGATCTCAATCTGACTTTCAGAGCCGGCATCTGTTTACGTTTTATTTTGCATATCATCTGCGTCTTCTGCGCCTTTTATTGCGTTTCTTTTCACGCTTAAATACTCTTTTGTGTTCTTTTCGCACCTCGTAATTATGTTTGATAATATAAAAGTTATCTGCAACCTTCTTTATAATGATTCCAAGAATAATTAATACAAGAATAACAACCAGTACTGTTATGATCGTGCTCATCTTAATCTGTATCTTTGAAACATGCTCTGTTTCTTCTGTCTGTGCCTCTTCGTTTACATCTGTCTGGTTGCTGAATTTATACTCCGGGATCTGCACATTTGTCTTTACAATATCTGCCTTTCCAACTTCATGTCCCGCATATGTGTATTCGATCGTCCCGACCGTATCATTCGTCACATCATCATAGATGATTTTAGATGTTGCGTCCGAAAACTCTGCTGTCTTTGGAAGTACGATACCTGCATCCTTATCAATATCCACAAACGGTTCATTTGTATTGAGTGTCCCTACACTTTTTTGTTCTGCAGACGTATAATTTGTCTCATTTTCTGCAATATTAAAAAGCTGGAAATTATCAAAACAGTAATCAAACAGATTTCTGCTGTCAAGCCACTGATTTGGCGACTGTGTATTCATAACCACACAGATCAGTGTCATTCCTTCCCGCTCCGCATAAGTCACCAGCGTACTATTTGCGGCATTCGTATAACCTGTCTTTCCACCTGTACAGCCATCATACACATACTTGTTCGTCTGGAACGGATAAAGCATCTCGTTATGATTCTGCAGATCTGTCTGCTCGGAGTGTTTATTTGTCGGCGGGATCGTATAACGTGCCGTTCCCACGATAATACGGAATGTTTCATTCTGATATGCCGCCCTTGCGATCAATGCCATATCATAGCAGCAGGTATAATGGTTTTCATCATGCAGACCGTGCGGATTTGCGAAATGCGTATTCTGGCAGCCAAGTTCTTTTGCCTTTTCATTCATCATCGCAACAAAATTTTCAATGGTTCCTCCGACATGCTCTGCAACCGCATACGCACATTCATTGGCAGATGCAAGCATTACCGCATAGAGACACTGCTCCATCGTCATCTGCTCACCATAATCCCTTGCGATACCGGAACCTTCTGTATTATCAATTGCCGCATCCGAAAAAGTCACTATATCATTTAAGTCAGAATTTTCCAGCGCGATCAGCGTTGTCATGATCTTTGTGATACTCGCCGGATAGTGCTGCTCTAAACTTTCCCTCTCATAGAGTATCGTTCCGGTAGAAGCCTCCATCACGATAACATTTGGTGATACGACCTCCGGGCCTTCAGGCCAGTATTCAGCAGCGAAAACCGGCGTACACATGCTTCCGGTCAATAATATAAGGCTAAGCAGTAAACATAAGAAACGCGTTATTTTATTTTTACGATCTATTTTATATCTCATTTTTTAATAAGTAATCTCCTGATTTATAAGTGCAGCTTTTTCAGTACACTAGTATCAGTATAAACTTTGAAAAAAATACATGCAACCTTTATCCACAAATTTTCTTTTAAGGTTTTCTTAAAATAATGCTACTTTTTTTCATTATTTTATTGTAAAATACCTCTGTGTGCTTTCTGCACTTAAATCCATTATCTGCAATAATGCAAGATTACACCTATCAGAAATCAGTTTGAAAAATATATTTTATATACTTTAAAAGAAAGGCAGGACCATAATTTATATGCGATTAAGAAATATTCCTGGCGCTGATGAAGCCATTTTAAACAGTGAATACTGCATCAAGGAACCGGAAAACAACAAAGGCAACTGGCAGTCTGTTTTTCCTTCCACCCAGCCTCTCCATATTGAGATTGGAATGGGAAAAGGCCGCTTTATCATGGATATGGCTGCAGCACATCCCGACATCAATTATCTTGGCATCGAACGCTATTCCAGCGTACTTTTACGTGCGCTTCAGAAAATGGAAGAAACACCTATGCCAAACTTAAGATTTATATGCATGGATGCCGCCGATATCACAGAAGTTTTTGCTAAAGATGAGGTTTCCCGCATTTACCTGAACTTTTCAGATCCGTGGCCAAAGGATCGCCACGCAAAACGCCGTCTTACTTCCCGCCAGTTTTTTGCACGTTATGATGCCATTTTAAAACCGGACGGCAGACTGGAGTTTAAGACCGATAATCAGGATCTCTTCACCTTTTCTTTAGAAGAAATCCCGGAGGCAGGATGGCATTTAGACGCTTTTACCCGCGATCTCCATCAGGATGCGGTTTTAAATGAAGGAAATATCATGACAGAATATGAAGAGAAATTTTCCTCAAAGGGAAATCCGATCTGTAAACTTATCGCTTCCCGCTAATCGGAATCAGTAACCTCTCTGCAAGGTGCGTATCCTTAAACGGAGCTGATATTACTTTATAACACATATTTTCCTATAAAAATAGAATGCATGCTCAACGAAAATTTATAATTTCAAAATTCTCGTTGAGCATGCATTCTATTTTGTGGATAAATTTATTCAGGAGATCATATCATCTAAACCGGACAAAAAAAAGCACCATCCCCATAGCCATCTGCTATAAAAACGGTACTTCGTAGTGCGCCACCAGGGGTTCGAACCCTGGACACCCTGATTAAGAGTCAGGTGCTCTGCCAGCTGAGCTAGTGGCGCATATGTTTATCTCTCGTGAACACAAATGATATTATATATTAATTTATTTCAAATTGCAAGCATTTTTTTAGAAAATCTTAATTTTTTTCGTTGGCGAATTTTCTATTCTGTGGTATTTTATTCATAGACTAAAAAATGCATTTTTTTGCAGTTTATAAAATTCAAAGGAGGTCACTCATTTATCATGCGTGTTGATGAAAGACTATTAAAATATGTTTCCTGCTTTACTACTTCCTGTGAAGACTCCGATACGATTCCTTCCACAGACAGGCAGTTTACCCTGGCAAAAGAATTGGAAAAAGAACTTCTGGGTTTCGGTTTACAGAAAGTAACACTGACAGACCACTGTTACATCTACGGTCTGATTCCTGCTACTCCGGGATACGAAACCAAAAAAGCTGTCGGATTTATTTCCCATATGGATACGGCACCGGATTTTTCCGGCGAGAACGTTAAACCTCAGATTATTCCGGATTATGACGGCAAGGACGTTGTTTTAAAAGGTACCGGTGATATCTTAAAAACTTCTGATTTTCCCGAATTAAAGACTTTAAAAGGAAAAACCCTGATCACAACAGACGGTACAACTCTGCTTGGTGCAGACGATAAAGCCGGAGTTGCGGAAATCATGACCGCTGTCGAACAGCTCATCTCCTCTGATATTCCACACGGCGATATCTGGATCGGCTTTACACCGGACGAGGAAGTCGGACGCGGTGCAGATCTGTTCGATCTTGATTATTTTAAAGCAGATTTTGCTTATACGGTAGATGGAGATTATGAAGGTGAAGTCGCCTATGAAAACTTTAATGCTGCAAGCGCTGTCTTTTCTGTGAAAGGTGTGAATGTTCACCCTGGAGAAGCAAAAGATATCATGGTCAATGCTGCTCTCGTTGCATGCGAGATCCAGTCCCTGCTGCCTCCGATGGAAACACCAGCCCACACAGAAGGCAGAGAAGGTTTTTACCATCTGACAGATATGTCCGGTGATGTTGCCACAGCTACCCTTTCCTACATTATCCGTGACCATGACAAAAATATGTTTGAAACACGTCAGAAAAAAATGCAGGAAATCGCTGATGCCATGAATACCAAATATGGTGCCGGAACTGTTACACTGACTATCCACAATTCCTATGCAAATATGTTGGAAATCATCGAAAAAAATACCTATGTTGTGGATATCGCAAGGAAAGCCATTTCTTCCGTCGGACTTGAGCCGGTTTCACGTCCGGTACGTGGCGGTACTGACGGCGCACGCTTAAGTTTTATGGGACTTCCATGTCCAAATCTCGGTACCGGCGGTTACGGTTTCCACGGCCCATTCGAGCACATCAGTGTCGAGGGAATGGAAACTGCTGTAGCTGTGATCAAAGAGATCGTACGCATCACCGCAGAACTCGATTAACCAGTGTACCTACCGTGCCAGGCATATTGTTACAGACTGCCATTCATAGGACAATGTTCTATGAATGAGAAAAGAGCTGAGGCACCGGCTGATTAAAATCAGCAGTGCCTCAGCTCTTTTTATGTGCATCATCAGATACACTTTGCTTACTATAAATTTTTTTACTACAGCTTTATAAATTTGCGATCAATGCAGCGATTTCATCCGGCGTCATGATCTTATTCGGATTTCCCATATCCGGCATGGAAGCTGCTGCCTCCTGCTTTGGAACCTCTTCAATCACTGACTCATCTGCAGAAATCGGTATTTCTTCTGTGATCGTTTCCTCTTCCGGAATCTTTACCTCTTCGATCACTGATTCGTCCGGGGAAACCGGTATTTCTTCTGTCAAAGTTACCGTATCTGCATCCGTTGCGTCCTCTGTAAAGACCGGCTCATCCGGATCTATTGTAGTCTCATCCGTAATTACCGGTTCGTCCGGGTCTATTGCAGGCACATCCGTAATTACCGGTTCGTCCGGATTTATTGTGATCTCATCCGCAACTACCGGTTCGTCATTCAAATCACCACTATCAGATAATTCATCCCCTAATGTCGGCAGTTCCATATCTGACAAATCATCATCTACTGCTGACATTCCTAAATCCGGCAATTCTTCACCAATCGCTGACATTCCCAGATCTGGAAGCTCCTCATCCACTGCTGACATTCCTAAATCTGGCAATTCCTCATCTACTGCTGACATTCCCAGATCTGGAAACTCCTCATCCACTGCTGACATTCCTAAATCCGGCAATTCCTCATCTGCTGCTGACATTCCCAGATCCGGCAGCTCATCATCTGCTGCTGACATTCCTAAATCCGGCAGCTCCCCATCTGCTGCTGACATTCCTAAATCCGGCAACTCCTCATCCACTGCTGACATTCCTAAATCCGGTAATTTCTCCGTGGTTTCTGCGGAAGCCGTCATCACAGGATTCTCTGCAGCGAGGTCTGCTTTGATCGAAGCTGCAGCCTGGCTTGCAGCTTCCTTTACATAGGTATGTATCTGTTCTATGGCAGCTGAAAGTTCTTTTTCCAATGTATCATGGATCATTTCTGAAAGGACATTCTGCATATCACTTTCTAATGTCTCTTTTATAGTATTCAGGTTATCCAGAACTAATTTCTGTTTTTCCATCAGCTCCTGTATTTTTTCATCCATCATGCTCTTCTGCATATCTATGATCTGCTGATTGTTTTCTGAAAGTTTTTCTTCTACTTCCAGTGTTTTTTCAATCACCTGCTCATTGGAATGCATGAGAGCATCTGTATTTTCTTTATTACGCGCAAGTGTCAGTTTCGCGATCGCTTTCTGGGCAGTAATGATCTCGTCCGCCGGAACAGCAACTTTTTCCCTAATATTTTCTATTTTTTCTATAAGTTTTTTCTGCATCAGATAGTTTGCTTTTCCTGTACGCAATACTTCTTCTATCTGTTCATCAAAATGGGATTTTTCTGTATTTTTCATATCGTAGATATACTTAACAAGCAAAGCAACCCACACTAAAATAAGTACCGAAATAATAACTGCTACTACCAGTTCCGATGATTTTTTTACAAATAAAAATAAAACAATCCATAAAAATGATATCAGCATTGCCGATATGAAAATCATCATACGATTAAAATCTTTTTTCTTTGGTTTCTTTAATGAGTCGTCTTTAGCCATAACAGAACCTCCCGCTTTTTGCACTATCATGCATAGATTTACAGTTCAATTTTACCACAATAAACCAACCCTGAAAACAGCCTTTGTAAAATATTTATGCGGCGTCTCCATTATTTTAATAATTTCTATACGCTAGGAATTTCTATTTTTCTGCTGACTATACACTCTTTGATCGCACTCACAATTTTTTCTTCATCCAAAGGCTTTGACAGATGAAGGTTCATATCGGAAATCCTGCTGTTTATAATATCATCTGCGAATGCATTTGCAGACATCGCTATTACAGGTATTTTCTGGGCATCAGATCTTTTCAATGACCGGATTTTTCTTGTTGCATCCAGACCATTTAAACGCAGCATCATAATGTCCATATTCAGTTCATTATCTTCTACTACCAGCGCACACAGACCTGTGCCTTCGTATTACACTTCCGCCAGGCCGGTTAAACTTTATCGCATTATCCGCAAGATTATGCAATATCCTTTCCACAAAAATCGGGTTTCCGGATATCATACGACATTGCTGAGAGAAATTGCGTTTTAGCCCTGCTTGCCTGCTCAGAAAGCCGTGCTGCCTCACGCAGACGATGATTCATGCTGATCAGATATATTCCATCTATCACCATAAGTACCACTAAGGTTCCACAGACGATAAAAATGATATACCATGCATCTATGGATGCATTTAAATCTCTCTTACTTGTCACGCCAAGAATATCTAGTGATGAGTTTTTGCCCATATTTTTCAATACTTCATCCCCAATTTGTCTGATCTGACATCGTTTTACTGCTATTTTTCTATGCACAAAGCAACATCATTTTTCACATCTGCAAGTGTCATCGTTGCCAGTTTATCTTCCATTGCTTTCTGAACCTGATTTAACCGGTCATCCAGCACATGGTGGATATTTTTCCCAACAGGACATTTCTGGTTCGGATTCTCATGAAAGTGAAACAGTTGTTCATCCGGAGTACATTCCACCGCCTTATATACATCAAGAAATGTGATCTCATCTAATGGTTTCGTAACCGTGACACCACCGGTTCCCCTTGAAACTTCAATTAATCCTGCAGCCTTTAACTGTTGTAAGAGTTTTCGTACAATGACCGGATTTGTGCCAATGCTGGCTGCCATAAAATCACTTGTCATCTTCCTGTCTGTAAATGTATCTATACAGGCAAACATGTGTATTGCCATTGTAAATCTGCTCGAAATCTGCATTTTTTACGCCTCTTTCTTATCATAAATATTCCATCTGTTCTGGTATGTTTTTCTGCCGAGTCATTTTCATCCCAGTAATTGTTTTACCGTATTTTCAAATTCATAAAAAAGATCAATATATTTTTGCACGATCGTATTGCAATGTTCTTTTACGATCTCACAATCATAGTCATGTGCCAGTTCATTTCTCACCTTAAGCATATTCATCCACGCTTCATCTGAAATTAAGTTTGCCTTATAGGATTCTCTAAGTACTTCCCTCGGCGAACCAGCTACAAATCCGGTAATTGCATAGTACTGCACCAGTATATCTTTCATAACTTTCCATGACAGATTGAATGTAATACTAAATTTGGCACTTGTACCACTAAGCACGAATGAATCCGTGAGATCTCTCTGTCTTGCTTCCGCTAATGCATCCAGGGAATTGCAAAATGATAGAAATCGTCTGTTAAATTTTTCGTCCATATTGTCTGATATCCTCCAACAACAATTGATTTTTACATGTATCCATATTCACAAGATCCACACTGTAAAGTGTTGGCAGATCTTCTACTTTTTCTATCAGTGCTTCAAAATCTTCTATTCCGGACACCGCTATATCAATGTCACTGCGTTCCCTTGCCGTTCCTTTTGCCCTTGAACCATACAAAATCACTTCTTTTGCATGAAAACTATTACATAATTTTGCTACTTCCTGTATCACTTCTTCTGCCCGCACGAATACCACCTGCCTTTATTATAATATTTTAGCATAAAAAGAGCGATACCGTATAGATGAATCCATACAATACCGCTCTTTTTTATTATCCTTCTCTTATTTTTCACTTCTTAATTTCTGATTTACTTTTTCTACATCAAGTTTATAATAAAGAAATACGATAACTACTGTAATGATTAACGGAATACCGGCAAACATAAATGCTAACATATTGGTGCAGGATGCACTCTGTACTGCTGCCGTTGCATCATAATGAGACGCTGCGAGTAACCAGCCGCTGATTGCTGAACCCAGTCCATTTCCTACCTTCATGCCAAATGATGTGCAGGAATACATAGAACCATCCATTCTTTTTCCGGTGTTTAAATAAGTATAATCAGATGCCTCAGATACGAGTGCATTGAAAGTACCACCCAGTGTGCAGCATGTAAGAGCAACCAGCCCATACATCCATACTACCACAGATGCATTTGCCTGCATAACGAAGATCATATAAATAGCGCGTACTATCACATTTAAAGCAAAACACCCCAGATTTAAAAGACGAATATTTTTCAGTTTCTTTACAAGTACAGGTGCTGCGATCAGACCGATCACATTGGCTGCCGAAAATACAGTTACCATATTTCCAAAATATCCGGCATTTCCACAATTGTATGTAAAGTAATAAATGGCTGCTCCCATAGATACACCTGTCATCAGATAAAAGAGCAGATAGATCATCGTCAGCATATTAAAATATTTATTGGATACAAGAGTTTTTAAAGTCTCAATCAAGCCAATTTCTTTTTTTTCTATACCCTCTTTTTTCGCTTCCCTGTATGTTTCATTCAGTTCTTCTTCCGGAAGTTCCTTTACAGATAATACAGAAATTGTGTTAACAACAAGTCCAATTAATGCAAAAATGATTGCCGTTGTTCTCCAGCCTGCATTACCACCACCAAATTTCTCTACCAGAACTAATGTATAATTGGAAACCAGAAGATTCCCCAGTGTAGAACCAATAAAACGGAAAGTTCCCATCTGCACACGTTCCTGGCTGTTTTTTGTAATTAACGATGTGAGTGCAGAATATGCTATATTATTTGCTGTATAAAAAATAGCATTCAGTAATGTATATGCTATAAAGAAATACGCATATTGCAGCTTGGAACTCATGTTCATAGGAATAGAAAACAATGCAATAAGCGCAATTGCATTACCAAAATAGGACCAGAACATCCACGGTCTTGCCTTACCAAATTTAGAATGTGTTCTGTCAATCAGACTGCCAAACAAAATATCTGTAACACCATCTAGCAGCTTGGACAACAATATTAATGTACCTATAATACCTGCATCCATTCCAATTGTATTTGTCAGATAAATCATAACAAAGCTGGAAATCAATCCATATACCATATTGGCAGCAAAATCGCCCCCGCCATATCCTGCTTTATTGTAAAATTTTAAATATTTTTTTTCTTCCATCGTAAATCCCCCTCTATATCCTAATCTATCGTAAACTCCAGACCGCTGCTTCTTTTGCAGCAAAAGGTCCCGGTACTGCTGTTAAGCTTCTGTGATTACCAAAATAATCCCGGTCAAAGGTAATCGTACTGCCGTCAGGATTTTCAAATCTTTCCTCCGGCTCAAAAGCCTCCCCCAATACATCACTATCTATGATGGATGTCGTATAATCACCAAGTATCTCATATACATTTGTTTCCAATGTATACCGTCCGTCCTTTTCCACCAGATTGACATACACTTTATCTGCTGTATTCACAAAATGATCCGTTTCATTCTTCCATGCTGTGGCACCATTAAAATACGCATTTCCATTGATCCATACCGGCAGCTTACCAAAATGATAGTCCTGCATAACAAACATGTTTGGTTCCGGATTGTCCAGTTCAAATGCTTTAATCCACTCTTCATAAGTAGGAAAATCATCAAATACACTTGTACCCTGCACCTGATTATCCACCATGATAAATCCCATATCTTCTTTGATTTCTTCTGGTTTTACCGGCCAATTCTGGATAAATATATTATTATATATCCTGTCATCTCCATGCAGGAAAGTCATCATACCCGCTACCTCTGTCCTGTGTGCAATATGATACGGAGTATATCTTGGTGCCATAGTTCCATTCTTTAAAGGCATGTCAGAACCACTTCCAATAGAACTCATCGGTCCAAGGCAAAGATTATGCACAACTGCTACACCCTGCGATGCGATCTTCATAGAAAGTTTGGACAGGCAGATATTATGATCTATAAGTGTCGGACCGTGACTTACTTCCACAAAGATATCACAGCTTCCCATTCCTCCCGGTACAAGCGGAATATCCTCAGAAGGTGCGTTATTATCATGGAACAGATTTTGTGTGATTCTGGTTCCCTGCGCTTCCCAGTCACACCAGATACCCATGGTGCAATGATGAAAATGATTGCGGCGTATTGTTACATCAATTGCTGCATGTAACTTAATACCTGCTACCTCTGCTCCTGCAAGTTCCTGCATATTATTGATATGATGAATATGATTATCCTCTATAGTGGAAAATACACCTCCCATTCTCCCAACAATACCGGTCTGCTCACAATGGTGAATATGACATCTGCGAACGATATGACTTCCTATGTTTTCTTTCGTCCATCCATGATACTGCCCTCTGCAGACGGCATCTCTTTCCATCTGTGTTGCACTTTTGACATGCCGATTTGTAAAATAATGGTCATTTTCTGCATCATAATACTTTCCGAGAGATATTCCACAGCACTTACTATTACTGATCTCGCAGTCTTCAATAATCCAGCCCTTTGCCCAGTGAGGACCAATCATACCATCCTGGTAAGCTGCCGGAGGTGCCCAGGTAGTAGCCGCCTTATTGATATCAAAGCCACTGACTGTAATATAATTGATATGATTTTCAGACGGCATAAAGCAATTACGCCGTGCATTAATCTCCACCTTTTCCACCCGTGGATCTTTTCCCTGAAAATTAGCATAGATAACTGTTTCGTTTTCTTCCTGCTCTGTATACCATTTATACACTGACCATTCCGGCTCCCAGGAATGTATATATACCTTTCCTTCCCTGCATTCTTCCAGACTCTGTACTTCATATAATTGTCTGTCGTTCAGATACACCGCACCGGTATGCCTTACAAAAGGGCCAAAATACCAGTCGCCTTTCACAAGAGTTGTGTATGGGTTATAACCACCAAAAACACCATTATCAATTCTGCATACCCATACATTTCCATCAAGGTGATTCCAATTGCGGACTTCTTCCGCTCCCGTTATGACAGCTCCCAAAGGAACCTCACTTTTATAGATGATTCGTGCATCTTCTGTGCCGGCATTTTTGGGATCTACATATTCTCGATAAACACCGGGTGCCACCAATACCTCATCGCCTGCTGCTGCTACCTGTGCCGCATCGTTGATAAAACGAAACGGACTTTCTTTTGTTCCATTGCCATCTTTACAGGCATTGCAATTTACATAAATATTCATTTTCCTCTCCTTTCAAAGAGTACGGTTCATCGGGCCCTTGATGATCACATGCACATTACTCTTGCTTTGCTGTTACCTGTATTATATAATCGAACTTATAGTTCCAAAATATCTAAAAGAGAGCAAATATAAATAAAATGTATCCAAAACAGACTTTATTTCAAACGATTCCTACACAGTCAAATGCAAATTACAGAAAAGAACTCTCCAGACATCATGACATGTCTCACTCTAATCTGATTCTGCATAATAATGAAAATTCACTATATCAATACTTTGAGATCAATATGCCTTATCTTATTCTCTATGAAAATGTCAATCCGACCACTAATCTCTCTACATATATGGAATTGTCGGAAAGCAGTATCGTGGATACACATATGCCTTACAAGGATTTTTTGTCCATGGGAGGATTACGGCTTCACTCTCACGACTTTTATGAACTGACTTTTGTTTTGTCTGGAGAACTAAAGATGCGGATTGAGGACGAATATATTACTTACCACCAGGGTGAATGTTGCCTATGCAACAAAAATATTCACCATGTGGAAATTATGGATCATTCTACAGAGATTGTCCTTTTTCTGCTAAAAGAAGAGTATCTGCGCGATGTGATCAATGCAAATTATTATTACGACCAGAACGGAAATCCCCATGCGATCGGTTCTGTGTTTCTGCACCTTTTTGAAGAAAATAACAAAAACTCGCTCTATGATGCCAAAGTGTATACCGATTTCAAGCTCTTAGACACATCCTGTCAGGATCAATTCTTTGATATCATTAATCACATGGTGGATGAAATTTCCGGAAATCATTCCGGCAAAAGCCATATGATGAAAGCATTGTTCTGTCGTTTTATCGAAATGCTTGAATTTAATGATACCCATCAGGTAGAAGTTCACTGGGCAAAATTGTCAAATGATGAACAGATCATCTATAAAATAGCAAATGCCTATCAGAATAAAATGGGAATTTTTTCCAGGTCAGAAATTGAAACATTAACCGGTTATAACAGCGACTATGTAGAACGAATCTTGAAACGCTCTACCGGCAAAACTCTTTCTGAATATGGAAGGACTTTTTTGTTAAAAAAAGCTGCGGATATGCTAACAGAAACAAATAAAAAAGTTGGAGATATCTGTGAAACACTCGGATACTCCAACCGTAATTATTTTAATAAATTGTTTATGAAAGAATATGGCATGACACCGCTTACTTATCGCAAACATATGCGTCATTTATAATATGTATTGCTGCTAGTGTACTATACTGTGCACTAGTATTTCATCCTTTAATTAACTCGACTTTTTGACAGACAGTGTATCAACAATGATTTCTTCCGATACATCAATATCATCGAGATTATATTTCCAATGAAACACAATCGGCTCTTCGTTTATTTCTACAAAATATCTGTAGATACGATTAGTAAGTTCCTCCTTAGATTTAACACGGATACCTCTGAGCATCTGACGAGTCATCTTGCTAAAGAAACCTTCAACCATATTGAGCCATGATCCATGTTTGGGAGTGAATACAAATTCGAATCTTCCCGGTACAGTTGCCAGGTATTTTCTGGTCGCCTCTGATGTATGAACTTTAAGATTATCGAGTACGATGCGAAGCTTGTCTCCCTTTGGGTACTTATCATCTAACAGCTTCAAAAATTCAATGTATTCCGTGCTGCTGTACTTGTCTCTTACAAGAGGAATCGCTTCTCCTGTTTGAAGATCAATTGCAGCTAATAATGAAAGAGTCCCCAAACGTTTATATTCGTAATCTCTATTGATGGTCGGATGCTTTTCGTTCGGCATTAAATCATCTGATGTTGTTGCAATAGCCTGTATGCCTTATACGTTATCCTTTATTTGGTTCGCTTCGTTCTATTAGCCAAAATCAATATTTTTTCATTTTTGGCTAATAGTTGTAGTGGTATTGACGAGAACTTTTCTTTCAGGCTTTTTACTAATAGGAATACTCCGTTTAATCCGCAGGATGTCATCTCTGTTTGAGAAATAAAGCCGTCTGGCAGTATTGTCAGCGGCTGGGCGCATCTGCCAGGAATAGTCACAGCAGAAATTTCGTTCCATTGATGCCGGTAGTGCGATGTTCCAGGTAATGTTACTACCTGACAAATTACAACCTAATACGCGAATAATTTGACTTTTAGCAGTGTAAATTGATTAAAAACTGGTGAAAAGATTTCGTCTCCATTCAAACGGCGCCCTCTTTTCCACTCTCCATCTTGAAAACTTCCCTCCCCCATATATAAAAAATCACAATTGCCCTTTTGATCGTTTCTGGAAAAAGGATTTATCTTACATCCGTTTATAATGAGGAAAAAGGTATCTTTTTCTTCTTCCAAGACTAAACAAACTCCATCTTCTCTCGTGACTTCATCACAAAACATATCTATTTCAAATCCATATTCCTCAAAACTAAGTTTTATTGATCCGTTCATGTTTTCGGAAATCACCGCCTGAAGTCTGTTTGTGCCGTATCTTTCTACCAAAAGTTCCATCATGCTTTTAAGCGTTTTTGCACAAAACCGATACTCATCAATGTTCTGCGGTTTGAATCGTCAACCTTCAATTCGATTATGTTTTCATCTCCAAACACATTTTTTCATCCAATGCAATGTTATATTAAATGAAAAAATCATTTGATATCATAACAAAAGTTATATTATTCTCTTCTTATATGTGCATATAATCCCAACTATAATGATAGTTATGTAATAAAGAATAGTACGAGCATTTTTAATTTTATCAGCTATCATAATTCTGTATGCCTCCTTCTTCCATGAGATTACAGCAAATGTAGTAGTAATGTCTATCAAAAGACTTTTACATATTAGATAAATGCATGTAAAATTTCTTTTACAT